>ERZ1047821.278-NODE-278-length-41454-cov-7.476388_pt1 | contig 41454 bp, 36 predicted proteins | sample MGYA00383096_ERZ1047821 | MGnify/ENA primary metagenome ERZ1047821 (study PRJEB29581, sample SAMEA5548366) | metagenome | biome: marine; feature: coastal; material: water | depth 25 m | study: Short-term variability in the microbial, nano- and picoplankton... | reverse complement strand
TATCCCTCCCGACAGCTAGAAGCGCGCTTCAATGAAACCAAACACTAGTCAGATTTCAAATGCATTTTTACAGGTACCGATCTTAAAAATCGCGCCTTGAGAGCAAGCGAATCTTTTCTGCAGCTTCACGCAATGGTCCCGTGATTGTCTCTGATCTGTCCCAATATCGGCAAATTTGCAGGGGATTGTTTCCATATCAGAGAAGGACTCGGATTATGGAACACATCGAGAATTTCAAGGCAGAAGCACGGATAGAACCAGTTCACTGGAAACGCGAAGGCGACATTTGTCCCGACTTTGAATCCGCCATTCTATTGCGTAGCCTTGTGCTGCCAGCGTTTGACAGTGCCACATCATGGTGCGAACTGGCCGAAGCACTAGAAAGCGTCGGTTTCAGTCTGTCCATCATGGACGGTCATTTGACATTGGTCGACGCGGATCAAGGCACTGGCATTTGCACAGGTCGTTTCTTAGGCAAACCATTGGTAGAATTGTCAGCGAAGTTTGGCAAACCCATCATACGCGCCACTGTATTTGGTGATGCATGTGGGGAATTTGTCTACTAGTCAGACAACCTCAAACTGATCCGTTTCGGCGTTGTAGCATTCAACAGCGCCGTCGCGGATGTCATACCACAGACCGTGCAGCGTAAGATTTCCGCTTTTCACACGCTCGTCCACAAACGGGAAATCCATAAGGTTTTCCAAGGACACAAGAACGCCGACTTTCTCAAGTGCTTGGCTTTGCTCGGGTCCGGGCTCCATATGCTTCACACGTTCAAACCCTGGACGCAGGGCATCCATCCACCGGCCAACAAAACTAGTTTGCTCTTCCAATTGCGGCGCATGACCTGAGCACATATCGAGACACCCCTGAACACCTCCGCATTTTGAATGCCCCATCACGATCAGTCGCTGCACCCGTAATTCTGTCACCGCGTATTCAATCGCAGCAGATGTACCGTGCGCACCCCCGTCCGGTTCATAAGGTGGAACGAGGTTGGCGATGTTGCGGTGCAAAAAGAAATCGCCCTGATCCACACCGAATATAGACGTCGCGTGAACACGGCTGTCACAACATGCCACAACCATGGCCGGAGGGTGCTGACCTTCATCGGCCAACTTGTGCATCAAATCTTTTTTCTCAAGATACGTGGTTTCACTCCAACCGTGATACCGTTCGATCAGATAAGCGGGTAAAGGCTTGGCGTGCTGCATGGGACGTCTTCCTTAGCTAAGTGTCACCTGTGGTTTTAAAATGTTTGTCCCAGAACTACGAGCAGTTTTTGTGGTGACGGTATGACGCATAATCGCCTTGCTCTTGTTGGTCGGTCAGGTAGCGTGGTTGAAAGCTATAAGGACCAGACATGAGCCTCACATTCGCCCCGCCCTCGGAAAATGCAATTCCGCTTCACGTAATAGCGACCGATGCGGTCGACGCGTTTCTGGCAAAACAGCCGGAGCGCGTGAAAACTTGGGTTAACGCCGTGGGGTTTACTGGGGCGTTGGGCTCTGCCGTTGCGGTGCCATCCGACTATGGCGGTATCGCCTTGGCACTTGCTGGCTATGGCTCGGCAGATCAAAGGCTGCGTGGACGGTTTCACTTGGCAGGTGCTGCTGCCAAGTTACCTGAAGGGGCCTACCGGATTGTTGGCGGAGTGCCATCTGAGGATTTGGCTGAGGAAGCATTGGGGTGGCTATTACAAGGCTATCGGTTTGATCGCTACAAAGCCTCACCTGCTCAAAAGGCATCACTTATTGCACCGGAAGGCATCGACGCACAACGTATTGAGGTCATCGCCACAGGCGAAAAGCTGGCACGCGACTTGATTAACACCCCCGCCAGCGACATGGGTCCCAATGCGCTTGAAGCCGCTGCACGAGACCTCGCCCAACAGCATGGCGCGCGGTTTGACGTTGTCTTGGGTGACGCGCTTCTGGCGCAAAACTTCCCAATGATCCACGCAGTCGGTCGCGCCTCGGATGAAGCGCCACGGCTTTTAGACATGACTTGGGGCAGCAATGGGCCAAAGCTTACCTTGGTTGGCAAGGGCGTGTGTTTCGATACGGGCGGGCTGAACATTAAGCCTGGCAGCTCTATGGGCCTGATGAAGAAAGACATGGGTGGTTCGGCAAATGTGCTTGGACTGGCGCATATGATCATGTCGCTTGGGCTTGAGGTCCAGTTACGTGTGCTGATCCCTGCTGTTGAAAATGCCATCGACGGATCGGCGTTTCGGCCCCAAGACGTGCTGACTGCACGTAATGGCATGACAGTTGAGATTAACAATACTGATGCTGAAGGGCGTTTGGTTTTGGCTGACGCGTTGGCTTTGGGGGCTGAGGGTGCGCCTGATTTGATGATCTCAATGGCAACGCTCACTGGGGCGGCACGTGTGGCTGTTGGACCGGATTTGGCACCGTTTTACGCGGATGATGCATTTGCTGCTGGGATCGGTAGTGCGGCGGCCAAGGTTGCAGACCCAGTCTGGCGAATGCCATTTCACGATCCCTATGAGCGTATGATTGAGCCTGCGATTGCCGACCTCGACAATGCCCCTGCGGGTGGATTTGCAGGATCGATTACGGCGGCATTGTTCCTTCGCCGATTTGCCGGAGACACCCGTTACGCGCATTTCGACATATATGGCTGGCAACCGACCGCTTTACCTGGTCGCCCGAAAGGGGGTGTCGGCCAAGGGACCAGAGCTTTGTTAGAAAGTTTGCCGGAGCTTCTAGAAGGGTAAAGGGGCGCTGACCCTTTGCCTGCGGCATTCACCCAAGAATAGTTACACAAAGATACAATCAGCTGCTTTATCTTTGCCCAAATACTCAATTAGCTAAGCTATCGCCTTTACTCGACGGCGCGGATCAATTTGCGTTCAAGCACACGCAACACCGATTTCAAATCGTTCCCACGTTTGAGGATTTGGCCGTCCATGCCGATAACGCAGTATTGCCCCTGCTTGTTGCGCAGCTTTGGGCGTTTTTCGATGCGGTAGAGCGGGTGTTCAGCAGTACGGCGGAATACGGAAAAGATGGCTGCGTCGCGCAGCGCTGACATTCCATAGTCTCGCCATTCTCCGGCGGCGACCATCTTGCCATAAAGCCCCATGATGACGCCGAGTTCTAAACGGTGAAAATGGACGGTTTCTGGCGCATTCGATTGCGGGGCGGGAAAGCTCTGCATGTTCATGGGGTCAGCTTTGCGCCGATTTGAATTGAAATCAAGAGGTCAGGCGAATTGCCCGTGACAGAACCAACCAGCAGACATGGTGCCTCCGTGGGCGAAGTAGAGCCACAGTTTATCGCCTCGGCTTGTGATCACCTGCCAGTAATCACGCACACCGCTACGCCAATTGGGATCATCCAGCCACCATTCCGGTGCGATGCGTTCAGGACCAGTGGCCAGTGCAAGTGCCAGATCCTGCCGCCTCCAACGAAATGCAGCAGGGAGCTGCGGGCTTTCGGGGGCGGTGACTGGCTCGGGTTGCCACAGCAAAAGTGGTCGCGGCGTGGTGGGTTTGGGCCAGTCCTTGGCGGCGTCGGACCATGCAGCGGCGAGGGTTTGGGCGGATTTTTCAGGGATATGGCTGTTGCCTGGATGACGGCGGGTGATTTGTTCAAGCCCCACACGCCCCCCGATCCGACTGATCAGATCCTCTAACTGGCGCTCAGCGCCCAGTTTTGCGCGGGCGGCAAGGGCGGCGTCTAAATGGCCGGCAGGACGGCGATCGGCGACGGGTTCGACCCGTACGGCCTCAAGCCGTAGCATGTCGATGCCGTAACCAGCATCGAGATCACCGAGCTTCATCGCCAGTAGAGGGCGGATACGGTCGGGGGCATGGGTCGGACGGGCCAAACCCGCCTCAACCCATTGCATCGTTTGGTCGGTGCGAAACGCCTGAAGTCGCACCAGACGCGCGCCTTTACCATCCTGCTCCAGCCGATCCGCCAACGCGGGCAGAAGTTTGTCGATCCCCGCAAGGATATCATCCTCAAGCCCTATCGGATCGGGCAAGGTCAGCCGGACGGCATAACGGGGCGGCGGCTTAGCGGGCGAAATCGGTTCGGATGCCGCACCCAGCGCCTGATCAAGCCGCAACACCAGCCCCTTACCGAACCGTCGTGCCAGTGAAGCACGGGGTTGACCAATCAAGTCACCCACCCGGCGCAGACCAAGCCGCGAGAGTTGCTGGACCGTTTCGCCCTCAAGCCGCAGTGCGGCTACGGGCAAGGGCGACAGCACCGTATGCGCCTTACCCGGCGGGGCGATACGACCCTGCCCGCCCACCGGCTGTGCCATCGAGGGTCGCGGGCCGCCACGCTCCCAGTTGCGGCGCTTGGCGGCGCGGGATCTAGTGGCGCGGGCCTCTTGCTCGATCGCGTCGCCAGAGCGGTGGCTGCTGACATCCATACCGGTGAACCGCGCCAGCGCCCACGCCGCGCCTTGGGTATCACCCAACCCCAGTCGGGAACTCAGGCCAAGATCCAACGTCTCGGCCTCGATCTGGTGCAGCAGGTTTTCCTCGCCCCCGAAAAGATGGGTACAGCCGGTCACATCGATCACCAACCCATCGGGGCGCATGGCTGACACCCAAGGGGAAAACTTGCCAGCCCAGCGGGTGAGCACATCAAGAAACGCGGCCTCGGCCTGAGGGTTTTGCAGGCGGGTCACTAGATCGGGACACATCGCCAATGCATCGCGCAGCGGTTGCCCGTGATGCAGCCCCGCAGCCGACGCCACATCGGACAGTGAGTTCAGCACCTGCATTTGGCCGGTGTCACGCAGCACGGCAAAGGGCATCTCGCGCAGGGCATCGGCCTGACGGAGAAGCCGTTCAGCACCAAGGCGCGGAAACCAGAGCGAGAGGATACGACGGTGTGGCATGGCAGTACGAATGTTCCTATTATGTTCTCATTGCCACAGGTCAGATACTGAGTCGAGTCTGGATACTGACGGAAACGGTTAGAAATTTGCCGCGCAAAAGGCTTGATCCCTAGCAGATGAAAAAGGCAGGGTGGCCGCGACAAGATATTTCCAAGGGAGAAGAATTCATGAGAACGCGCGCAGCTGTGGCATTGGAAGCCGGTAAACCGCTTGAGGTTATGGAAGTGAACCTAGAGGGCCCCAAAGCGGGTGAGGTTCTGATCGAGGTAAAGGCCACTGGTATTTGCCACACCGACGAATTCACCCGCTCAGGTGCGGACCCTGAAGGGTTGTTTCCGTCGATCCTTGGCCACGAGGGCGCAGGCATCGTCATGGAAGTCGGCGAAGACGTCACCACGCTGAAACCGGGCGATCACGTGATCCCTCTCTACACACCTGAATGCCGTGAGTGTCATTCGTGTTTGTCGGGTAAGACCAACCTCTGCACCGCGATCCGTGGCACGCAAGGTCAAGGCCTGATGCCAGACGGAACCACCCGTTTCAGTATGCTCGATGGCACGCCGATCTTTCACTACATGGGCTGTTCGACGTTCGCGAACCACACAGTTCTGCCCGAGATCGCTTTGGCGAAAGTTCGTGACGACGCACCTTTCGATAAGATTTGCTACATCGGTTGCGGTGTTACAACTGGCATTGGCGCAGTGATCAACACGGCTGGTGTTGAAATCGGATCCTCGGCGGCTGTCTTTGGTCTAGGGGGCATTGGTCTCAATGTTATTCAGGGTCTGCGTATGGCAGGGGCTGACACCATCATCGGCGTTGATCTCAATGACGACAAAGCGGAAATGGCGAAGAAATTTGGCATGACTCACTTTGTGAATCCATCGAAAGTCGACAGCACCGTCGACGCAATTGTTGAAATCACCAAGACTGAAAAGGACCAGTTCGGCGGCGTGGATTATTCGTTCGACGCAACCGGAAATGTTCAAGTTATGCGCGACGCTCTGGAATGTTCGCACCGTGGTTGGGGCGTTTCGGTCATCATCGGTGTTGCGCCAGCGGGGGCTGAGATCAGCACGCGCCCGTTCCAGCTTGTCACTGGCCGTGTCTGGAAAGGCACTGCATTTGGCGGCGCGAAAGGCCGAACAGACGTTCCAAAGTTCGTCGATTGGTACATGGACGGCAAGATCGAGATCGACAGCATGATCACGCACAAGCTGACCTTGGACGAGATCAACGAAGGCTTCGAGCTAATGCACGCGGGTAAGTCTATCCGCGCCGTGGTTGAATTCTAAAAGCCATCTAACCAACGGGACAAAGGGCTGAGGTTGAAATGCCTCGGCTCTTTTTACTTGGTCTGCCGCTTCTTGTGCTTCACAGCTGACTTGACAACTTTGCCGAAGGCTTTTGCGTCCGCTTTACGTTCAGCAAACGAGGTCGAGTTGAACTTGTCCTCGGCTGCCAATTTCTGCCATCGTTCATAGCGGGCCTGATCAACGCGCCCGTCGTCAACCGCTTTGCGGATTGCGCAACCTGGTTCAACTTCATGGCTGCAGTCGTTGAATTTACACTGCAAAGCCAATTCGGTCAGATCACCAAAAAGATTGGCAATTCCAGCCTCGGCATCCGCCATTTGAATTTCGCGCATTCCCGGCGTGTCGAGGATACCGCACCCCTCGGCCGTGAAACGTAGATGGCGGCTGGTTGTCGTATGGCGGCCGCGGGCGTCGTCCTCGCGGATGCCAGCCGTGTCTGCAGTGCCCTCACCAAAGAGCGCGTTCACCAACGTCGATTTGCCAACGCCAGAGGACCCAAGAAACGCAACGGTTTGACCAGTCTTGCACCAGTCAGCCAGTTTCGCGATGGGCTCATCGCTGAGCGCGTTCAGCAGCACGACCGTCGCGCGATCCGAAATCGCTTGGGACTGCGTGACATAAGGCTCTGGATCGTCACACAGGTCCGCTTTCGTCAAGATGATAACAGGTTCAACGTCAGCTTCAAAAGCGAGGGCGATGTAGCGCTCAAGTCGGGCGACGTTAAAATCCTGATTGCAAGACGAAACGATAAAAGCGGTGTCGACATTTGACGCAATCAGTTGAAAGCGTCGATCATGGCCTGGGGCGCGACGCTTGAAGACGCTTTTACGCTCTAATACGCGGCTGTTCGACGGCAAGATCTGATCCAAAAGCAGCCAATCGCCTACGGTGGCATCTGGACCGGGCGGGATCTGCATCTCAATGCCGTCACCCAATACAAAACACCCGTTACGATGCACGCGCGTGACCCGAACCGGCGGCGTTTCCTCTAGATCTTCAACCGGTGTCTGTTGGGAAAAGAATGGCTGCCAGCCATGCAACTGAAGAAAAGATTTTTCAGGCTTTGGGGCTGAACCCAATTTGTTTGACGGCAAGAATTGCGAGTAATTTCGACTCATACGATCAAGCGGACACGCCGAAGCGGGCCAAAAAGGTTGCAACAGCCCCATCAATCACGTGGTCGATATCTGCGGGAGTAATCGTATCAGCAAGCCCAAAAACTACGCGCTGAAATAGATCGGCGCGGCAGAGTTCGGCAAATTGGTCTGCGGCAAGTGGGGCGTCGTCTACGTTCAACGCGCCTTGTTCGGTCATATAGGTGAAATAGCTCGTAAGCCGTTCCGCCCCCATTTTTGGACCCGTTTCGTAGAATGTCCGACCCAATTCCGGGAAACGGGTCGATTCTGAAACACAAACGCGGAAAATGCTTTGGCCGAAGTTTGACATATAAAAATCAACGATAGTTCGCGCCATGAATCGCAGAACTGTTTCAACCGGTGCGTCTACTGCGGCTACGTTTTCAGCTTCTTGCGTGATGCGAGAGATTTCGGATTTTGCAGCTTCGAGAAACAGCAGATTCTTGTCAGGAAAGTAGCTATAAACGGTTGCTTTCGAGACTTTTGCTGACGCTGCAACTTCGTCCATGCTTGCACCTTCAAACCCCTCGCGCATGAAAACAACACGCGCGGCATCCAATACTTGATCGAATTTTCGGCCTTTTTTCAGGACAGGTTTGATTTTGGTCATGTATCCCTCGGTAAATCAGGGACAAATATAGGCTGGCGAAGTGGGTGCGAACAAGAGCGAATACACCGGAGTTCAAAGTGGTTGCAGCCAAAACGCATTTGCGTAGTCTTCGGGATGAAAGCGAGGCAACATGCGGTTCACGTTTCAACGACGTCGATTTTCAGACTTAAGCGAACAAGAAGTTTTAGCACTGGCGATTTCGTCCGAAGAAGATGACGCTAGGATTTATCGCAGCTATGCCCAGCATTTGCGGCAAGAGTATCCTTCGACAGCGGCTGTTTTTGACAAAATGGCAGTGGAAGAGGACCAGCACCGCAACCTTTTGATCGAGCGCCACAAGACGCGTTTTGGCGATGTGATCCCCCTTATTCGTCGCGAACATGTGGCAGGTTTTTATCAACGTCGGCCCGTTTGGCTGCTGGAAAACCTAAGTCTTGAAACCATCCGCGACGAAGCCGCTGCAATGGAGCGCCGAGCCGAACAGTTTTACCTCAAGGCTGCCGCGCGCTCGACGGATGCGGCCACGCGGTCTCTGCTTGGGGATTTAGCCGCAGCCGAGGCTGGTCACACTGACAAAGCCAGTGGTTATGGGCAACAACACTTGGACGAAGGTGCGCTCAACAGCGAAGAAAAAACCAAACGGCGCCAATTTATCCTGACATGGGTGCAACCGGGTTTGGCAGGCTTGATGGATGGATCAGTCTCAACCCTTGCCCCTATTTTCGCCGTTGCTTTCGCGACGCAAAACACATGGACGACGTTTCTCGTCGGTCTGGCTGCATCGGTGGGCGCTGGTATATCCATGGGCTTTACCGAAGCTGCGTCGGATGATGGTGAATTGTCGGGGCGCGGTTCGCCAATCAAGCGCGGATTTGCGTCAGGTATCATGACAACCGTTGGCGGGTTGGGTCATGCCCTACCCTATTTGATCGCAGACTTTTACACCGCAACCATCACGGCCATAATCGTTGTTTTCATCGAGCTTTGGGCGATTGCGTGGATACAGAACAAATACATGGACACCCCAATGCTGCGTGCAGCTTTTCAGGTTGTCCTTGGTGGAGCATTGGTCTTTGCCGCAGGTGTATTGATCGGATCGGGATAACGTCTCTGGAACGCAGCTCAACCGACCTGCCAGTTTTTTGCATGAAAGGCTTCACCCTTGCGCATCAAGCGCTTAGATAGTGCCCAACGCGCTTGATCTAAGGATATTTCCATGACTGCCCCGAAACCCGTCGTCCTTTGTATTCTTGATGGCTGGGGCAAGCGCGATGAAGCAGGCGCAAATGCGCCGGCACTGGCGAACACACCGAATTTTGACAAGATCATCACGAATTGCCCGAATGCCGAGTTGATCACTCATGGGCCAGATGTCGGGCTGCCCAGCGGTCAGATGGGCAACTCTGAGGTAGGTCACACCAACATCGGGGCCGGACGGGTTGTTGCAATGGATCTTGGAGCAATCAATCTAGCGATTGAGGATGGCAGCTTCTTTGAGAACAAAGCGCTCTTGGATTTCACCGCAAAAATACGTGAGAAAAAGGGGATCGCCCATGTGATGGGCCTAGTGTCGGACGGTGGCGTGCACGGTCACCTCAACCACATCCTTGCGTCCGTCAAAGCTGTGACCGACCAAGGCATCGCAGTTGCCCTGCATGCTATCACCGATGGTCGGGACGTTGCGCCGAAATCAGCGCACAGCTTCATTCAAGAGCTTGACGCAAGCCTGCCAGAAGGCGCCTATATCGCAACCGTTACAGGCCGATATTTCGCGATGGATCGTGACAACCGTTGGGAACGAGTCAAAACAGCTTACGATGCGATTGTGCATGGCAAAGCAGCGCACTCCGCTGGTAGCGCAAGCGAAGCCGTTGAGATGGCTTATGCGCGTGACGAGACTGATGAGTTCATCCAAGCCACCGAGATCGACGACTTCAGTGGAATCAAAGACGGTGACGGGTTGTTTTATCTGAATTTCCGTGCCGACCGTGCGCGTGAAATAATGCGCGCGATCGGTGAGCAGGGATTTGACAGTTTTGACGTAGGTGTGCGCCCAAACCTTTCAGCCTTGCTGGGAATGGTCGAATACTCAGACAGTCACCGCGAATACATGACCACCGCTTTCCCCAAGCGCAAAATCGTCAACTCGTTGGGGGCTTGGGTCGCAAAGCAAGGGTTGCGCCAATTCCGCCTGGCGGAGACTGAAAAGTACCCGCATGTGACGTTCTTCCTTAATGGAGGGATCGAAACGCCGGAAGTCGGCGAAGACCGCCACATGCCATCCTCGCCCAAGGTGGCAACATATGACCTCCAACCCGAGATGTCGGCGCCAGAAGTGACCGCGAAATTCGTTGAAGCGATTGAAAGCGGCTATGATCTAATCGTCACAAATTACGCCAACCCTGATATGGTCGGTCACACAGGTGATCTGCAGGCGGCGATGAAAGCCTGCGAAGCCGTAGACGATGGGCTCGGTCAAGTCTTGGCCGCGTTGGAAAAGGCAGGGGGCACAATGATCGTCACAGCAGACCACGGCAATTGCGAAACTATGGTCGATCCCGAAACGGGCGGTCCGCACACGGCACATACAATTAATCCTGTGCCCGTGGCACTAGTTGGCGGTCCCACTGGGGTTTCGATCATGGATGGGCGACTGGCCGATCTTGCGCCGACACTATTAGAGCTCATGAACCTGCCAAAGCCTGATGAAATGACAGGCGAAAGCCTTTTGCGCGCATGAGACGTATCCTTGGATTGATCGCTTGCCTTTGTTTGCCAGTGTCTGGTGCCCAAGCGCAATCTGAACAATCCTTGGCCGAAATCGCTGTGGCTCAGCTTCAGTCTGCAGCATTCTTACTGGATCGTGCAGGCAGCGCACGGGATCGCGTGCGCGCCTTGACTGAAACGGTCGCTGCTTACGAAGCCGCGCTTGATGCCATCCGGAACGGCTTGCGCGCGGCCACGATCCGCGAGACGCAGTTGAACCTCCGATTGGACGCCAAGCGTGACAAAATCGAGCGTTTGATTGCGGTACTCCAAGCCATAGGCAACGCCCCCGAGCCTTCGATGCTGTTGCACCCGTCCGGTCCGACAGGCACTGCCCGCGCCGGTATGATGCTTTCGGACGTGACGCCCGCACTGCAAGAAGAAGCCAACATTCTGCGCCAAGAGCTTAACGATCTGGCCGAAGCCCGCCGCCTGAGGGAAGAAACGTTTCAAGCGTTGCAACAAGGCTTGATTGGCGTTCAAAAAACACGAGCGCGGTTATCGCAAGCGATCTCAAACCGGACTGACCTGCCAAGAAAATTCGCCGAAGATCCTGTCCAAACTGCCCTATTGCTCAGCTCAACTGCATCGCTTGAAGAGTTTGCCGCCGGGCTAAACCAGATTGCTGCAAATGGTGACACAGGCGGCACTGCGGACATTTCGACGCTTAAGGGCACCCTTGCGCTACCAGTGCTGGGAAGCGTGTTGCGTGGCTTTAACGAAGCAGACGCTGCGGGCATCAAGCGCCCTGGCATCATCCTTGCCACACGCGGCGGTGCCATTGTTTCGACTCCCATTGCGGCGACAATCCGCTACCGGGGGCCATTGTTTGACTACGGAAATGTGATGATCCTTGAACCCGGAACAGAAACCTTGTTTGTATTCGCCGGGCTAGAAACCGTGTATGGAGACACCGGCGAAGTCATTCCAGCCGGTCATCCGGTTGGCATGATGTCCAACACTAACGATATCGACGCCGGAAATGGCGTCAGCACCGAGACGCTTTATGTCGAAGTGCGAGAAAGCAACAATCCGGTCGATCCGATCAACTGGTTCACCGTCGAGTAAGGATAAAGCGATGAAAAAGACGCTAATTGCAATTTCATCAGGCGTGGTTTCTGCCGCCCTACTGACGACCCAGGTTGCCGCCCCCTTAATGGCGCAAGAAAGTGCCAACCAAGATTCGGTCTATGAGCAGCTTGAACTGTTCGGCGACATCTTTGAACGCGTGCGCAGTGAGTATGTTGAAGAAGTAGACGACAAAGCGCTTATCGAAGCCGCCATTGACGGCATGCTCCGCTCGCTTGACCCTCACTCTAGTTTCCTTTCGGTTGATGACGCAGAAGACATGCGCATCCGAACACGTGGTGAGTTTGGCGGTCTTGGCATCGAAGTCACGCAAGAAGACGGCTGGGTCAAAGTTGTTTCACCCATCGACGACACGCCCGCTGACGAAGCTGGCGTCGAAGCTGGCGACTTTATCACCCATGTTGACGGCGAAAGCTTGCTTGGCCTGACATTGGACGAGGCCGTGGACATCATGCGTGGGCCAGTTGGATCAGAGCTGGTAATCACCGTCGCCCGTGAGGGCGAGCCTGAACCGTTTGACATCGCAATCGTCCGCGATACCATCAAACTGACCGCCGTGCGAGTGCGCACCGAAGGTGACACCGTCGTCGTCCGCGTCACGACCTTCAACGAAAAGACCTATTCCAACCTTAAAGACGGCCTTGAGGATGCATTTGCTGAACTTGGCGGCCTTGAGAACGTAAACGGCGTGGTTCTTGACCTGCGCAACAACCCTGGTGGTTTGCTGGATCAAGGTATCCGCGTGTCAGATGCGTTCCTTGAAAAAGGCGAAATCGTTTCGACGCGCGGCCGTTACGCAGAAGACAGTGATCGTTTCAACGCCACGCCCGGCGATTTGATCAGCGATAAGCCCTTGGTCGTTCTGATCAACGGCGGGTCTGCCAGTGCCTCTGAAATCGTGGCTGGTGCGCTTAAAGATCACCGTCGCGCCATCATCGTAGGCACCAAAAGCTTCGGTAAAGGGTCGGTTCAATCCGTTATCCCTCTGCGCGGCGAAAGCGCGATGCGTCTGACCACAGCGCGCTACTACACGCCTTCCGGTCGCTCAATCCAAGCACTTGGCGTTAGCCCTGATATCATTGTCGAGCAGCCCCGTGTTGCACGCAACGAAGAGGCGGATGATGAGAACCAGAACCTGCGCAGCGAAGCTGATCTGCGTGGCAGCCTGAATAATGACAGCCTGACGGAAGATGAAATCCAGCAGATTGAAGACGATGCGGATCAGGCAAAAGCCGCTGCTGAATTGCGCAAAGAAGACTATCAACTCGCCTATGCAATCGATCTGCTGCGCGGTTTGTCGGCTTTAAACAAATGACGCCTGAAGAAATTGCAAACCTACCCTATCGTGCCTGCGTTGGCGTCATGCTGACAAATGGCAAAGGGGGCGTTTTTGTCGGCCAAAGGATCGACAATGACACCGCTGCTTGGCAAATGCCGCAAGGTGGAATCGACGAGGGCGAAACCCCTCTCGAGGCCGCATTGCGTGAGCTGGGCGAAGAAACCGGGCTTCCAGCGGATGCGGTTGTGGTTGAAGCTGAGACCGAGGAGTGGGTCACCTATGATCTGCCACACGAAATTGTGCCCCGCATCTGGAAGGGTCGATTCAAAGGGCAAAAACAAAAATGGGTGTTGATGCGCTTCGTCGGATCTGACGATCAGGTCAACATCGAAACCGAGCATCCTGAGTTTTCGGAATGGTGCTGGCTGCCGTCTTCAGACCTTGTGGCCAACATCGTGCCCTTCAAACGCTCTGTCTATGAACAGGTCTTAGCAGAGTTTGAGGCGCGGCTTTGAGCGACCCTTTCGTCACGCGCTTTATCGCGCTTGATGACCTGCGTCAGTTGATCTCGCTCTATGAACTTCTTTCATCCCACGACCAGCTAATCGACCTAGACACCGCGCAGCATCGCCTTGCTCAGCTAGCCGCAATCCCAAATTGTCACATTTTCGGAGGCTGGGTCGGGGATGCCCTTGTCTCAAGCTGTACTCAATTCATTCTGCCTAATCTTACCCGTCAGGGCAGACCCTACGCACTGATCGAAAATGTCGTCACGGACAAAGCCCACCGAAAACAAGGCTTTGCAAAGCAATTGCTTAACGCCGCCACGGCCTACGCCTTTGAGAATGATTGCTACAAAGTTATGTTGATGACCGGCATGTCCGACGAAGGCACGTTGTCGTTCTACAAATCAGCGGGTTTCGAGCAGACCAAAACCGGCTTTCAAATCAGAAACATTCCGGCACGCAATTAAATCTAGAGTCTACTCAAGATCCATCCGAAAAAACACCAACAGAGGCAGCAATTCAGGCACCATGTTGTAAGTCGCGCTTTCTGGGTAGACGTCAATCTCCTTGAAACCGAGCTTGTGATAAAGCCCCTGCATTTCGACATTGCCCTTTAGTGTGTCCACCAAAAGTGTCTTCACACCCATCTCTCTCGCGGCTGTAATCCTTCGCTCAACCAGATGCCTACCTAAGCCCGTCCCGCGCATCTCTGGTTTGACGTAGAGCCGCTTCATCTCTGCGGTGTCCGGTTTGATCTTTTTCATCATCCCGCAGCCAACCATCTCACCGCTCTCATTTTGTGCCAAAAACAAACGGCCATTTGGCGGCATATAGGCTTCGATCTCGCCCCAAAACTCTTCGATTGCCTGAGAACCGTCGCCTGCATAGCCACCATCCACCTCAATCCGCGCGATCATGAGGGCATAGTATTCTTCCAAAAGCTCAGTGAACGCTTCTCGTTCTGGCGGCACAAAACAGGATATGACTTGATGTTGCATATCCACATTCTAGCCTAACTATATCTTTGCAAAAATACTCATTTTCCCTACCAGCTAAATCAAGACTCCCAATGAGAACAAAACGTGAATATACTTCCCTCCATCATGTTCACCGAATTGTCTGCCACATCGAATTTCACCTTCCTCACCGGGGCCTCCCACCCCGAGGAGTATATGGAGCGTGCCGCCCTTATTGGCCTGCCTGCTGTGGCAATCGCCGACGAAAACTCGGTCTCGGGGATCGTGCGTGCACACACCGCCGCGCGTGATATCGCCCGCAAGGTACGCGAGCGGCAAGGGGCCGAGGTCTTTGGCCCACCCTGCCCCGATCACATCCCACAGCCCTCACAAACGATTGATATCTTCAATACCCCGCGCTTGATTCCTGCTGCCAAATTGCGTTTCACAGATGGGCCAGACATCACCGCCCTGCCCGAAACCCGCCAAGGGTGGGCCACGCTCTGCCGTTTGCTGTCCAAAGGCCGCCTGCGTGCCCAAAAGGGCCAGTGCCACATCACCCTTGCCGATCTCTTTGAGAACGCCAGCGGCCTACGCCTCCTACTCCACCCGCCACAGGCACTGCCCTCGCAGGGCGGCGCGCAAGATTGGCTGCCACAAGCGCGCCGGTTGACGCGCCGCCTTGGCAAGGAAATGCACCTGCTGCTGTCGCCTTTCTATGATGGCCTCGACCAGCCACGCCTCAAGGAATACGCCCGTATCGCGGATGAGCTTGGCTTGCCGCTGATCGCCTCTGCCGCCCCGATGATGCACCACGGCAAACGCCGCCGTCTTGCCGATGTGGTCACCGCCATCCGCACCAGCCAACGCGTCAGCAATCTGGGCCGCGCCGCCCAAGCCAACGGAGAACGCCGCCTGCGCTCGGAACCCGAAATGCAGCGCCTGTTCCGCCACCTCCCCCACGCCGTCGAAAGCGCCGGCAAGCTGGCCAACCGCCTAACCTTTTCGCTCGATGAGCTCCGCTACGAATACCCGTCCGAGATCAGCGACGGCGAAACCCCAGCGGGCCGTCTTCGCCGCTTATCCTATAGTGGCCTCAAATGGCGCTACCCTCACGGCGCCCCCGACAAGGTCAAAGGCATGCTCGAACACGAGCTGACCCTGATCGGCAAACTGAAATACGAACCCTATTTCCTGACCGTCCGCGACATCGTCCACTTCGCCCGCTCGCGCGATATCCTCTGCCAAGGGCGCGGGTCGGCGGCCAATTCCGTGGTGTGCTACTGCCTTGGGGTGACCAGCGTCTCGCCAGAAATCGGCACGATGGTCTTTGAACGCTTCGTGTCCGAGGCCCGCGACGAGCCCCCCGATATCGACGTCGATTTCGAACATGAACGCCGCGAAGAGGTCATCCAACACATCTATCAACGCTACGGCCGCCACCGCGCAGGGCTTTGCGCCACGGTCATCCACTACCGCGGCAAACGCGCCATGCGCGAGGTTGGCCGCGCCATGGGATTGGCCGAAGACACCGTCGCGGCGCTTTCTTCGCAGCTCTGGGGTTTCTCCAGCTTGGGCGCCGAGGAACGCACCCGCCTGCGCGAAATCGGCCTTGATCCCGACGATCCCCACCTGCAACAGACCCTTGGCCTCATCAAAGAGATCATCGGTTTTCCCCGCCACCTCAGCCAACATGTCGGCGGTTTCATCATCACCGAAGGCCGTCTGGATGAACTCGTCCCCATCGAAAACGCCACGATGGAGGACCGCACCGTGATCTGCTGGGACAAGGACGATATCGACAGTCTTGGTATCCTCAAGGTCGATGTGCTGGCGCTTGGAATGTTGACCTGCATCCGCAAGGCCTTTGACCAACTGCAATTGCATCACCGGCAAGACTTCAACCTCGCCACCCTTCCGCCCGAGGATCCAGCAGTTTACGACATGCTCTGCAAGGCCGACAGCGTCGGGGTGTTTCAGGTTGAAAGCCGCGCGCAGATGAACTTTCTGCCCCGCATGCGGCCGCGCTGCTTTTACGATCTGGTGATCGAAGTCGCCATTATTCGCCCTGGCCCGATCCAAGGCGACATGGTCCACCCCTTCATCCGCCGACGAAACGGCGAGGAAGAGGTCAGCTTCCCCTCGGATGCGCTTGGCGATGTGCTGGGCAAAACCCTCGGCGTGCCGCTGTTTCAGGAACAAGCGATGCAGATCGCCATCATCGGCGCAGGCTTCACACCAGACGAAGCCGACCGTCTGCGTCGCTCACTCGCCACGTTCAAAAAGCACGGTTCGGTCAGCGAATTCCACGGGCGATTCATGCATGGGATGCGCGCCAACGGCTATGACGACGACTTCGCCCAGCGCTGTTTTTCCCAGATCGAAGGCTTTGGCAGCTACGGCTTCCCCGAAAGCCACGCCGCCAGTTTCGCGCTGCTGGTCTACGCCAGCGCATGGATCAAGCACCACCACCCCGGCGTTTTTGCCTGCTCGCTGCTGAACTCTCAGCCGATGGGATTCTACGCCCCCTCGCAAATCGTCCGCGACGCCCGCGAACACGGGGTCGAGGTTCGCCCCGTCTGCATCAACGCCAGCTTCTGGGACAACACAATGGAACCCGACGGTGATGGCGGGCTGGCGTTGCGGCTTGGGTTCCGCCAAATCAAGAAGATGCGCGAAGACGACGCCACATGGCTAACGGCTGCCCGTGCCAACGGCTATCACACGATCGAGGACGTCTGGCGCCGCGCCGGCATTGCGCCTGGGTTGATCACCGCTCTGGCCGAGGCGGATTGCTTCGCCGCCACCGGCCTGTCACGCCGCGACGCTCTGTGGCACGCCAAGGCAATCACCGCACCCGAACCTCTACCCTTGTTTGCCAATGACATGGATGGAGAAGGTATCTATGAGCCCGCCGCCAACCTGCCAAAGATGAGTGAAGGGGAAGAGGTCGTCGAAGACTACATCGCGCTCCGCCTAACTCTACGGTCGCATCCACTCAAACTGCTCAGGAAGCGGCTGACGCCCGAGATGGCAATGGCCTGAGGAAATGTTGAATTTTGGATATTTGAAGACAGAAAAGATCAGCCCCCTGCTCAAAAGAACAAGGGGCCTTTTCCTGTCACGGCCATCGGCTTCCCAGCCTGTACCGCCCAACCACTCTATGCAGACAGAGTTAACAATCCCTTGCTTTTTCTGTCCGAAAATATTCCTCGAGGGTGAATGGCCGCAGGCCAGAGGGGGCAGACAGCCCCCTACTTCCGCCGCCGTTCGACCTTGCGTTTGATCTTGTCGCTTTTCCTTTTCGCCGACCCCTGCCTGCGCCGTGATGGTTTGCCCTTACCGAACGACCGTCGTCCGCGCGGGGGCGTTTTGCCATCCAGTTCCAGCAGTTCCAACATCAATCCGCCGGTCACGGGAACGGCCTCAGTCAGGCGCACCAACACCCTTTGTCCAATACCTATCCGCAACCCACTGTCTGACCCTTCGAGAATTTGCTCTTCTTGGTCGTAATGAAAATACTCCGACCCGATTGATCGCACGGGGATCAATCCATCAGCGCCCGTTTCATCCAGCCGAACAAACGCACCAAAGCGCTGTACACCAGAGATACGCCCAGCCATATCCGCACCCACGTGGTCAGATAGGAAAGCGGCCAAATAGCGATCCGTCGTATCGCGTTCAGCCACCATGGAGCGGCGCTCGGTTTCAGAAATATGCTTGGCCGTTTCCTCTAGCCGTTCAATCTCTTCGTTGCTCAGCCCATCATCCCCCCAGCCATGTGCCGAGACGAGTGCCCTATGCACAATCAAATCCGAGTAGCGACGGATAGGAGACGTGAAATGCGCATAGCTTTTCAAGGCCAATCCGAAATGACCAAAATTCTGAGGGCTATAGTAGGCCTGCGTCATCGATCGCAAAGTCGACATATTGATGAGTTCAGCGAAATCGGTGTCCGAAGCATCGTTCAACAATCGGTTCAGGTGGCGTGTTTGAAGCACCTGACCTTTAGCGAGATTAAGACCGGATGCTTGAGCCGTTTCACGAAGCGATTCCAATTTCTCGGGCGCTGGTTCCTCATGCACGCGGAATAGCTGTGGGGTACGCTTTTCGATCAAGGCCTCAGCCGCAGCGACATTGGCCAGCACCATGAATTCTTCGATTAACTTATGGGCATCAAAGCGATCGCGGAAATTGACCGAAGCCACTTTGCCATCATCCGAAAGAACGATCTTTCGTTCCGGTAAATCCAGTTCCAGCGGTTGCCGCAGTGCGCGGGCTTTCTTCAGTGCGTCATAGGCCGCGTAAAGTGGGCGAATAACGTCATTCATCAGCGGGGCGCATTGCTCGTCTGGTGTGCCGTCCATCGCTGATTGCGCTTGCTCATAAGACAGCGAAGCAGCCGAGCGCATAAGGCCGCGCTCGAATCTGTGAGAAATCTTTTCACCATTGGCGTCGATTTGCATACGAACCGCCACACATCCGCGCGGAACGCCTTCGTGCAGAGAGCAGAGATCGCCAGACAATCGGTCGGGCAGCATGGGCACAACACGGTCAGGAAAGTAGGATGAGTTTCCGCGCTTGCGAGCCTCTTTATCCAAGGCCGTGCCATTGCGGATGTAATGGGCAACGTCGGCAATCGCCACCCAGATGATATGACCACCTTTGTTCTTGGGGTCTTCGTCCGCATGCGCCCAACAAGCGTCATCGTGATCGCGCGCGTCTGCCGGATCGATGGTGATCAACGGCATCTCACGCATGTCCTTGCGGCCCTTTAGACCGACGGGCTTCATAGCATCCGCTTCGGAGATCACAGGATCAGGGAAATCATCCGGAATGCTATGCTGGTGAATAGCGATCAGGGAAATGGCCTTGGGCTGGGAGGGATCGCCCAGACGGTCGGTCACTTTGGCCTTAGGCAAACCCATTCGGCCTTTGGGACCGGTCTGTTGCCCCTCGACAAGTTCTCCGTCTTTGGCTCCGTTTTCTGCGCCTGCAGGAACGATCCACTCTTTCTCGTTGCCTTTGTCGATGGGCACAATCCGTCCGCCCTCAGCACGTTTTCGGAAGACACCAAGCACCTTGTGTGGATTTGTGCCGATGCGCCGGATCAGGCGTGCCTCATATTCGTAGTCTAGATTTTTGACCGAGGTCAGGCGGCCTAGGATACGGTCACCTTCCTTCAAAGCTGGATCACCGGCCTTTGCAACAAACAAGACCACTGGCGCTTGGCCCTCACCGGACCATTCCAAAGGACGGGCAAGAAGATCGCCATCTTCAGTTTGTTTCACGATCTGCAGCACCGAAACCGGCGGCAATTGATCGGGATCGCGATACGTCTTCTTGCGCTTTTGAAGATGACCCTCTTCTTCAAGCTCTTTCAGGATGCGCTTCAGGTCGATCCGCGCAGCCCCCTTGATCCCGAAAGCTTTCGAGATATCCCGCTTCGAGGTAAGGGTTGGGTTCGATGAGATCCAATCGAGGATCTGCTCTTTGGTAGGTAGTTTGCTCATATCTGCGCCCTATCACGCGATTTTCAAAACGTCACCGTGAAAGCGATATGAGGTCAGCCTTGGTGTCAACGTCCTGCAAGCGATCTGTTAGCGCCACACGCATGTCCGGAATGCTGGCAATACTGTCAGACAAGGCGTGTTCGGTGGACCAGCGAACGTTTTGAAATAGGGACCTTGGAAGGCGTGTCGTTCGCTTCATCCCTACCAACCAATAGCCGCCATCGTGGGCAGGGCCAAAAACGGCTTCATGTTGCCCGAGGGCTTTGAATGCCGTTTCGATATGGCTTGGCTGTATTTTAGGGACATCACCGCCGATGATACACACCGGCCCGTCCGGCATATGTCGCATAATTCGACCCATACGATCCCCGAGATTGCCTTTTCCCTGTGGAATACGAGGGAAATGCGCCGCATACTGGCGGGATTGCATGCCTTTTTGGTCAGGTGACAAAGCAAGCGTGACCTGCCATCGTGGATCGTCCAGTCGTCTTAACAGAGCCGTCGTTTGATGGCGAAACCACCAAGCCGCGTTGATCATACCAATGTCGCGCCCCAGTCGGGTTTTGACGCGCCCCGCTTCGGGCACTTTCAGCATAACAACAAGGTGGCGTGTCACAACTTAAGGCTCATCATCCTATGGGGGATGCCCGCGTCGTCAAACTCGGGACCGTGTGCGACAAAGCCTAGCTTTTCGTAAAATCCAAGGGCATGGGTCTGTGACCCGAGTTTTGCCGTTGTTACGTTTGGTTGATCCCGTAGTTCGTTCAAACACGCGTAGATCAACTTGGCCCCAAGACCCGTCCCACGATGGGGCGCCAATACTGCAACACGTCCGATTTTGCCTTTATCCTCAACCACCACAATGCGGGCCGTTCCAACGGGCGTGCCTTGGAACGTGGCCAGAATGTGGATGGCGCTTTTATCGTACTGGTCGCGTTCTTCCTCAATCGGAACGGATTGTTCTTCGACAAAAACCGTAAAGCGGATTGCTAGGCATGCATCCAGATCATCCGTGCGCTCAATCAAAAGGCTCATGCGAAATAGGTCCGAAGGATGCGCGCGTATATCTGTTTGAGTTGGCCGATCTGCTCAACCACCACACGCTCATCCACTTGGTGCATGGATTTTCCGACCAAGCCGAATTCAACAACTGGACAGTGATTTTTCACGAAACGGGCGTCAGATGTGCCGCCGGTTGTTGAAAATTCGGGAGTTCGGCCTGTTTCAGCCTCAACACATTGCGCGACGAGGGCTGAAAGTTCGCCCGGAGGGGTTAGGAAGCTTTCGCCAGAAATCTTAATCTTCACGTCTATTTCAACACCAAATTCTGCGGCTACTTTAGCGGCCTCATCCTGCAACCATTTGCTTAGGCCAGTGCCGGTGTGGGTATCGTTGAAACGAATATTCACAACGCCACTGGTTTGGGCAGGAATAACGTTGGTTGCGCTATTGCCCGTGTCGATATTCACGACGGCCAAGGTCGACGCGTCGAAATGCTCGGTTCCTTTGTCCAACTCGTGCCCAGCAAGCCGATCCATTAAACGCGCCATCGCAGGCAACGGGTTCTTTGCACGGTGGGGATAGGCGGAATGACCCTGCTCGCCGGTAATAGTGAACCATGCGGTCATTGAACCACGTCGTCCGATCTTGATCATATCGCCCATATTATCTGGGCAAGTCGGCTCTCCAACCAGACAAAGCGACATGCTTTCGTCGTTTGCTTGCATCCAATCCAAGAGCGCCGTTGTGCCATCGGTTGCATCACCTTCTTCGTCGCCAGTGATTGTCAGGACAACTGCACCTTCGGGGGGCGTTTCGCTGACAAGATCAACCGCAGCAGCCGCAAATGCGGCAACGCCTGACTTCATATCGACCGCGCCGCGTCCATACATGAAGCCGTCTTTCACTTCGGCACCAAATGGGGGCATAGTCCAAGCGGCTTCGTCGCCCAAAGGAACAACATCTGTATGGCCATTGAAGCCAAACGTCTTTGGATGCCCCTTGTCCCCCCAGCGCGCAAACAAATTCGGCGTTCCGTTGCGATCAACGCGCGAACAGGCAAAACCCGCCTCTTCCAGCAATGCTTGCAGCAGAACCAATGCGCCACCTTCGGTCGGTGTAACCGACGGGCATCGGATCAGTTTGGCGGTTAGGTCTACAGGATCAATCGAAGACATGTCTTATCCTTTGAATTTGCCTGTCCTGACTATACCGCATCCCAACAAGGCGCAATTCAACGCGCAACAGGTCTTGGCGGAGTCCAAGTGATTCGTTACACTGCAGGCGGTAGTATGAGACCCGACAAACGGGTTCGTGTGGGGATGTGTGTTAATGGGCTGGTTTGCGTACCAAACTAAAGTTGGGTCATGGTGTTCGCCTGAACAAAGCCTAACCAAAGAAAACTTGCTTCCTTCTGGCACTTTTCAAATCCAATTGAAGTCCACCGACTGCGTTTTTGGCGAGCCTTTGCTGCAGTTTAAGGGCACCGCTCCATGGCAGAGAACCCTTTCGTTTAGTCTCGACGACCGCGGAAATCCGGAGTTCAGAATATCGATCGAAGGCCGCCCCGTTTTTGTCGCTAAGTCGACCATCGCGTATAAGTCCGCGTTGACGGATATGTTGGTGACTTACGCGTGGGATGCACCCAGCCGCTCGGGTCGACTGACGGTTTCCAACACCGGCAATTTCCTTGGCGAGACTGTGACGGTTAGTGATGCGCCGCCATTGCTGAAAACTGACTTGCTAGAGATGGCATTGACGGTTCCCTCAACGGTCGTTGCCTTCGCCGCCATTTCAGACCGACCTGAGCCGATTGGTCCGATGCCCGGCATTGATATGTTGACACTGATCGACACCCCCCGTGGCCAAGTGCGCGCGGGCGAATTGAAGTCCGGCGATCAAATCGAAACTGACATTGGCGTTCAAACTATCCTAGCGCGTGTTCATCGTTCTTTTCCAATGGCGGGGGCATTTGCGCCGATCAGGCTGCATGCCCCGTTCCATGGTCTCAAAAAACACATGACGGTCGCGCATCATCAGGGCTTTGTCTTTGGTGGCGCTGATGTGGAATACGCCTTTGGTGGCTCAACGGTTCACATTCCAGCTGGGTTGCTTGAAACACGTCGCCAGCCTAGCCCCGAGTGGGGACTTAGAGCTTACTGCCAATTCGTGTTGCCAAAACCTGCAGGAATATTTGCGCAGGGTGCAATTTTGGCCAGCATGAATATCGGCCGCATCAGACGTAACACGACTGAGCTTCCTGTAAGCCTGTTGGGGGGAATGCCTTACGAGTTGTTGCCCGAGCACGGTGATGCAACCCGCCACGAACTTCCCGAATTTGCGGCCAGAACGCTCGCAAGCGGGCGACTGGGCTAATCCTTTAGGGTCTCTGCATAATCGCTCAGGTAAATCTTAAACCACGGTGTAAAAGTATCGGGTGTTTGTTCAATCTCACCCATCAATTCGTGCAATGATATCCAGCGCCAATCCATAACCTCTTCGGGGTTTGGTGTGACCGATAGCGATTGATCTGTCCAAGCAACGAAAAGGTCTACGACCTCATGCTCGATCAGGTCATTGCCGACGTTTGCGCGATACTCAAGATTGGCACGATGGCGCAATTCAAGACCGGTTATCCCAAGTTCCTCATCCAAGCGCCTAACCGCACAGTCATGGGGGTCTTCGCCCCAGAACGGATGGGTGCAACACGCATTCGCCCAGAGACCTGGCGTGTGGTATTTGCCAAGATCCCTTTGCTGGATCAGAATTTTGTCACCTGACATGATCATCACAGATACGGCAGGGTGTTTCAGCCCTCGCTGATGTGTTTCCAGCTTGCCAACCGGAGTTAGCTTGCCGTCAACCCATGCCGGAATATGTGCTGAAAGATCAGTCGTCATGATCAGTCGAAATACGGCTCGACCTGAGCAACAATTACAGAGTTTTCTGCAAGTGCCCGCGCCATCAATTCACGTTCGTCTTCGCCGATTTCATGGCCCAATTCTTCGCGCTCTGGAAGCGTCCCGTACCCGGTCACATCCAACGGAGACAAATCCGCCTGCTTTAGGATCGCAACGCTTTCACGCACGGCTTCGGCCTCATCCACACCAGATGCGTATAGCATTAGGCCTGCCCCAGTCGCTTTCGCAGGCAGACCATCGCCGTCTTTGCGACCGACCTGAACAAGCAAGGTATATACCTGCTGTCGGCTTGGTTTCTTCTCTTTACTCATAGGGCGGGACCTAGCTTGGCGTTCCCAATTTGGCAAGCCTTCGACAAGTTTAGTCAAATCCAAGGTTGATCGGCGGCTAGATGAAGCCTTTTTGCAAGGATTGGGAAGTACTCAGATCTTTGTAAGAAAACGAGATCAAGTATGTCCAAAGCGTCAGAACTGCACATTGATACAAAAGCCAGTGCAACCGAAATGGCCGAAGCCATTTTTGGCGATGGGGTTACGATCGAAAGCGCCTCGTACTCTGGATCTTCCAAGGCGTCTGGCATTTTTTCAAACGGCGACTCTGTTGCCTCAGACATCACGCCGTCTGACACAGGCGTCATCTTGTCGACCGGCAAAGCCTCTAGTGTCACAAACAGCAAAGGCGACGTAAATACTCGCTCCAACACATCGACCAATAACAGAACGTCCCGCGACAAAGATCTTGATGAATTGTCGGGCGTCAAAACCTACGACGCAGCAACCATCGAAGCTGACTTTGTGCCAGATGGGGATACGTTGACGATGCAAGTAGTCTTCTCGTCCGAGGAGTATCTGGAGTACTGCGGTTCGGGTTTCAACGATGCAGTTGGAATTTGGGTTAACAGCAACCCAGCCGAATTGACCGTTGGCGACGGCGACATCACCATCAACAACATCAACGATACCTCAAACGCCAACCTATACGTCGACAATCATCACAACGATGATGTTGCGAACACCGAAATGGATGGGTTCACCGTTACTTTGACCCTCAAAGCGCCGGTTAACGCTGGCGAAACCAACACGATCAAGATTTCAATCGCTGATGGGGGGGATAGATACTACGACAGTAATCTTTTGATCGCGGGGGAATCTGTTCAATGTGTGCTTGTCGCCGGCGATGACGAGGTTGATATCAATGGCCTGTCTGTAACGGGTGTTGATGTGCTGGCAAATGATGGCGACGGTGGGTCACTGACAATCACGCACATAAATGGACAGCCCGTCGTTGCGGGTGAAACGGTGACGCTGGCGTCGGGTGAAGACGTAACGTTGAACGCCGATGGCACCTTTGACATTTTGTCGGATGGCGATGAAGACTCGAACATATTTTCCTACACGATTGAAGATGATCTCGGGAACACGGACACCGCATTCGTCACTATCAACACAACGCCGTGTTTTGTTGCTGGAACGCTTATTCGAACGCCAAACGGTCAGGTTCCTGTCGAAATTTTACAGGCTGGTGATTTAGTTTTGACCCGCGATCACGGTCCCAAAAAACTGCGCTGGGTTGGGCAAACCCGCAGACGGGGCCTCGGTTCGAACGCCCCTATCGTGTTCGAAACTGGCGTATTGGGACAACACTCAACGGTGGCGTTTTCGCCCAATCATAGGGTCCTAGTGAAATCACCCTATGTGGAGATGCTATTTGAAAGCGATGAGATGTTGGTCAAGGCCGCCCATCTGGTCAACGGTGCCACTATTCGCCGAAGAGAGCGCCTGTCGAAGGTAACCTACTGTCACCTGCTGTTCGATCAGCATGAAATCGTGTTCGCGAACGGGCTTCAAAGCGAAAGTTATCACCCTGGAAATGAGACCTTGGGGGCATTTGATACGGATACAAAGGATGAAATTATCACTATGTTTCCAATGTTATCGTTAGCGCCTTACGGCCCGACGGCACGACCTTGTTTGAAAGCGCACGAAGGGCGTTTGTTGTCCAAAATTGGGGCGCTCCATTAATAAAGGCCGGACGCTGTTGCGCCCGACCCCAATGATTGAATCTAGGTACGATTAATCGCGAAGCAGTTCGTTGATACCGGTTTTGCTGCGTGTCCGCTCATCAACGCGCTTCACGATCACGGCGCAATACAGGCTGACATTGTTCTTTGAAGGCATCGAGCCTGCAACAACGACCGAGTACGGCGGAACTTCACCGTACATGACTTCGCCAGTTTCGCGATCAACGATTTTTGTTGATTGCCCGATAAAAACGCCCATGCCCAGAACCGAGCCTTCGCGAACGATACAGCCCTCAACGACTTCAGAACGCGCGCCGATAAAGCAGTTGTCTTCGATGATGGTGGGTCCAGCCTGCATAGGTTCAAGAACGCCGCCAATACCCACACCACCCGAAAGGTGAACGTGCTTTCCGATTTGTGCGCAGGAGCCAACAGTAGCCCATCCATCAACCATCGAGCCTTCGTCAACGTAAGCGCCGATGTTCACGAACGACGGCATTAAAACCACGTCCTTTGCGATATAAGCCGACCGGCGCACGATAGAACCCGGAACTGCACGGAAACCGGCAGCTCTCCACTGGTTTTCATCCCAGCCGTCAAATTTCGAAGGCACTTTGTCCCACCAAGTGGTGTCGCCATTGCCGCCAGAGATTGGCGCCATGTCATTTAAGCGGAACGACAAAAGCACAGCTTTTTTGGCCCACTGGTTTACGTGCCAATCACCGCTTTCCATCTTTTCGGCAACGCGAAGCGTCCCACCGTCAAGTGCGCTAAGCGTATCTTGAATTGCTTCGCGTGTTTCGCCTGTAGTTGATGGCGAGATTGTATCGCGGATATCCCACGCGGCTTCGATTGCTGCTTCCAATTGGGCGTTCGACATTTGCTTCCCTCTCAGTCGTGACTGGCTGTTGATCCCGCCCGCCTATAGACTCGTTCTCAGACGCAAACAAGGGATGCGAAAATGACTGACGATCGGCAACGAAAATTTCCTGCAGCGCATGAAGATATGCAGATGGCCGAGGGTGCGCCAGATACGCCGCAAACCCGCGCGCCTGCCTATCGACTGGCCTTTGATGATCGCGAGTTTTTGTGTCGAGACGAGTTGCGCCCAGTCCGGCTTCAGCTTGAGTTGCTGAAGACACAAATGGTATTGGACGAGAGGGGCATTGAAAGCACTATTGTCATGTTCGGCGGTGCGCGGATTAGATCGCCAGAGGACACCGGTGAAACTTCCGAAGGCATTGCCAAAATGTCGAAATACTACGACGAAGCCCGCAAATTCGCGAAGATAATGACCGAAAAAAGCATGCGTAGTTACGGTCGCGAAGATGTCATCGTTACGGGTGGTGGGCCCGGTGTAATGGAGGCTGGAAATCGTGGTGCAGCAGACGCAGGCGGCGCGTCAATTGGATTGAATATCGTCCTGCCCCATGAACAAGCGCCGAATGAATACGTCACGCCAGAATTGTGCTTCAATTTTCACTACTTCGCGATCCGCAAAATGCATTTCTTAATGCGCGCCAAGGCAATTTGTGTGTTTCCAGGCGGCTTTGGCACACTCGACGAGATGTTTGAGTCGCTTACGCTGATTCAAACCGGCCGAATGGATCCCATCCCTTTTTTGTTATTCGGCAGGGAATACTGGGATGAAGTGATCAACTGGCAAGCCCTTTGCAAAGCCGGAACCATCTCCCCCACCGACCTGAACCTATTTCAATATGTCGAGACCGCCGACGAGGCGATTGAAGCTATTCAGCAATCGATGTGATACGCAATCGATCAGGAAACTTAGCTTTATGAAGTGCGCAGGGCGCGGCCTGATGGTCTGCACCGTCAGAAGCCAGCCTATGTGAAGTCGCTATTTCATCTTCATTTCTTTGTCGTAGCTCATAAGCTTCGACAAGGGTTCGCCAGTTTGTATCTGCAATTGAATCTATGTTTGTCATGCAGACAAACAAACACCTTCAGATTAGCAAAGGATTAATCCACAATGCTATTTCTCTGAACTCGCTGATTTGCGTCCTTCTTGCCGAAGCCACGTTTCGGATCCTGATCATAAACTGCAATGAGCCGCTTTGATTTACGAAAGGGCTCTTCCACCACGACGGCATAGTTTGGACCCCGTCCCATCCAATAGCGAAGCTTTTTGCGATCAATCGGGTCGTGAACATGATCAGAAACTGCATTTTCGCCCCACCTGTAGGGAACGGATATTACGACGGTATTGGCAACCTCAAGCAGGCGTCTGGCAAAAGGCACCACGTCCGGCACATGCTCAAGCACCTGTAGACATGTCAAAACGTCGTATTTTTTGTCGAACTCATGCTCCATGAAATCGGCCTGAATTCCTTGGACCGCCTCGGATTGGTAGGGTTCAGCAATGTCAAAGCTGATACGCTCGGGAATCCAATCAAACCATTCTAGATAGGGACAACTTGCTGTGCCAATATCAATCAACGAAGTGGCATCTTTCCCTACGGTACGAATGATGTAATCAACATAGCGGTAGTAGAGCATGTCTACGCGCCGTCCCCAGTATCCACCATTTACGTAATTCGATTGAATCCCGTCTTTGTGGTCAAAACCACTTGAACCGTCCGGTGCCATGAATTGCCTGCTCTCGTTTTCCTTAAGGCTAACCTGATTAGAGAATCATGGCAACTTTAGCGGGTGGATCAAAGGCGCCGAGGATCAACCAAGACCAGCTTCGGCTTCAATCTGCTTGCGTGATTTTCGTGCGCGTTCAGTCGCAGATTTCAACTGACCACATGCGGCCATAATATCCTCGCCCCGTGGCTTGCGAATTGGGGACGCGTATCCGGCCTTGTATATGACGTCCGCGAAAGACTTAATCTGCGACCAGTCAGAGCGTTGATAAGGTGACCCGGGCCATTCATTAAACGGGATCAAGTTAATCTTGGCGGGGATGCCTTCAATAAGTCGAACCAAACGGCGGGCATCGTCGTCTGAATCGTTCACATCTTTAAGCATCACATACTCAAACGTTATCCGTTCAGAGTTTGACAGCTTGGGATAGGCCTTTAGTGCAGCCAGCAACGCTTCAATATTCCAACGCTTGTTGATCGGAACAAGCTTGTCGCGCACCTCGTCGGTCGTGGCGTGAAAGCTGATCGCCAACATACAGCCAATTTCCTCGGCGGTTTTGGCAATCTCGGGAACGACGCCACTCGTGGACAGTGTGATACGGCGGCGAGACAAAGAAATGCCTTCGTTATCCATCGCGATCTTCATCGCATCACGCACGTTGTCGAAATTATAAAGCGGCTCGCCCATGCCCATCAAAACCACGTTTGAAAGCAAGCGCGGCCCTGCGTCACCGGTTCCAACACCCGGTTGCGGCCATTCATCAAGATCATCGCGTGCCATCATGATTTGCCCGACAATTTCACCGGCGGTCAGATTGCGCACCAGCTTTTGCGTTCCCGTATGACAGAATGAACACGTGAGGGTGCACCCAACCTGAGAGGAAACGCACAACGTGCCGCGATCCGTTTCGGGGATGTAAACGACCTCAACCTCATGTCCGCCTGCGATCCGAACGAGATACTTTCGCGTGCCGTCGGCGCTAATTTGACGGCTGACCATCTCGGGGATTTCAATCACGAATTTCTCGGCCAAATCAGCACGGTAGGTCTTGGATAGGTTTGTCATTTCAGCAAAGTCGCGAACGCCCCACTGATAGACCCACTGCCAGATTTGATTAACGCGCATCTTTGCCTGTTTTTCAGGCGTGCCATTTTCAATCAGCACTTCACGCAACTTTGCACGCGTTAAGCCAACAATATTAACGTGCCCATCGGGAAGTTTGCGCGGGATCGTAACAACATCCTGAGTGATCGGGGCATCAGAGGGCATATTGGCATCCTATTGCGTCGTACTGTTTTAAAGTGATTTCAGCGAGAAACCCTAAAGGCACCCATGTCGCCGTACCAATTTCTTGTCAAGAGTTCACGCAGAGCGCCGCTTGGGCAGTTTCTGTGGGCGCAAATCATTGGGCGATGCAATAAGTCCTTGGATATCCTGCACTAAAGTTGTCGCGACGCCGGTCTCAAAGGACCTCAGGCAGGGTCGCGCGGTCTCGCCATATCCGTTGGTTTCTTGCGCCAGTTCAGGGAACAAGGTCATCAGTTCCAACAAGGTAGCTTCACTCATACCCTCCAGTACTGAATCGCCAGGATGGAAACTTTCAGTCCTTAGCCCTTCTGAAAGGATCACTTGGTGTTCGTCAAACAACAGATGGTGATATTCTGGCAGCTTGATTGAGGTGTCGATATCAATGCCCATCCACCCGACAAGATGTTTGGCTGGGATCAATACTTCTGTGTCTGAAAAATACAGCTCGAAATCCGGCGAGCACAGCAAAACCCGGTGATTGGGCGAAACCCACAGATCACGCTTGGGAATGCCCCTGCCCAGCGCATGCTTTCGAATATGAACAGGTGCGTGTTTTTCGTTCTCACCTTCAATCGGAATGGATACAGACCCTATCCAACGCAATTCGGCGTATCCGCCCGACGCTTTTGCAATTCGATCGCCCGCCAAAAGGTTCTCGACCTTTTTCATGCCTTTGTCAGTTTCGATCCTGGTTCCACGCAAAAAACACGGGACAACCCCTGCATCAGGTGTTTGCGCGGCGTAGGATGAGCCGTCCTCGGACCCCAAAGATTGGCTTCCGTTGGTGGTGCCTATCTGAGTTGAACTCATGCCAGCCGCCGGACCTTCGCCGGGATCAGCGTCTACAACTTTGTTGAAGGATACAAATGCAAGAACAGTGCCATCGTCAGCCAGTGCGACCGCACCTCTTTTGTTTATGCCTGCACTAATTACGTAAATATCTTTTCCGGCAATCGTGTCGACGAGTGTTCCTAAAGAATTTGTCGACTTAACAGTTCCGTTCGGATTGTAGACAACCACCTGAATCAGGGACACATCTGTGCCCTCATCGACAACGACCTCTACAAAGTCGCTTGCCGCGCCACCTTTGTATTTCACCTCGGAAATATACGGATCGGCCATCAGGTGCGCTCCCAACGCGGTTGCGGGCTCAGAAATCCAAGCCCATTCCCCCAATCGTCAAAAATCAAAAAACCTCGCCCTGACAGGGGCTACTAGTTAACCTGAGCAGCGCTTGGCTGCTTCGTCTGTTGCCGCCGTAAAGCCGAGCAACGAGAACGTGTCTGACGTTTTTGTTCCTCGCGAAGACTGAGCGCTGATAACAGCGTTCGATCCGCGTTTCATTGCAGCAATAACTTTGGCGTCATCGTCCTTGGACTTGGTCCAAGCCCACTCGCCTTGAACGAAAAATTCAAACTTCGAACCGTCGACATCGACGGTGATGGTTGAGTTGTCTTTGAAAGGATAGCCGCCAGTAAATGAGACTTGGCCCGCTACGTTCTGGGACGGGACATACGTCACATAAAGCAGGATATCACCCCGCCGAACTGCGACTACTTTTCCATCGCGTTTGTTGACGCTTTCCTTTGCTGTAGCTACCGCCCAGCAGCCCTGTGTCTCTTCGAAAACACTCCAAGCTGTCTCGGAGGCTACAACGTTAGTGCTGACTTGTTGCGCCATCAAGGGCATCGCACCACACATTAAGGTCGCACAAATTGCAATCGTTTTTGGGAATTTCATGGAACAAGCCTCCAAGCCGTTCGTGCCTCACTAAGCGATCTGACTGCCTTTTCGGCTTGCTATTCAATATCAGATCATTTTCTTCTCGATGCGTGCACACTAACGTAAAAAACCCGTCGGGCAAAAGCCCTCTTAGCGGAAAATCGCTTGAAAAGTGAGGTAATTGAATGTCGGATCACGTACTTTTCGTCGAAAGATGGCGCGGAGAGTTTCTGGAATGCTCCCATTATGGGCAAGCCGCTATTGTTGACGCCTCTGGTCAGATCATAAATGCGTGGGGAAATCCGCATTCTACAGTACTTCCACGAAGCTCTTGCAAGATGGTTCAGGCCTTGCCGTTGATCGAAAGCGGTGCGGCGGATCGCTACTCTTTGAATACAGAACAACTGGCGTTGGCGTGCTCATCTCATCAAGGCGGCCGCATCCACACTGATCGAGTGACCGCGTGGCTATCCGATCTTGGGTTGGGTGAAAGCGATCTGAGATGTGGGCCCCAGTTGCCAAACGATTTGCCCGCACGCAACGCGTTGATCAAGGCCGATAAAACGCCGTGCCAAATCCACAACAACTGCTCAGGAAAGCACGCTGGATTTTTGACGTTAAACAATCATTTGGGTGGAAGTGCCGAATACATTGACCCATCCCATCCCGTTCAAAAATCATCCTTGGATGCGCTTGAAGAAACATCTGGCGTTAAAAGCTTAGGTTACGGTATCGATGGATGCTCTGCCCCAAATTTTGCGACGACCCTTTATGGTCTTGCGCGTTCAATGGCATTTTTCGCCAATGCGGTTGAGGGTAGCAATCTTCGCGAAACGGCTGCGGTAAGACTAAGAAATGCAATGATGGCCCATCCTGACTTGGTCGCGGGGAAAACCCGTGCTTGTACCGAGCTGATGCTTGAAATGGCAGGTCAAGGGATCGTCAAAACCGGCGCGGATGGTGTATTCACGGCCATTCTACCCACACTCGGCTTAGGGGTCGCCCTCAAAATCCAAGACGGTTCAACGGTCGCTAGCAATTGTGCGGTCGCAGCAATCCTCAGCAAGTTGGGAGTCTTAGATCCCAACGGTATTGCTGCAACCAATCGGATGAACACCATCGTGAAAAGTCGCCTCGGTTTGGAAGCCGGCATTGTACGGCCGTCTGCAGAATTGATCTAAGATCGCAATTTTATCCCTTGCCAGACAGCGCGTGTTGCAGGCATAAAAAATCTGTTCTCAGGGCGGGGTGAAATTCCCCACCGGCGGTAAGCAGTTTTCTGCAAGCCCGCGAGCGCCCATTCTTCGGAATGGGGTCAGCAGATCTGGTGGGATTCCAGAGCCGACGGTCATAGTCCGGATGGAAGAGAGCGCAAAGGGTGACACCGTAGCAATTCCGCTGCGGGCGTCCTTTCGTTTGATGCTCTGGGTGACGTGTCAGAATGAAAGGACAACCTATGACACTTACCCGTTACGCTTTTATTAAGGCCAATTGGCATGCCGACATCGTGGATCGCGCGTTGGAAGGCTTTGCCGAACTTATCCCAATGACACAGATCGATGTGTTCGATGTGCCGGGTGCATTTGAAATGCCACTTTTGGCGCGCAATCTGGCTGAGTCAGGCCGATATGCAGCCGTTGCAGCCGCGGCCTTTGTCGTGGATGGAGGCATTTACCGCCACGATTTCGTCGCCCAAGCGGTGGTAGATGGCTTGATGCGCGCAAGTATGGACACCGGCGTGCCTGTACTGTCGGTTTCGCTAACGCCACACCAGTACCAAGAAACCGACCACCACAATGCAATCTACCGCGAACACTTCATCGAAAAAGGTCGCGAAGCGGCCGAGGCTGCTTTGATGATCGGCAAAACGCGGGAAGCTTTGGCGGCTTAAGCGATTGCTTTGGCACGCAGTCTTCAAAAGACTGCGTGTCCGAAATCTTTTGAAGATTTCACGAGTCTGACAGCAAATGACTAAGACTTTACGCGAAAAAGTCCGCTTTCTTATACCCCTGCACATATAGCAGCGCCGTCAAGTCGCCGTGAATTATGCGAATTTCGCATTCTGCTGCGACTGATGGTTTTGCGTGTAGGGCGACCCCTGACCCAGCGCGTTTCAGCATACCGAGATCGTTTGCACCGTCACCAACTGCGATTACGTCCGTTTCGGATATTCCGAGCTTGGTCGTGATCTCCTCTAGTGCTTGAACCTTCGCTTCGCGTCCCAAAATTGGACGCCCTGCTTCGCCGGTCAGTTGGCCGTCAGCGACCATTAAGGTGTTGGCGCGATTTTCATCAAACCCTAGTACGGCGGCGATATGCGATGTGAACGCAGTAAATCCACCTGAGACCAAGCCCGCGTACGCACCGTTTGCCTTCATGGTCGCCAACAACGACACGCCACCGGGCATCAGGGTAATGCGTTCTGCCAGCACTTTATCGATCACGGTTTCCGGCAAGCCTTTTAGCAATCCGACCCGTTCGATCAACGCCTCTTCAAAGTCCAGTTCACCGTTCATCGCTTTGGCTGTAATCTCTTTGACACGCTCACCAACACCAGCCTCATCCGCCAGTTCATCTATGCACTCTTGCTGAATCATCGTGCTGTCCATATCGGCGAGCAGCATCTTTTTCTTCCGTCGCTCGGCTGGTTGGATAACAAGATCAACACCAAGACCTTGCAAGTCGGACCATACATCCCATTGATTTGATGGTAATTTTTCCAACGAAAACTCTGCCGCTTCGTTCAGTGCCAACCAATCAGCATCACCGCCGCCCCACGCGTTGCGCAGGTTCTCAACCAACGCTGGTTCCAATGTTGGATTCGCAGGCGAAGTCAAAAGCGTGGCAACGTACATCGGGTGCTCCCTAAGAATTTCGCCTGCGCTATCGCACGCCTGCACTCGGGTGCCAAGTAGATCGGCCAAGTTTCCTATAGGCGTCTGGCTGTGTCGTAAAAGATCTATGAACGGGCGCAGATCGACATTTCTGCGGTTGCGAAGGTCAATCGTGCGCCGTATTCCCATCCGTGGGACACCCTTCCCCAACGAAGGGCATATATCTGTAAGGATAGCATTGATGGCTACTCAACAACCGGCAACGCGGCCGGCTAATCCGCGTTTTTCTTCTGGCCCGTGCGCCAAAATCCCCACCTTTGATTTGACTCTTCTCGCTGACGCGCCCTTGGGCCGTTCGCACCGCGCTGCCGTTGGCAAAGCGAAGCTGAAAGACGCGATCGAAGGTACTCGTGAAATTCTAGGCATCCCAGCAGACTACAAAATAGGCATAGTTCCTGCGTCTGACACAGGCGCAGTCGAGATGGCCCTTTGGAGCATGCTAGGAGCGCGCGGCGTTGAAATGCTGGCTTGGGAATCGTTCGGATCCGGCTGGGTGACTGATGTCATCAAACAGCTCAAAATCGATGCGACGGTCAAAACGGCTGACTATGGTCAGATCGTCGATCTCAACTCAGTCGATTTTGCCAATGATGTTGTATTCACTTGGAATGGCACGACTGCAGGTGTTCGTGTTCCAAACGGCGACTGGATTGCGGATGACCGCGAAGGTCTAACAATCTGCGACGCAACCTCGGCTGCCTTCGCGATGGACCTGCCTTGGGACAAACTGGATGTAACGACATTCTCTTGGCAGAAGGTTTTGGGCGGCGAAGCGGCCCATGGTGTAATCGTTCTTAGCCCGCGTGCTGTTGAACGTCTGGAAAGCTATACCCCTGCTTGGCCTCTGCCAAAAATCTTCCGCATGACCAAAGGCGGCAAACTGATCGAGGGCATCTTTACCGGCGCCACGATCAACACGCCTTCGATGTTGGCTGTTGAGGATTACCTTGTTGCGCTCAACTGGGCGCGCTCGGTTGGCGGCCTTCAGGGAATGATCGCCCGTGCGGATGCCAATGCGAAAGCCGTGTTTGATTTCTGCGATGCCAACGACTGGATCGCGAATCTAGCCGAAGACGACGCGACGCGGTCGAACACGTCCGTGTGTCTGAAGTTCACCGATGATCGTATTCTTGATGGTTCGGCTTTCGCGAAAGCGGTTGCCAAACGTCTGGAAAACGAAAACGTCGCTCTGGACGTTGGCGCGTATCGCGATGCTCCCGCTGGTTTGCGTTTCTGGTGCGGTGGAACTGTCGAAACTTCGGATGTCGAAGCCATGTTGCCTTGGTTGGCATGGGCATTTGAAGCCGAAATCGCCGCACAAGCATAATCCCATATCGTAGGGTGCGCATTTAGTGCGCACCGCCCCGAATCTAAAAAAGGACCACCAAAATGGCCGCCCCAAAAGTACTCGTTTCCGACAAACTAAGCGAAACCGCTGTTCAGATTTTCCGCGATCGTGGCATCGACGTAGACTTCATGCCAGAGCTCGGCAAAGATAAAGACAAATTGGCTGAGTTGATTGGCCAATATGACGGCCTAGCGATCCGCTCGGCAACCAAAGTTACACCCACAATCTTGAAGGCAGCGACTAACCTTAAAGTCATCGCCCGCGCTGGTATCGGCACGGACAACGTCGACAAGGAAGCCGCCTCGAAGAAGGGTGTGATCGTCATGAACACGCCCTTCGGCAATATGATAACGACCGCCGAGCACGCTATTGCAATGATGTTCGCCGTTGCACGCCAAATCCCAGAGGCGTCGGCCTCTACCCATGCTGGCAAGTGGGAAAAGTCCAAGTTCATGGGTACAGAACTGACTGGCAAAACCCTCGGCGTTATTGGTGCTGGCAACATTGGCGGTATCGTTTGTGATCGTGCGCGTGGCTTGAAAATGAAAGTTGTGGCGTTTGACCCCTTCTTGACAGCGGAAAAAGCTGAAAAGATGCATATTGAAAAGGTCGAGCTAGAAGAGCTTCTGACACGTGCCGACTTTATCACACTGCACGTTCCGTTGTTGGATGCGACACGAAACATCCTTAGCCGTGAAAACCTTGCGAAGACTAAAAAAGGTGTTCGCATTATCAACTGCGCCCGCGGTGGTCTTGTTGACGAAGAAGCACTGGCAGACATGCTGAAATCAGGGCACGTCGCTGGCGCGGCCTTCGACGTGTTTGCGGTTGAGCCTGCTAAAGATAACGCGCTGTTCAACCTGCCCAATGTCGTTTGTACACCTCACCTTGGTGCGGCCACGACCGAAGCACAAGAAAACGTCGCCCTTCAAGTGGCTGAACAGATGTCAGATTATCTTTTGACAGGAGCTGTCGAAAACGCGCTGAACATGCCTTCGGTCACGGCTGAAGAAGCCAAAATCATGGGCCCATGGATTGAGCTTGGTGGTCACCTTGGCAATTTCACAAGCCAAATGACGGACGAGCCGATCAAAGCCATCAATATTCTCTATGATGGTGTTGCGGCAGAGATGAATCTTGAAGCACTTAACTGTGCTGTGATTGCGGGCATCATGAAGCGCGTCAGCGCAGACGTGAATATGGTCTCAGCGCCGGTTATCGCCAAAGATAGGGGCATTCAAATCTCGACGACCAACCAAGACAAGTCGGGCACGTTTGACGGATACATCAAAGTTACCGTGGTCACTGAAAAGCGTGAACGCTCAATCGCGGGTACGGTCTTCAGCGATGGAAAGCCACGCTTCATCCAGATCAAAGGCATCAACATCGATGCTGAAGTTGGCGCGCATATGCTTTACACAACGAACGAGGACGTTCCGGGCATCATCGGCGCACTCGGCCAGACCATGGGCGATAACGGCGTCAATATCGCGAACTTTACTCTCGGCCGTTCAGAAGCCGGCGGCGAAGCGATTGCGTTGCTTTACGTTGACGAACCTGTGCCAGCTGAAGCGCGTGCAAAACTAGCTGAATCTGACCTTTTCCGTCAGATCAAGCCACTAAGTTTCGAAGTCAAATAAGTTCGCATCCGAACAAAATTGCCGCCCCACTCGGGGCGGCTTTTTGACGGCTTTTGAGACATCAAGCCGCCAACAAAAGTACCCAAACTCCGCCCCAAAGCAGTGCCGAGACGAACACCGCAGCACTTGCGATGTCTTTTGCTTTCTTGGCAAGCGGATGGTGGTCGGTCGAAACGTAGTCAACGCATGTTTCAACCGCGCTGTTTAGCAACTCAACGATCACGACAAGGACACCCAGCGCGACCAGTAATCCTGCTTCGCCGGAGGAAAAACCGACTAGAACGATAGCAACCCAACTGATTGCGTTCACAATGATCCATTGGCGAAGGCTTTTTTCTTCCTTCCACGCAGTGATCAAACCCTCGATTGACCATTTAGTCGTGTTGACCCATCGCCTAACGTCTGCGGGAACCAGTTTCAAAATTCCAGACATGATTTCACGCTCCCATTTTACAATCTAAATTGGCGGATGCTTCAAACTGCTCCACATCCAAATCATCTGAATATATGGCCGCCGCTCCGAGTTGTTTTAAGCAGGTCGCTGAGTTCAAATCGTTTATTGTATGCACCAAAACGGGCAGTTTACTTCCAGCCCTTATCGTTTCTAAACTACCTGTCTGCGCCCATTCAAGCGGCATCGTAATCGCCGAAGGTTGATGGATCAATGCAGCGTCTAAAATCGTTTGCTCATCCCGTGGGAATTTGTGAAGGGTCCAGATCACGTCACTGAAACCAAGAGCTTTTAGAATAGCAATTTCTTCAGGTTGATAGGCTTGTGGGATGAATTGTCCCAATAAATCTGGATGGCGCATGGCAATCAATTGATGCCCCTTAACCGCATCGGTTTTGATGTCGGTCACGATGCGTTTATCAGGGTGCGCGCGCATCCAACCCGCCAGACCGTCAAGATCGCAATTGCGCGGTCTACTTGAGGTCTCTGACAAAACCTGCATAAAATCTGCGCGCGTCAACGAACCTGTCTCAGTTTCAAATCGGGTTTGTTTGCTTTCGTTCCAGTCGTGCATGCAAACAAGCTGGTCATCCGCTGTCCAACTAAAGTCAATTTCAAACGTCTCAAACCTGTGCAGATTAGCCTGCAGCGCATCAAATGAATTTGTCAGCGCCTGCCCGTTCAGGCGGCCAGCGGCATGTGCAATAGCCCCACCAAACATCACATCCGGAGTCGACCTTAGACCGACAGATTGAACCATTAATCTTAAGAAACGGTCATCGTTTGAGCTTCCGTCGTTGGCAGGGCAACTTGGGTCATGCGTGCCCAGTTGCAGACCCAAACGTACAGGAGTCCCTCGCGGAAGATCGCTGATGTCTAACTGCAGAAGATGCCCAACACCTACCGTTGTGGTCCCAATGACAGTAGCACCGTGCGTGATTTCGATCTGGATCGTCGGCGCGGCATAAACAAAGGCTTCCATTTCAAGGATCAGGTCGCCACCGTTTCCAGGCAAGATCATTTCTAGTTCTGCATAATCACTGCCCATCCAACTGCCAAAGGCTTCGGATTCCCACCATCCTGACCCAAATGCCAACTGCTGTGATTGAGCCGCGTCAGAGAGTGCAATACGCGACCCCAAAGCCAACGGGGTCGATGCAGTGTCGTCATATCCCTGCGCGACTGGTTCTCTGCAAGTCCGGTTATCCAAGCTGGCCTTGATCACTTGTGGTAACGGCGCGGCATCCGTAACCCGCAGTTCGACGGATTTCAGCATAAAGTTGAGGGCCCTAGGATCCGCACCTGTTCCCTGTTGTAGGGGGCACTTTTTGACCGGCATCTCGGCTTCAAGCTGAAGACTAAGCGGAACACCTTTGGGCAAGCCGCTTACATCGAAAGCGATTGTTCCTTTGTCGTCCACCTCGCGAGCGCCCAACGAATTTCCGTTGTATGACAGCCCGATTTCGCGTTGTTCGGCCCCATACATGGCCACCGCCAACACCAGTTCAAGCGAACCTTCCACCATTGGCAATTTCACGTCAAAGGCGCTTTGTGCGCTTCCAGACCAAAGCCCGGCATTTTCGACTGGCCACCAGCCATTTTGGAATCTGATTTTGCCCCCCATGTCTTGACCTCGTAGAGCCTTGTCCGGCGCCATAACAGCGACCACTTCATCTGCAATTTGGTGTGGTGGGGGTTTGCATTCGTCACCAGTTTGCACGGTCGAAACCTGTGAAACGATCGGTATCTGCGGGGTTGATGCCGCTGCAACTTTGGCGACTGGCGTTTCGTCGGCAAATAGCTGCGCGAACACAGGAAGCTCTCCGCCTTCGGGATCAAGCAAGACTTGTAGCTTTGGAAAGGTTCGATTTGGAAACTCGGACACGCGCCCGCTTTTGTCGACGACGGCCACATATGCCTGACGCATCTCTGAAGCCTGCAGTTCAGGCAATTCGAGACCGGCCAAAGGTCCACTAAAAATAGCCGTCCCGTCACCACAAAATGCCGTGTCATGGACCGAGATGACGTGAGCAACAAATTGACTGCGAGTGGATGTTAAAATCTCACGCCAAGGAGCCTCAACACGCGCATCAAAATCACCCGAACATTGATCTATGGATGCGAGGATTTCGACCCGGCCCGTTGCATCGATGCCTGTCAATGTGACCCCCCGGCCAAGCTTCCAATCTTCACCCCATGCCAAACTTTTCGATGTTTGTCGCCTAATGAAACTAGAACCGGCCCCGAATGCAGACGATTGGATTAGAACCCCCAAACCCTTGGTTTCAAGCTCTGGCAAAGCGATCCGGTTAGGAAGTTCTCCGCGCGATCGCCCAATTTCTTCAAGTTTTGCTTGCTCGAAATCTGCGAGATACGTGTCTCCATCAGAGTCCAAGTATTCCGCCAAAGTTGGTTCCGACACGAATCCCGAGCGGGCAAGTGGCGCAACCTTGATCCCAGTCCCACGCTTACCATGTGCAAAGCACGTTTTTGCATCCTTCAACGCGGTTCGCTCAGTTGAAAGCAGTTCAAGCGCGCGGCAATCGTCGACCCAAAGAAGAGACGTTCCCGCCGCAAGTTCAAGCACAGCTTCAGTTAACGTTTGATGGGCTTGTACGTCCCCAAGAATTGCGTTTTTGACAGCAAGTGTCGCGTCAAATGTAAGCAATGCAGGTGTTCCAAATGCACTGGTCCCTAACTGCACTTCGCCCTTTTCAAGGTTGGCGTACAGTCCATCCGTGATATCGGGATATGCCCAAAGGCGGTCGAAAACCGATTGGAACCCGAGTATATACCGATTCAATGGCCTTTTATCATCTGCCGAAATGCCCAACTCCTCTGGCAGAGTCAGTTCTTCGCTTTGCAAATCTACCCCAAACCCGAGCCTTGGCAAATTGAATCCCAAAGCACTAAGAAGCGTTGGAGCGACGTCCAAAGTCGTGGCTGCGCGGGCGATCTTAGTGGCGGTTGTTTGTGAGGAATCGATCATAAAAAACAAGTTTCTACGTGGACCAGAATTCAGTTTTTGGGTTGCCGTATTTCCCAAGGCTAGATGGTCCGACATCACAACGATCAATGTATTTTGACCTTCTGGACTGTCCATGATTTCCTGAATGAATTGTCCTGCAAGGTGGTCCACACATTTCACCGAGTTCAACATCGGATTGGCCCCATCTAGGTAGGGATCGTCTTTACATTTTTTGTTCGTCTCAGCGTGTCCATTGGGATGATGTGTATCAAGTGTCAGCAGAGTAAGCGCAAAGGGTGCTTTCTGCTTGGCTAGGTCCGAAGTTTTTCGGCGTGCCAAGTCAAAAAGCGTGTCGTCCTGAAGACCCCACTCGGCCAAATAATCCGGATCCTCCATTTCGTCACTCAGCTCATGTAGGCCTTCAACTGATTCAAACCCATGCGTTTTGTAGAACGCACCCTTACCAGCGAATTCAATAGAAGCTCCGCCCAAATAGGCCGTCTGATAATTGGCTT
>ERZ1047821.275-NODE-275-length-41646-cov-7.399990_pt1 | contig 41646 bp, 45 predicted proteins | sample MGYA00383096_ERZ1047821 | MGnify/ENA primary metagenome ERZ1047821 (study PRJEB29581, sample SAMEA5548366) | metagenome | biome: marine; feature: coastal; material: water | depth 25 m | study: Short-term variability in the microbial, nano- and picoplankton... | reverse complement strand
GCTGATTACAAATCAGCTGCTCTAGCCAGCTGAGCTACATCGGCTTTTCCATTTATAAATGGTTGGCAAATGTATAGATTTATTTTTTTTGAATCAATAGAATATTAACGAATTTTAAAAAAAAACATTTATCCTTTATTATTAATTTCTCTTGGATGATTTTTCTTGTAGTCACTAATTATTTTTGGCAACTTAATTTTAGTATAAATTTGGGTAGATGCAAGACTAGAATGTCCTAAAATTTCTTTAATTGTGTTTATATCCGCACCATTATTTAAAAGGTGAGTAGCGAATGAATGCCTTAAAACATGGGGACTGATTTTTACTTTAGATGATGCTTTTGAAAAATATTTTTTAACAACTCTGTAAACTAAAGAAGGTCCTATTGGCAAACCTTTTCTAGTTATAAAAAGGTTCTCTTTAACAGATTTAATATTTGATCTAAACTCCAAATAATCCTTAATGTTTATAACAAGAGTTGGTAAAACAGGAACTAACCTTTCTTTATTTCTTTTTCCATGAACTTTAATCAAATTTTCATTGAAAAAAATATCTTTTAATTTAATTTTTATCAATTCATCTCTTCTAATTCCAGTGGAATAAAGAGTATCTATTATTAGCATGTCTCTCTTCCCTTCAAAGGTATTCTCAAAAACATCCATAACAGAAAAGACTTCTTCCTCAGAAAATGGGATAATTATTTTGGGTTGAACCTTTAATCTCTTATGATTTTTAGTTGGGGAAACTTTGATTATTTCTGTTTTAATCAAAAAATCATAATAACTGTTTAATGCTGAAATTTTTCTGTTAATAGTAAGTGGAGAAAGATTGGAATCCGACAAATTAATTATCCAACTTCTTACAATTGAATAAGAAACTTTTGTAATATCTTTTATATCATGTTCTTCATTGCAAAAAAGATGGAAAGTACTTAAATCTTTTTTATAAGCTGAAATAGTATTAATTGAATACTTTTTTTCTTTAGACAAGTAATCAAAAAAATTGGAAAAATACATGATAGATCTTAACAGAATATAAAGTTAAGAACTTTTGGATAGATAAATTTTAAAAGAAATTATATACTTTCTTGGTCTTTAAGATTCTGCACGTAGGCAGCTTTTTTAATCTTATCTCTATTCTTTATAGAAGGCTTAATAAAAGCTTGTCTTGCTCTTAAATTTTTCATAGCTCCCGTTTTGTCAAACTTACGTTTAAATCTCTTAAGAGCTCTATCAATATTCTCGCCTTCTTTAACTGGTATAATTAACATATATAATTTTAATTGGTCGCAAATATAGAAACATTTTTCATTCCTTAGAAATTATTTTTTCAAATTTCTAATTTTTGAATGTAAAAAAGTTCTTAAAATAATGTTCTAATTTATTTTATTGCTTTTAAATACCTCTCTAATTCCTTTTTAACTACAGGGAATAAGAAAAATAAACCTATCATATTGGGGAACACCATTGCAAAAATCATTGCATCAGAAAATGCCCAAATAGAATTCATACTAGCAGCAGACCCTATAATTACAAACATGCAAAATATTAACTTGTAAGTAAGATCTGCTAATTGACTTCTTCCAAATAAGTATTTCCAAGATTGTAATCCATAGTAAGACCAGGATATCATTGTTGAAACGGCAAATAAAACAACCGCTAAAGTTAAAAAGAGATCTGAGAATGGAATATATTGTGCAAAAGCTTGAGAAGTTATCCCAGCTCCCTCATAAGGAACACCGTCAATCATGACCACTCCTAAACCATCACCGCCATATTCAAAGTATCCTCCAAAATTGAATATAATTATAACTAGAGCTGTCATAGTACAAATAACAACTGTATCAATGAATGGTTCCAACAAAGCTACTAAGCCCTCCGAAGCTGAATATTTTGTTTTAACCGCAGAATGAGCAATAGAAGCAGAACCTACTCCAGCTTCGTTTGAAAAAGCAGCTCTTTTAAATCCAACCATTAAAACTCCTATAAAGCCCCCTACTCCAATTGCAGTGGGATTAAAAGCTTCCGTTATAATTAAGGAAATAGCATCATCAACTAAAGAAAAGTTGACAAGTAAAATATATAAACAAGCAATTAAATATAAAAGGGCCATAAAAGGAACTACTTTTTCAGTTACTGAAGCAATTCTTTTAATTCCTCCTATAATTATTATTCCAACTAAAACTGCTAAAACTAGACCTATAATTGCTCCTGCGCTTGTACTTTCAAATCCTAACAATTGTTTTAATACAATTGTTGCTTGATTTGCTTGTGCTGCATTACCTCCACCAAAAGATCCACCTATGCAAAATATTGCGAAAAAAACAGCAGCAACTTTTCCTAGGTTTTGAAACCCTTTTTCTTTTAAACCCTTAGTAAGATAGTACATTGGTCCACCATAAACTGTTCCATCTTCCCCAATATCTCTGTATTGTACTCCTAAAGTACATTCAACAAATTTTGATGACATTCCGATAAGTCCACATATAATCATCCAAAAAGTCGCACCAGGCCCTCCTAAAGCAATCGCTAATGCTACTCCTGCGATATTTCCATTACCTACAGTCCCTGAAACGGCAGTAGCTAAAGCTTGAAAATGAGAAACTTCTCCATCATTAGATGATGAATCATCTTTTTCTATTTCATCATATTTTCCTCTAACTACATTTATTGCGGTGAAAAAATATTTAATATTTGGAAAACCAAAATATAAAGTAAAAAAAGCAGCACTAGCAATTAATAAAAGAATTACAAATGGATAACCTGCTATTGGATAAAAAACATAATAACTAAAAAAATCAGAAATTGGAGCAAACGCTTCATCAATTTTTTTATCAAAACCCTGTTCCTGTGAAAAAGAGAGGAAAGAGGATAAAATCAAAATTAAGCTTAAAAATGTTTTTTTCATTTTATTTATTTGGAATGATTAATTAAACAACAAGATGCAAATTAAATGTAATAATTCAAATGTTTTTTTTATAAATCAAAAACAGATGATCTTTTACTAGATATTAAATCTTTAATTTTTAACAAAAAAGCTAAAGTTAAGTAAATAGCAAAGTTAATTCCTAAAGAAAAAAAACTCATATATATAAAAAACAACCTAACATTTTTAGCTCTTATTCCCATCCATTCAGCAAGTCTAGAGCAAACTGAGAATCCATGGCGTTCCAAGAAATATCTAAATTCTATCATATTATTTGCTAGTAATTATCTTACCCTTCCATTCTAAAATTCCTCCTTCTAAATTATAAACATTTTCAAACCCAAATTGTTTTATAATCTCACAAGCTTGAAAACTTCTTGATCCTGTTCTACAGTAAACATGAATGAAATCTTTTTTATTTAGCTTATTAAGCTCATCCATAAAAAATTGAGAATCATAGATATTCAAATTGATTGAATTGACAATACACCCTTCATCATATTCTTCTGGTGTTCTTACATCTAAAACAACACTGTTTTTTGATTTTTCAATTGATTCAGTCCAACTATTTTGATCCAGATTCATTTTTAATTTTTAAAATTATTCAAATATAAATTTCTAAATCATTATTATTTAATAAAAATTAAAATTTATTTAATAGTTTGTAAATAGTGCTATGATTTATATATTTGAAGAATGTTGAATAATTTAAATTTTAAAAATTGGTGGTGGTTAAGATATTTCTATATCTCGCGATAAACCCATTTCATTAATAAATATATATCTAGGCTTGTCTCGCGACAGGCCTTTTTTAATTAAAACAAATAAAGAATTGTATAAAATTTTAACATCTCAAAAAGAACTATTAGCAGATACATTGACTCCTGTTAGTATATATCAAAGAATTAGGGATAATTTTTCAAATACCCTTTTATTAGAAAGTAGTGATTATGGAGCTAATGATAATAGCTATGCCTATGTTTGTTTTAATCCAATTGCTCATATTTCTATTAAGGGAAATTTAATATCAAAATCCTTTCCAGATGGCAAGAAAGAATATATCGAAATAAATAAAAATATTGATGTAGTTAAAGAAGTTGATAATTTTTGCAAATTATTTGACTGCCAAAAGAATCATAAAAAATTTATCAATAATGGTGTTTTTGGATATATGAATTATGATTCGGTAAAATACTTCGAAAATATTGATATCCAAACTAAAGAAGATGGAATAGACATTCCTGATATTTACTATGCATTTTATTCAAATGTGATAGTTATAAATGTTTTCAACAACGATGCAAAACTATTCCATCATAGCTACAATCAAGAAAGTAACTTAGATAAAATAATAGACTGCCTATCTTCAAGTAAAACAACTTGTTATCCTTTTTCCAAAATTGGGGAATTAAATTCCAATATAAATGATAAACAATACATGGATTTAGTTAAAAAAGGAATAAAGCATTGTTATAGAGGAGATGTTTTTCAAATTGTACTTTCCAGAAGGTTTTCACAAAAATTCAAAGGAGATGAATTTAATCTTTATAGGGCACTAAGGTCTGTTAACCCATCTCCATATTTGTTTTATTTTGATTATGGAAGTTATAAGATTTTTGGAAGTTCTCCAGAAGCTCAGTTGGTAGTAAAAAACAATAAAGCTGAAATTCATCCTATTGCAGGCACTTTTAAAAGAACCGGTGATGATATTGAAGATTCTAATAAGGCAGAAAAACTTTCTAAAGATGATAAAGAAAATAGTGAACATATGATGCTTGTTGACTTAGCAAGAAATGATTTAAGCAGAAATGGCAGTAATGTAATGGTAGAAAAAGATCGTGAAATTCAATTTTACTCTCATGTAATTCATTTAGTATCCAAGGTTACAGCCATTAAGAAAAATGATTCTTCAACATTTCAAATAGCTGCTGACACTTTTCCAGCTGGAACTTTATCAGGTGCTCCAAAACATAGAGCAATGCAATTAATAGATAAGTATGAAAGCTGTAATAGATCATTTTATGGTGGAGCTATTGGGTTTATGGATTTTGAGGGAAATTTTAATCATGCAATAATAATTCGTTCATTTTTAAGTAAAAATTATGAGCTTTTATTTCAAGCAGGAGCAGGCATAGTAGCAAAATCAAAAGCAGAAAATGAATTACAAGAAATTTATAATAAACTCGGCGCATTAAATACAGCACTTGAAATTGCCGAAAAAATTTAATTATGAAAGTAATAGTTATTGATAATTACGATTCTTTTACATACAATTTAGTTCATTATCTTGAAGAACTAAACTGTGAGGTAACAGTTAAAAGAAATGACCAAATTGATATAAAAGAAATTAAAGATTATGATAAAATAGTTCTTTCACCTGGACCTGGAATCCCTAATGAAGCTGGTCTTTTAAAAGAAATTATCTCCTTTTATTCTGATTCTAAAAGTATTTTAGGAGTTTGTTTAGGACATCAAGCTATAGCTGAAGTATTTGGAGCAGAATTAATAAATCTTAAATCTGTATATCATGGAGTTGCAACTGAGATAAAAGTAACAAAAGAAGATCCTATTTTTAGAAATTTACCCAGTCCATTAAAAGTTGGTAGATATCATTCTTGGATAGTTAAAGAACCTCTTCCCAAAGATTTAGAACCTTTAGCACACGATGATAATGGGCAATTAATGGCATTAAAGCACAAATTCTATGATGTTAGGGGAGTTCAGTTTCATCCTGAATCAATTTTAACTGAAGGAGGAAAATCACTTTTAAACAATTGGTTAAAAATCAAGCAATGAAAGAAATTCTTAATAAGTTGAGCTGTCATAAAACTCTTTCAAAAGAAGAAGCTAAAAATATATTAATAAATATTTCTAAAGGAAAATATAATAATTCCCAAGTAGCTTCTTTTTTAACTGTATTTATAATGAGAAATATAAGTGTAGATGAACTTGAAGGTTTCCAAAATGCTCTATTGGAACTTTGTATACCTATTGATTTAAAAGATTATAATACAATTGATTTATGCGGAACTGGTGGAGACAATAAAGATACTTTTAATATATCAACTATATCTGCTTTTATAACAGCAGGTGCTGGTATAAAAGTTGCAAAACATGGAAATTATGGAGTATCTTCTTCGTGTGGTTCGAGCAATGTCTTGGAAAATTTGGGAATTAAATTTTCCAATGACCAAAGCTTTCTTCAAAAATGTATTGAAAAAAGTGGAATATGTATTTTACATGCTCCTTTATTTCACCCGGCAATGAAGCACGTAGCTCCAATTAGGAAAGAATTAGGTTTAAAGACATTTTTTAACATGTTAGGTCCTCTAGTAAACCCTTCATCACCCAAGAATCAAATGGTTGGAGTTTTTAATTTAGAGCTAGCTCGTTTATATTCCTATCTGTTTCAAAAATCAAACAAAAATTTTTCCATCATTCATTCACTGGATGGATATGACGAAGTGTCTCTAACAGGAAAAGTTAAAATAATTTCTAATAAATCAGAAAACATTTTAGAACCTTTAGATTTTAATTTGAAAATTTTAGATCCTAAATCAATAAAAGGAGGTCAATCAATCACTGAATCTGCTAAAATTTTTATGAATATTCTAAATAACAAAGGCACTGATTCACAAAACAACGTTGCCATAGTAAATTCTGGTATTGCCATCTCTACAGCTAAAGGTATAAGCATTAAACATGGAATGGAAAAAGCAAAAGAATCTTTAAATTCTGGAAAAGCATTAAATGCCTTTAAAATATTAAAAAATCTAAGTAAATAATGAGTATTCTAGATCAAATAATAGAAACAAAAAAGATTGAGATAGAATTGAGTAAAAAAAATAATTCTTTTTCAAATCTAGAAAAATTACCAGGATTTAGTAGACCTACAAATTCCTTATGTAAAAACCTATTGAATAGTGATTTTGGAATTATTGCTGAACATAAAAGAAAATCCCCATCTAAATCTGTAATTAACCAGAAATGTTTAATTAATAAAGTTATAGAAGGGTATTCAAGTGCAGGAGTGAGTGGAATATCTATTCTTACTGATCAAAAATATTTTGGAGGATCAATAGATGATTTAGTTATTTCTAGAAAAAATACAACCCTACCTATATTAAGAAAAGAATTTATTATTGATGAATACCAAATTATTGAAGCAAAAGCTATTGGTGCAGATGCAATACTTTTAATTGCATCGTGTTTAAAAAAAGAAACTATAAAAAATCTTAGCAAGTGTGCAAAGAAATTAGATTTGGAAGTATTAGTTGAAATTCACAACCTAAATGAATTAAATAATTGTTTAATGGATTCTGTAGATATAATTGGAGTTAATAATAGAAATTTAAAAACATTTGTAGTTGATATTCAAACTAGTAAAGAATTAGCAAAATTCATTCCCAAGGAATTTATTAAAATTTCAGAAAGTGGAATTTCAAATAAAAAGGAAATTCTAGAACTTAAACAGTGCGGTTTTAATGGTTTTTTAATAGGAGAAAATTTTATGAAAGAAAAGAATCCAGGTAAGGAAGCTTTCAATTTTATTAATGATTTAAAAAACTAATGATATGAAATTGAAAGTTTGTGGAATGAAATTTGAAAATAATATTTCTGAAATAAGTAATTTAAATCCAGATTTTATGGGATTTATCTTCTGGGCAAAATCGAAAAGATTTTTTAATGAAGAGAATATTAATATTTCAGGTGAAATAAAAAAAGTAGGTGTTTTTGTAAATCAAAGATTTGAATTAATTCTTGAAAAAATAAATAAATATAAGTTAGACTTTATTCAACTTCATGGAGATGAAACTCCTCAATTCTGTAAAAGATTTGAGTCATATTGCAAGGTTATTAAAGTGTTTAATATTAGTAAAGATTTTGATTTTGAAAAACTAAGCCCATTTGAAGAAGTATGTGATTATTTTTTATTTGATACAAAAGGTGATTCATATGGTGGTAGTGGAATTAAATTTAATTGGGAAATACTAAAAAATTATAATTCTAAAAAACCATTCTTTTTAAGTGGAGGAATAGAGATAAATGATTTAAGGGAAATAGAAAAAATAGTTAATTACAAAATTCCCCTTAAAGGAATTGACATCAATAGTAAATTTGAAATTAAACCTGGATTAAAAGATTTTATGAAAGTAGAGAAACTAATTAATAAAATGAAAAAATGAAAATTTCTTATAATGTAAATAAAAATGGTTTTTATGGAGATTTTGGAGGAGCTTTTGTTCCAGAAATGATGCATGCAAACATTGAAGAACTTAAATCTAAATATATAAAAATATCATCTGAAAAAAGTTTTGTAAAAGAATTTGATGAATTATTAAAAAATTACGTAGGAAGACCTACTCCACTTTATTTCGCAGAGAGACTTTCTAATAAATATAAAACCAAAATTTATTTAAAAAGAGAAGATTTATGTCACACAGGTGCTCATAAAATTAACAATACTATTGGCCAAATTTTACTAGCTAAGAAATTAGGAAAAAATAGGATAATTGCTGAAACTGGCGCAGGTCAACATGGCGTTGCAACAGCAACTGTATGTGCTTTAATGGGTGTTAAGTGTATTATCTACATGGGTGAAGTAGACATAACTAGACAAGCTCCCAATGTTGCTAGGATGAAAATGCTAGGTGCTGAAGTTAGACCTGCTATTTGTGGAAGCAAAACTCTAAAAGATGCAACAAATGAAGCTATTAGAGATTGGATAAATAACCCTATTGATACACATTATATTATTGGTTCAGTTGTTGGGCCACATCCATATCCAGATATGGTTGCAAGATTTCAATCAGTTATTGGAAATGAAGTTAAAAATCAATTAAAAAAAATAGAAGGAAATGAAAATCCTAATTATGTTATTGCTTGTGTTGGTGGAGGAAGTAATGCAGCAGGAATTTTTTATCCTTATCTAGATAACAAAAAGGTCAAAATAATTTGTGTTGAAGCTGCTGGAAAAGGTATTGATTCAGGTGAAAGTGCAGCAACTTCAGTATTAGGAAAGGAAGGAATAATCCATGGATCTAAAACACTTTTAATGCAAACCGCTGATGGGCAAATAACAGAACCCTACTCTATTTCTGCTGGACTTGATTACCCTGGAATTGGTCCAATGCATGCTAATCTATATAGATCTGGTAGAGGTCAATTTATTTCAATAGATGACAAAGATGCCATGGAATGGGGTTTAAATCTTTCTAGAATGGAAGGGATTATTCCTGCTATTGAAACTTCCCATGCATTTGCAGTTTTAGATAAAATTAAATTTTTGAAAGATGATATTATAGTATTTAATTGTTCAGGAAGGGGTGACAAAGATCTAGGAACTTATATAGATTATTTTAAACTATAAATCATTTAAACATTTTATGCTAATTTTAAAATATTATTATAAACTTTATTAATAAATTCAATCCTATGAAACCTTACAACTTTATTCTATCTCTATTAATTATTCTTTTAATTTTTGGATGCAACAAAAAAAATGAAGTCAAAGAAAACACAAAACCAAATGTGCTTTTTATAATTGCAGATGATTTAAATTGTGATCTAGGATCTTATGGACACCCACAAGTTATAAGCCCTAATATTGATAAGTTAGCAAGTCAAGGTATTCTTTTTGAAAATGCTCACAATCAGTATCCTTTATGCGGGCCTTCTAGGGCTTCTTTTATGACTGGAATGTATGCTGATCAAACAAAAATGACTAATAATAATGTGTTATTAAGAACTACAGTACCTGACGTTATTACAATTGGTCAAAGATTTAGACAACAAGGTTATAGATCTGTAAGAATTGGAAAAATTTACCACTACGATAACCCAAGTTCTATAGGAACTTCAAGTGCAGATGACATATACACATGGGACCAAACAATTAATCCTTACGGAAGGGATAAAATTGAGGAATATAAAATAAATACTTTAAAGCCTAGACAATATGGAGGCACTTTAAGTTGGCTTGCAGCTGATGGAACTGATGAAGAACAAACAGATGGCATAGGAGCTACTGAGGCAATTGAGCAATTGGAAAAATTCTCTAATTCAGGTAAAAATTTCTTTTTAGCAGTTGGAATGTATAGACCGCATACACCTTATGTTGCACCTAAGAAATATTTTGATATGTATGATAGAAGCTCCATTGAAATTCCTTATACTGGAATTAATGATGAATATTTAAAAACCATCCCTGAATGGGCAGCAAGATCTGTAAGAATAAAAGGTGACCAAATAAAACTAAATTTAGAATCTAATAAAGAGCTTGCTCAAGAAATTAAAGAAGCTTACTTCGCTACCACAACTTTTGTTGATGCACAGGTTGGAAGAATTTTAAAAAAATTAAAACAAACTGGACTAGATAAAAATACTTTTGTAGTGTTTACATCTGATCACGGTTATCATTTGGGTGAGCACGGACATTGGCAAAAACAAACTCTATTTGATAATGCAACAAGAGTTCCCTTAATTTTTTCAGGACCTGGAATTAAAAGTGGCGCTAAAAGTATTTCGCCTGTTGAATTAATTGATATTTATCCCACTTTAATGAGTTTAACTGGAATTGAAGCACCTGATCATGTTATAGGGAAAAGTCTTGTTCCAATTTTTGAAAATAATAGCTATAAAGTAAGAAATAGCGCCCTAACTAAATGGAGAAATGGTTATTCGATTAAAACAGAAAGATATAGAATTAGTAAATGGAAAAAAGAGGGTAAATTAGGTTATGAACTATATGATCATAAATCAGATAAGGAAGAACTAATAAATCTAGCTAATAATCCTAATTATTCATATTTACTAGATTCATTAAAACAAGAAATTGATTTAAGAATATCAAAAGCTATACTTAAACCCAAAGGAGTTGGAAGACAATTTGAACAAGAATCTTATAAAAAAGCTCCGAACATAACACCTGGAGATTTATTTGATAAAAACGGAAAAAGAATTTATTTTAAACCTGCAGATGAATAGGATAAATAAAGTATTTAAAAATAAAAAAGATATCCTCTCAATATACTTTACAGCTGGTTTTCCTAATCTTTCTGACACGAATTCAATAATACAAAGTTTAGATAATAGTGGAGTAGATATGATTGAAGTTGGTCTTCCATTTAGTGATCCACTTGCAGATGGCCCAACTATACAACAAAGCTCAACAATAGCATTAAAAAACGGGATGACAACTACAAAATTATTTGATCAATTAAAGGGTTTAAGAAAAGTGACAAATATCCCAATTATAATTATGGGTTACTTTAATCCTATAATGCAGTACGGAGTTGAATCTTTTTGTAAAGATTGTAAATCTGTTGGTATTGACGGTCTTATTATTCCTGATTTACCTGTAGAAATTTATTATAAAAACTATAATAAAACTTTTGAGAAATATAATATTCTTAATATGTTTTTAATAACACCTCAAACCTCCATTGAAAGAATAAAATTTATTGATAAAATTTCTAGTGGTTTTATATATATGGTTAGTAGTTTTAGTATAACTGGAGCTGTTAATTCTTTTCAAAAAGAACAAAAAGAATACTTTGAAAGAATAAATAAAATGAATTTAAAATCACCTTTACTAATTGGTTTTGGAATAAGTAATAAACAAACATACACAGATGCTGTAAAATATAGTCGCGGGGCTATTATTGGTTCTGCTTTTATAAAACACCTTAAAGAAAAAGGAGTAAATAAGATTAGTGATTTTATTAAAAAAATTAGACAATAATTATCTAATAAAAACTAATTCTTTCGAATTATTACTTTCATGTTGGCTAAATAAATATCCCCCGTAATCAAATCCTTTGAGATCTTCTTTATTATTGACACCATTATCTAAAATATATCTTACCATCATTCCCCTAGCTTTCTTAGCATAAAAAGAAATAATTTTTAATTTTCCATTTTTCATGTCTTTAAAAACAGGAGAAATCATATTTGTTTTTAATTCTTTTTTATCAATAACTGAAGAATATTCATTACTAGCCAAATTGACAAAAAATTCATTTTCTTTTATTTCCTCATTTAATTTGTGAGTTATTTTATTTTTCCAGAAATCATATAAATTAACAGAGCCATTAATATTTAATTTAGTACCCATCTCTAATCTATACGCTTGAATTAAATCTAATGGTTTTAACAATCCATAAAGGCCTGACAATATTCGTAATGAACTTTGAGCATTTTTTATTTGCTCTGTTGAAAGAGTAAATGCGTCTAATCCATTATACACATCTCCATTAAAAGTAAAAATACTTGGCCTTGAATTATCAGTATTAAAAGGAATTTTAAAACTATTATTTCTATTCCAGTTTAAATCAGCAAGTTTATCTGAAATACTCATCAAAGATTTTAATTCACTAGGAGACCTTTTCTTTAACGAATCATTAATAACTTTGGATTCTGATAAAAAATCAGGGATTGAAAAACCTTTTGTTGGTAATTCTTTTTCAAAATCAAGTGATTTTGCTGGAGAAATAATAATTTTCATATAATTAATATTTAAATATAAAATTAAAAAAAATCAAATATTATTGGAATAGTTTTTCCATTTATTAAGGCACTTAGTAAAATCCTCTGGCAAATCTGATTCAAAACTTATTTCTTTATTTGATTTGGGGTGTAAAAACCCTAGTGTTTTAGCATGAAGAGCCTGGCGAGGTAATATTTTAAAACAATTCTGAACAAATTGCTTATACTTATTAAAAATAGTTCCTTTTAAAATTTTATCTCCTCCATATCTTTTATCATTAAAAATTGGATGACCAATAAACTTCATATGTGCTCTAATTTGATGTGTTCTTCCTGTTTCCAATTGACATTCTAAAAGGGTAACATAATTGAACCTTTCTAAAACTTTGTAATGGGTTATGGCATTTTTACCTAATTCTTTATCCTCTGGAACACTCATTATTAAACGGTTTTTAGGATCTCTAGCTAAATTCTCATTAATAGTACCCTCGTCATTTTGAACAGAACCCCAAACAAGAGCATGGTATTTTCTTTTTGAAGATTTTAAATAAAATTGCTTTGCAAGATTAGTCATAGAAAACTCTGTTTTAGCTATTACTAACAAACCACTAGTATCTTTATCAATTCTATGTACTAAACCAGGTCTTCCATCTTCATTAGATGGCAAGTTTTTAAAATGATGAATCAATCCATTTAATAATGTACCATTGTAATTGCCATGTCCAGGATGAACTACAATTCCAGGTGGCTTATTTATAACAAGTAAAGACTTGTCTTCATAAATAATGTTAAGAGGCATCTCTTCAGCAATCAATAAGTTTTCATAAGGGGGGTGAGAAAACATAACTTTAGTTATGTCTCCAGGCTTTACTTTATAATTGGATTTAACAGATTTTTGATTAACAAAAATGAATCCGTTTTTAGCAGCACTTTGAATTTTATTTCTTGAAGCATTCTCAATTCTATTAATTAAAAATTTATCAACTCTTAAAGGTTCCTGACCCTTGTCAGCTTTAAATTGATAATGTTCAAATAATTCGTTATTAGAATCTATTGTTTCTTCTTGATTCATTATTAAAGTTTAATTCCATTACCAAGGACTAAGTCAATTTTAGATTTCTTAGGAACTAAAAATCCAGGATCAACCTGTTCATTATCAAATATAATTTGAATAACCATGTCTTTTCCAATATTATCTATTAAGGTAATTTCACCTACTTCTAAATCAGAAGAAAGTAAAGCAGCAATAGCACTTCTTTTAGTGATTTGAATAATATCTGGTATTGCTACATTTCTATAATTTGACGGGTTTATTGTTAAATAAATTTTTCTATTTTTTTTAACTTTTGAGCTTGCATCAGGAATTTGTTCTAAAACAGAAAATTTAGGAAAATCAGGGTTAAAAAAAGCAGAATCAGATACTTCAAATTTCAAATCATTTTCTTTTAAGACTTCTTCAACATCAGAAATCAAAATTCCTTTTAAATCTGGAACAGATATATAATTATTATGATTTGTACTTATATTCAAAAACACAAAAACAACAACTATTATTGTAGAAGAAATTACAGAAGCAATAAAGGCTTGCTTTATAAAATATTTACTAAAAAAATATTTTAAAAAATTCATTTTTAATTTTAAACAAATATATAAAATATGTCTTCTCAGTGTTTTGACTTAAAATAAATGATATTTTTGTTGATATGAAAAAAAATGTGGCTGTATTGATGGGTGGATATTCATCTGAATATGAAATTTCTATGAAAAGCGGTCAAGTAGTTTATAACAATCTAGATAAAGACCTTTATAATGCCTTTAGGATAGTTGTAACAAAAGATAAATGGTTTTACCTAGATAATAATAACAAAGAATTTAACATCTCTAAAAATGATTTTTCATTAACAATTGAAAATAAAAAAATAAAATTTGATGTTGCTTTTATTGTAATTCATGGATCCCCTGGTGAAGATGGGGTTTTACAGTCTTATTTTAAATCAATTGGAATACCTTATTCAGGATGTGATTCAGATACTTCTGCAATTACATTTAACAAAAGGGATTGTATTTCAATTCTAAAAAAATACGGTATTCCTACTGCGAATTCTATTCATTTAAACTATGGCGATAAGATTGAGGAAGAAAAAATAATCAAAGAAATTGGAATCCCATGCTTTGTTAAAGCAAATAAATCTGGAAGTAGTTTTGGAGTATATAAAGTCAATAAAAAAAGTGAGTTAGCACCATCTATTAATAATTCCTTTAAAATTGATAAAGAAATTTTAATTGAGTCTTTTTTAGATGGAACAGAAGTTTCAGTCGGTGTTATGAATTATAAAAAAAATATTAAAGTTTTTGGGATTACAGAATTAGTTACAGAAAATGATTTTTTTGATTATGAAGCTAAATATGAAGGAAAATCTAAAGAAATAACACCAGCTAATATTTCTAAAATTCAAAAAAATAATGTTACTAAAATTGCTAAGAAAATATATCAAAAATTAGGGGTAAAAGGTTTGTCAAGAAGTGAATTTATTTTTGTAGGTAATACCCCTTATTTTCTTGAATTAAATTCAATTCCTGGACTAACTAAAGAAAGTATTTTTCCAAAACAAGTAAAAATTAATGGAATTTCATTAAAAGAATTATTCACTGATATAGTTAAACAGGCTATTGAATAAATTATTTATATTTAAAAAATGAGAAAAGCAATTTTTCCTGGAACTTTTGACCCTTTTACTTTAGGTCATTTAGATATCTTAAAAAGGAGTCTTTCCTTATTTGATCAAATAACCGTTGGAGTAGGAAGAAACAATCAAAAGAAAACAATGTTTAGTGAAGACGAAAGAATTGAATTTATTAAAAACTGTTTCAAAGATGAATCTAGAGTTAAAGTAATGAGTTATCAGGGTTTAACTATAGATTTTTGTAAAAAAGTTGGAGCAAATTTCATTGTAAGAGGAATTAGAAATAATGGAGATTTTGAATTTGAAAAAGCTATAGCTAGGACCAATAGAAAACTTTCAAAAATTGAAACTGTATTTTTACTAACATCTGCAAAAACTTCTTTTATAAGTAGCAGTATTGTCAGAGAACTTATTCTAAATAATGGTGATTATAAAGTTCTTGTCCCAGATTCAGTTATTATAAATTAGATTTCGAGTAATAATTTAATATTAGGATAGGTATTTTTTATATTTTTTATTTGTGATTTGCTTTTCCAAACAACTTTAGTAATATCTTCTTTAAACTCAGGCCTTAATTCGTCATCATAATCAGTTTCCATATTAAACCAAGTTGTTTCTTTTAAATAATATTTATTTCCTTTTTTAAAAATGTGATAAGTATATTTAAATAAATTTATAATGACAAGATTCTTAACTCCTGTCTCTTCTTCAACCTCACGTAATGCTGTTTCTTCAATAGATTCTCCTTCATCCTTCTTTCCTTTTGGTAGATCCCATTTATTTCTTCTGTAAATAAATAAAGTTTCATCTTTAGAATTTTTAACAATTCCTCCCCCAGCTCTAACTAACTTCAATTTTTTCTTAAAATGATAAATTAATTTATTTGGATTATGATGATATAAAAATATTGTTTTTCGTTTTTTTAATTTTTTTATAATATCGCCTAGTGAGGTTTCTTTTAATGGTAGAACAGTTATTTTTGTGCCAAATTGAACTTTGTTAGTTAAAACTATAACATTTTGATTGACAAAAACTTTATACATTTGCTTAATGATTCTAGATTTGAATACTGCCAAAAAAACAGCTGAACTTCTACTACAAATTAATGCAATTAAATTGAATCCAAAAAATCCATATGTATGGGCTAGCGGATGGAAATCTCCTATCTATTGCGATAATAGAGTAATTCTATCTTATCCTCAAATAAGAATTTTCATTCGAGAAGAAATTTCAAAGCAAATAGATAAATTATATGGTAAACCTGATTTAATTGCAGGTGTTGCTACTGGTGCAATAGGAATAGGCATGTTGGTTGCAGATATAATGAATTTACCATTTATATATGTTAGACCTAATTCTAAAAAGCATGGTAGGAAGAATCAAATTGAAGGAAGTTATGAAAATAACCAAAATGTTGTGGTGATTGAAGATTTAATTAGCACAGGTAATAGTAGTTTAGTTGCCGTTGATGCATTGAGAGAAGCAAAACTACAAGTGAAAGGAATGATAAGTATATTTACTTATGGATTTCCAATTTCATATGAAAATTTTGAAAAGAAAAAAGTAACATTAAATACATTAAGTTCCTATGATATTCTTTTAAAACAAGCTCTTTTATCAAATTATATAAATGATAATGAATTTAAAATTCTTTCCAAATGGAAAGAAAGTCCACAGGACTGGAATCCTAATAATTAATCTATGAAACTAATTAGTAAAATTTCACAAATAAATTTAATTGATAAAGTTTTATTTGATAGGCTTTGTTTAATAGAAAATTATAAAAAAATTATGCCTGAAAATGTTTCTAAATTTGAAATTATTGATGAAGAGTCTTTTGTTTTTTCTATAAAAGGAATGCCAGCGATAAAATTGAAAATTTCTGAGAAAAACATGCCTTCAAAAATTATTTTAAAATCATTAGATTCTAAAATAGATTTTTCTCTTACTGGATTTATATCTAAATCTGATGATCAAATATCTTCATTTCATTTGGAATTTGATGGAAATCTCAATTCTATGCTACAAATGATGGTAAAAAATCCATTACAATCTTTTATTAATGATCTTTCAGAAAATATTAAAAACTTAAGTTAAATGAACGAATCGTATGCTCTTATCACAGGATCATCATCTGGAATTGGTTTGGAAATAGCATATTATTTAGCAGAAAAAGGATTCAACTTAATTTTGACGGCAAGAAGAGATGGTTTATTAAAAAATATTTCAAAAGATATTTCATCAAAATATAAGGTAAAAGTAGATTTTATTTCAAGTGACTTAAGTAAGAAAGAAGCTCCAAATGAAATATTTGAATATTGCAATTCTAAAAATTATTTTGTTGAAATATTAATAAATAATGCAGGTTATGGGATTGTAGCTCCTTTACATGAATCTTCAATGGAAGATGAAGAAAAATGCATAAGAGTTTTAAGTATTTCCGTTATAGCCTTAACAAAATTATTTATTCCTATAATGATGGAAAAAGGAGGAGGAAAAATTATGATAGTTTCATCAATTGCTGCATTTGCCCCTCCTTCTGCAATTCAATCCTTATATGGTCCTACAAAGACTTTTGTAAACAGATTTAGTGAGGCAGTAAATTTAAATTATAATAAAAATGGAATTTCTTCAACTGCTATTTGCCCAGGTTATACAGTTACAAATTTTCATACAGCTAGTGGAGTACAAGATGAAATGGATAGGGTTCCTAAATTCTTAAAAAAATCTGCTAAAAGAATTGCAATTGAAGGAGTAAATGCAATGCTAAAGGGAAAGGCAATTTGTGTGCCTACAAAAACATGGAAAATAATAGCTTTTTTAATAAGTTCTGTCCCCCAATCAGTTTTTAAAATCCTTAGCTCATTTATAGCGCCAGGCAGATTCAATAAATAATTATTAAAAATAAGATAATCCCCAATATGTTATAATTGCCCAAACTATATATCTAAAAATTTTTCCAAACAACATCCAAACAGCTACTAAAATATAATTTGTTCTAAAAAATCCTAAGCTTACTGCAATGGGATCACCCAGTACTGGCAACCACGAAAAAAAAGCTAATGCACTCCCCCATTTATCAACTTTTATTTTGAAATTATAAATCTTTTCTTTTCTTAAATTAAAATATCTTTCTAAAGTTCCCCATTTACCCAATCTGCCTAGATAATAACTGCTTAGCCCTCCAAGCCAATTCCCAATTGTGGCAACAAATAAACTAAATCCAAAATCATATCCTTTAATAATTAAAACACTAAGAACTATTTCAGAACTAAGAGGAATTATTGTAGCAGCTAAAAAGCTTGAGAGAAATAGACCTAAATAACCCCATTCAACAAATGATTCCATTTAATAAATCATTTTAATTTCATGAATATTGTAGTTATCTATTGAATTATCATTATTTCTAATTCTAATACTACCTTTTGAATTTACAGATAAAATTTCACCTTCAAATCTTGATTTGTCATTTGTAAATTTTAAAACAGAATTTAAACCATATAAATTATAATTATATGCGTAAAATAAATCGTTGTTGTTAACATTAGAATTGACTAGTTTTTCTAAATAATTGTATTTATTTAAATTTTGAATAAACAGGTTTACAATTTGATCTAATAAATAATTTATAGAGGTAATTAATTTTAAAGATGAAGCATTAGGTAAATTATCAAAATTTTCTTGATTAACATTTAATCCAAATCCAATAATAATATTTTCAATATGATTTCCTTTTATTTTTAATTCATTTAGAATCCCACATATTTTTTTATCTCCTGACATTATGTCGTTTGGCCATTTAATTTTTATATCAGGGATATTTAACGATTTTAGTGTATTAAAAATGAACATAGAAAAGATAATATTAATTCTAAATTGATCATGAACTTGAAAATCTTCAGGAAATATTTTTATGGAAAATGCTAAATTCTTTCCTGGTTTACTAAGCCATTGGTTTCCTCTTTGTCCCTTGCCTTTAGTTTGATTATAAGTATAAGCAATTTGAATCTCATCTATTTTACTATTTTTTAAATAGTCATTTGTAGATTCAATGGCATCAAGTTTGATTATATTCATTTGTAACTAAATTATTATAAAACTAAAATAGTAGTATTAATTATCCTAAATTTACATTTTAAATAGCTAATTTGAATACAGATAATTTAATTACATGTATAATAGAGGGTATTGAAAATGTAAAGGGGATTAATATTAATATTCTAGATTTAAGAGTTATTGAAAATGCAATCTGTAAGTATTTTATTATTTGTTCTGGAAGCTCTAGAACTCAAGTAAATGCTATTACAGGTTCAATTAAAAAATGTGTTAGTAAAGATTTAGGTGAAAAACCTTGGCATGTAGAAGGATTAGAGAATTGTAAATGGGTTTTAATGGATTATTTTGATGTGGTAGTTCATGTTTTTGATGAAGAAACGAGAGATTATTATAAGATTGAAGAATTTTGGGGAGAATCTAATTCAACCCTAATTGAAACTAAATATTAAAAATGAATAAGAAGAAAAATACAATGAAGACTCCAAAATTTAATACATATTGGATTTATGCCATGATAGTATTATTTTTTGCCAGCACTTATTTTATCGGAGGAAATGAAACTTCTAATTCCGCTAATAAAATTAATATTTCAAGTTTTGAACGATTTTTAAATAAAGGAGAGGTAAAGGGAGTTACTGTAGTTAATAAAAATATTGCTCAAGTAACTCTTAACAGAGATGCGCTAAATAGTCCTGATCATAAAAGCGCTAATTCAACAAATTTTTTAGGTCAGAAAAATTTAAACGGGCCTCACTATGTTTTTGAAATTGGAAACCTTGAATTATTTCAGAATAAACTTGAAGAAGCTGAAAAAAAAGGAATTCAATTTAATTATGATTTTAAAACAATAGAAAATAAGTTATTAGATTATATTTTAGGATTTCTTCCTTTAATAATATTAATAGGATTATGGTTCTTTTTTATGAGAAGAATGTCAGGTGGCAGTGGTGGTGGTTCACAAATTTTTAGTATTGGAAAATCCAAAGCTAAATTGTTTGATGAAAAAAGTGATATCAAAACAACTTTCAAAGATGTTGCTGGTTTAGAAGGTGCCAAAGAAGAAGTTCAAGAAATTGTAGATTTTCTTAAAAATCCTTTGAAATACACTAAGTTAGGTGGTAAAATACCTAAAGGTGCATTATTAATTGGACTACCAGGAACTGGAAAAACTTTACTAGCTAAAGCAGTAGCAGGGGAAGCAAAAGTTCCTTTCTTTTCCCTATCTGGATCTGATTTTGTTGAAATGTTTGTTGGTGTAGGAGCATCTAGAGTTAGAGATCTTTTTAAGCAAGCAAAAGAAAAATCTCCATCTATAATATTTATTGATGAAATAGATGCTATTGGTAGAGCTAGAGGAAAAAGTAATATGACTGGAGGAAATGATGAAAGAGAAAATACTTTAAATCAACTATTAACTGAAATGGACGGTTTTGGAACCAACACAAATGTTATTGTAATTGCAGCTACTAATAGAGCTGATGTTTTGGATAAAGCATTAATGAGAGCAGGAAGATTTGATAGGCAAATATATGTGGATTTGCCTGATGTAAGAGAAAGAAAACAAATTTTTAATGTTCACCTTAAGCCTATTAAAATTTCTAAAAATCTTGATACTGATTTTTTGGCAAAGCAAACACCTGGATTCTCAGGTGCTGATATTGCAAATGTATGTAATGAAGCAGCCCTAATTGCTGCAAGAAAATTAAAAAAATCTGTAAATAAACAAGACTTTTTAGATGCAGTTGATAGAATTGTTGGAGGTTTAGAGAAAAAGAATAAAATAATAACTGAAATAGAAAAGAAAACAATTGCATTTCATGAAGCTGGGCATGCAACAGTTAGTTGGATGTTAGAACACGCAGCTCCACTTGTAAAAGTAACAATAGTTCCAAGAGGTCAATCACTAGGAGCAGCATGGTATTTGCCAGAAGAAAGGCAGATAGTTAAAACTGAACAAATACTTGATGAAATGTGTGCTGCACTAGGTGGAAGGGCTGCAGAGAAAGTGATGTTTAACAATATCTCCACAGGTGCGTTAAGTGACTTAGAAAAAGTAACAAAGCAAGCAAGATCAATGGTTACAGTTTATGGATTAAATGATAAAATTGGTAATTTAACTTATTATGATTCTAGTGGACAAAACGATTATAGTTTTACAAAACCATATAGTGATGTAACAGCTGAAATAATAGATAAAGAAATTTCAAACATTATTGAAACACAATATCAAAGAGCTATTAAGTTGCTTAAAAAGCATAAAAGTAAATTAATAGAATTAGCAAATTTTCTTCTTGAAAAAGAAGTTATTTTTAAAGAAGATCTTGTTAGAATTTATGGGGAAAGACCCTTTGATATTAAAACAGTCATAAAAGAGTCTAAATCTTAATAATAGTTTTGTTTAAAATTGGTAACATTCTTCTGAAAATATTAAGTTTTTTTATCTTTAGAGGGTTAAAACATTAAATTGAAAAAATTTATTAAATCTTTTTTTAATAAAAGCGAAAAAGAAGACTCTGAAAAAAATGAAGATGGGAAGTACATGCCTGAAGCAAAGGCTCCAATTGAAGAGAGATTTACTTTTAATTTTACTGAAAATGGAGGAAAGTTTTTATACTGTGAAACCAAATCTGAATGTGATGCATTCTTTTCTCAAATAATTGAAGAAAATGAATGGAATGATGTTGAAATATTATGTTATGATGATTCTTTACTAGACTTTTTTTCTGAAAAGGATAAACTCAATGTTTCTAAAACAAATTTAAACTCCAGATTTTTTTTAACTAGATGTGAATTTTTGGTTGCTAAGGATGGTAGTTTACTAATATGTGCTGAACAGATTAAATCACACAAAGTAAATGACCTTCCACAAAACTTTATTGTATTTGCAAAAATTAGTCAATTTACTGAAACTTTGAGTGGAGGTTTAAATGGAATTAAAAGTAATTATCCTAATAACTTGCCAACAAACATAACAACTATTAAGAATTTCAATAGTCAAGAAAAAGAAAATACTAATTTCCTGACTTATGGGAGTGCAGCTAAAAACCTGTATCTTCTTCTACTAGAAGATTTATAAAATGAAAGAATTTTACACAAGGTCATTAACAGCTATTGCTTATGCAACTGTTTTATTGTTTTCCTTATTTATTAATGAATATTTTTTTTATTTTGTAGGATTCGTATGCAGTTTAATACTTGTTTTTGAATTTATTAAACTGATTGCAAATTATAATCATAAATTTTTATCATCTGATACAGGAAAATCTAATCTTATTCTTTATTTGACTTTTCCTTTATATATTTCTCTTTTCTTATTGTCCTACAATTGGGTTTTTCAACTATTTTTTTTAATAATAATTATAATTACAAATATATTGTTAGGTGTCTCACTTTTAAAGAAAAAATTATTTTCCTTTTCAATTCTTAAAAATCGTTTTATTGGGCATTTTTACTTGGTTGGTTCTCTTGTTATTTTGTTTTCAATGCCAACAATTTCCGAAATATATAATCCAAATTATGTTTTTTGTTTTTTAAGTTTAATATGGGTTTCTGATTCTGCTGCATATGTATTTGGTGTCAATTTCGGAAAAAGACCTTTATTAAAATCTGTCTCTCCTAAAAAAAGCATTGAAGGTTTTATTGGTGGAATTATTTTTTCTATAATGCTTTCCATAATCTTTTATAATTATTTAAACTTAGGTTTTAGTATAGTGCAGTGGGTTATTCTAGGGTTATTAGTTCCAAGTGCTGGAGCACTTGGAGATCTAGTTCAATCTCAGTTTAAAAGAGAAGCAGGGGTTAAAGACAGTGGAAATTGGCTTCCAGGTCATGGAGGTCTATATGATCGTATGGATAGTATTATATTTGCAGGACCATTTATTTATTTAACTATTAAAATATTTCTTAATGTTTCATAAGGAAGGGCATTTAATTATTATTATATCCTTTATAATCGTAGCAATAATTAATCTTTTTACAAACATATTTATAGCTAAACCTCTAATATCTAAAATTATAGGAATATTTAGTATTGTCATTTTTATTATGGTTTTACAATTTTTCAGAAACCCTAAAAGGGTTACTCAAATTAATGATTCATTAATTATTTCTCCTGTAGATGGAAAAGTAGTAGCTATTGAAAAGGTTTATGAAAAAGAATATTTTAAAAATGATAGAGTTCAAGTATCTATTTTTATGTCTCCTATAAATGTTCATGTAACAAGATATGCAATAAGTGGCATTATTAAATTTAGTAAATACCATCCTGGGAAATATCTGGTTGCATGGCACCCAAAGTCCTCTGAACTAAATGAAAGGACAACAGTCGTAGTTGAAAACAAAACATTTGGAGAAATATTATATCGTCAGATAGCAGGAGCAATTGCAAGAAGAATAGTAAATTATGCAAAAATTGGAGAAACTGTTATACAAGGAAATGATGCTGGGTTTATAAAATTTGGATCAAGGGTTGATTTATTTCTTCCATTAAATTCAAAAATTAAAGTTAAAATAGACCAAGTTGTAAAGGGAGGAGTTGATGAAATTGCTGAAAAATAAAAAATTTACTTTTTCAATTTTATTTCTAGTATTTTAATTTTAGCCCTAGTGTCCTCTTCTTTCTTCTTTTCATTTTCTACAACAATTTTTGGAGCATTGTCCATAAATTTTTTATTATTAAGTTTAGATTGGATAGATTTTAAAAACCCTTTATTATATTTTAAATCCTCTTCAATTTTTTTTAAATCATTTTTTTGACCTAATAGGTTATTAATAAAGTACTCTTTACTATCAATTATCAATGATTCTGCATTTTTATTAATTTGTAAAATGTCATCTATTAATTCTGAATTAGCTAGTTTAAATACTACACTTTTAAGCTCACTTTTTAATTGATTTTTTTCAGAAGACAATTCTATTTTTTCTTTATAGGAGATCCCTTTTTCATTTCTATACTTTCTAATATTTGTAATTAGTTTAGAAATATGATCAAAATTGTTTAATACGGAATCATCTACTTTATTATGTTTTGGCCAATTTTTAATTATTAATGGTTTGTCTCCTTCTTTTTTTATACCACTCCAAATTTCTTCAGAAATAAAAGGCATAAAAGGATGCAAAATTGTTAAACATTTTTCAAGAAATAGTAAAGTTTGATTAAAAGTTTTAATATCTATTGGCTTTCCAAAACTTGGTTTTACAATTTCTAAATACCAAGAACAATAGTCCTCCCAAACAAGTTTATAAATAGTCATTAAAGCATCTGAGATTCTATATTTTTTAAAATGATCATCTATTTCAATTAATTTAGAACTTAGCTTGCTTTCAAACCATTCAATTGCAGCAATAGATGCTAAATTTTGATCTTTAGAATCTTTAACATCCCAAGATTTAACCAATCTATATGAATTCCATATTTTATTTGAAAAATTTTTTCCCTGTTGACATAAAGATTCATCAAATAAAAGGTCATTGCCTGCAGGAGCACTAAGTAAAAGTCCTACTCTAACACTATCAGCTCCAAAATCCTCTATTAACTTTAGGGCATCAGGTGAATTTCCAAGTTGTTTAGACATTTTTCTTCCCGTTTTATCTCTTACTAAGCCAGTAAAATACACTGAAGTAAATGGCTCTTTATTTTTAAATTCGTAACCTGAAACAATCATTCTTGCTACCCAAAAAAATAATATATCCGGACCAGTAACCAAATCATTTGTTGGATAATAATAATTAAAATCTTCATTATCAGGATTATTAATTCCATCAAAAACACTAATTGGCCATAGCCATGACGAAAACCATGTATCTAAAACATCACTTTCTTGAATTAAGTCTTTTTGGTCTAATTTATAATCTCCACTTTTTTTTCGAGCTTTTATTACAGCTTTCTCTATATTCTCTGCTACAACAAAATCTTTTTTATCAGAACTATAATAATATACCGGTATTTGATGCCCCCACCATAATTGTCTGGAAATATTCCAATCCCTAATGTTCTCCATCCAATTTTTATATGTGTTTTTAAATTTCTTCGGAAAAAACTTAACCTTATCATCTATAACCGCTTTTAAGGCTGGCTTTGAGATTTTTTCCATTTTTAAAAACCATTGATCTGATAGTTTAGGTTCAATTACACACTTTGTTCTTTCAGATTTTCCAATCTTAGTTAAATATATTTCCTCTTTTATAAAAGATCCTAATTGTCTTAATTCTTCCAAAATCTCAATTCTAACTAAAAATCTATCTTTTCCATTATAATGAAGCGCAAATTCGTTTAGCGTTCCATCATCGTTTAGAATATCTACAATTTCTAGTTTGTGTTTGTCGCCAATTATCTTATCGTTTTCACTATGTGCTGGGGTAACTTTTAAACATCCTGTCCCAAATTCAGGGTCAACATATTGATCTGTTATAATTGGAATTTCTTTATTTATAATTGGAATAATAGCTTTCTTTCCCTTTAAATTTAAATATCTATCATCATCAGGATTTACAGCTATTGCAGTATCCCCAAAAATTGTTTCAGGTCTAGTTGTTGCCACGCTAATTGTTTTGGAAGAATTAGAAATTTTGTATTTAATATAGAAAATTTTAGTTTGTTCTTCTTCATAAATTACCTCTTCATTAGATAATGTAGTTTTAGCTTGAGGATCCCAATTTACCATTCTATGTCCCCTATAAATCAAGCCTTTTTCATATAAATTAACAAAAACCTTTATCACAGATTCTGTCATTTCTTTATCTAAAGTGAACTTAGTTCTATCCCAATCACAAGAACACCCTAACTTTTTTAATTGTTCTAAAATTAAGCCACCGTGCTTCTCTGTCCAATCCCAAGCATAATTTATAAACTCATCTCTCGTTATATCTTTTTTATCAATTCCGTCATTCTTTAATTTCTCTACAACTTTAGCTTCAGTTGCAATTGAAGCATGGTCTGTTCCTGGAACCCAACAAGCATTAAAACCCTGAAGACGTGCCTTTCTAATTAAAATATCTTGAATAGTGTTGTTTAGCATATGACCCATATGTAGTATTCCTGTAACATTAGGGGGAGGAATTACAATAGTATAAGGAAGTTTATCATTTGGTTTTGAGTTAAAATACTTGTTTTCATTCCAAAATTGATACCACTTTGACTCTATTTTTTTTGCATCAAAGCTCTTAGCTATACCCATCTATTATTTTCATTAATTATGATGACAAAAGTAGTCAACTAAAAAGTAATTTAAAAGGTAAGTTGATTTTTTGTAAGTATGTATAAAAAGTCATAGTTTTAATTAAAATTCATGACATGAAAAAAATTTCACTAATTATATGTTTAGTACTTTGCACATTTCCTTTACTTTCTCAAGAAAAATCAGCTGAAATTTCATTTAAGGAAACTATTATTGATTATGGAACTATTGAAAATGGTGAAGATGGGAAAAGAACTTTTGAGTTTAAAAACATTGGTAACGCTCCTCTAATCTTTTCTAGAATCTTTTCTTCTTGTGGTTGTACTATTCCTAAAAAACCCGAAAAACCAATTCTTCCAGGTGAATCTGGTTCAATTGAAGTTGAATATGATACTAAAAGGACGGGGTTGTTCCAAAAAGCAATTACAGTGAATTCTAATGCTAAAACACCAAATGTTATTTTAAGGATTAAGGGTGAAGTCCTGCCAGAGCCAGAAGAAGAAGAAGAAGAAGAAGAAGACAAATAAAATTTGTCTATTTATTAAATAGATAAAAATTGCAAAAAAAAAACAAAATATCTCTTAAGAACTATAACAGTTTTGGAGTAGATGTAATTTCCTCTAATTTCAACATTGCAAATTCAGAACAAGAAATAATTGATTTTATTAAAAAAAATAATATTGATGAGCCAATAATTTTGGGTGGAGGAACTAATATTCTTTTTAAAAATAATATTGATCGAAATATTCTAAAAATTCAAATTAAAGGAATTGAATTAATAAATGAAACAGAAGATTACGTAATTGTTTCTGTTGGAGCTGGAGAAGTATGGAATGATTTTGTTAATTGGACTATAAATAATGATTATGGTGGCTTGGAAAATTTAACTTTAATTCCTGGAAATGTAGGAAGTGCTCCAATTCAAAATATAGGTGCATATGGAGCTGAATTAAAAGACACTTTTGAAAATTGTAGAGCTATTTCAGTAGAAACTGGATTATTAAGAATATTTAATAATACTGAATGTAAATTTTCATATAGAAGCTCTATTTTTAAAGAAAAACTTAGAAATAAGTATATTATTTCTAATGTTACTTTTAAACTTTCTAAAAAAAATCATCAAATAAATTTTTCTTATAAACCTTTAGAAGAGATTATAAAAAATAATCATATTTTTAATCCTACTATTAAGGATATTTCAGAATCAGTTAACAAAATTAGATCAAGCAAATTACCAGACCCCAAATTGATTGGTAATTGTGGTAGTTTTTTTAAAAATCCAATTATAGATAAAATTGATTACAAAAAATTATGTGAAAAGGAAAAAAATGTTCCATTTTATAAAACTTCAGAAAATAAAATAAAAATTCCTGCTGCCTGGCTAATTGAAAAATGTGGATATAAGGGGATAAGAGATGGTAATACTGGAACTCATGATAAACATGCACTAATAATTGTTAACTACGGAAATGCTTCAGGATATGAAATTTTTGAATTTTCTCAAAAAATTAAAAACGATGTTTTAAGAAAATTTAATATATTGCTAGAGGAGGAGGTTAATATAATTGATAAATAATATGTTATATATAATCACATTTTTATTGTTAGGGTTAGCTTTTGCTGGAATTTCCATTAAAATTATTTTAAAAAAAAATGGAAAATTTTCAGGAACTTGTGCTAGTGCTAACCCTTTTCTAAATAAAAAAAATGAGCCTTGTGGAATTTGTGGCAAACTTCCCAATGAAACTGACTGTAAAGAGCCTAAAATGAATTTGAATTAATAGTTTGGCAGAAAACAAAATTATTAGAAATCAAATTAATCTTGCAAAAGAAAATAATCAAAATGCATTTAGTTATTTATTAAATAAATATTGGGACGATGTTTATAATTTTCAATTAAAAAGGATAAAAAATGAATCAAATGCTGAGGATATTACCATTGAAAGCTTTAGCAAAGCATTTGAAAAAATAAATACTTATAACGATAAATATCTTTTTAAAACATGGCTTATTACTATTTCAAAAAATCTTCATATTGATCAAGTAAGAAAAAATAAAAAAAAATTAAATGTAATTGAATCCAATGATTTTAAGGAAGTTGTAGAAAGCTCTCCTAGTCCTGAAGATGATCTTATAAATGAACAAAAATTAAAATCACTCAAACATAAAATAAGTAAATTAAAGCCTAGTTATAAAAAAGTAATTGAACAAAGATATTTTAATGAATTAAGTTATAAGGAAATTTCTAAAAAACTTAAACAACCAATAAATAATGTGAAAGTTAGAATAATGAGAGCTAAAAGAATTTTAGCTGAAATGATTGAAAAATCATGATATCTATAATACGAAAATTAGGGCCTGGATTACTTTTTGCTGGTGCAGCAATTGGAGTTTCTCATCTTGTTCAATCCACAAGAGCAGGTGCTGATTTTGGTTTTGGATTATTATGGGCTCTAATACTTTCTAATCTGTTTAAATATCCTTTTTTTTTATTTGGACCTAAATATTCATTAGCCACTAATGAAAGTCTTTTAGATGGTTACTACAAATTAGGTAAATATGTTTTATTGATATATCTATTTTTATCTCTAATTACTATGTTTACAATCCAGAGCGCTGTAACAATTGTCACAGCAGGATTGGCAATTGAACTTTTTGGAATTACATCCAACATAACTGTATGGGCATGTATAATAATTGCAATTTGTTTGTTAGTTCTTCTAATTGGAAAATATAAACTCTTAGATAATCTAATGAAATTTGTGATAATAATACTAGCTGTAAGTACTTTATTAGCTGTTTTCTTTGCTGGATTCGACACAACCAACTCATTTGAATTAACGCAAGTATTTCCAAAAGAAACCATAGAAATTGCGTTTTTAGTTGCATTTATGGGTTGGATGCCTGCTCCACTAGATGTTTCAGTATGGCAGTCTATATGGACTTTAGAAAAAAAGAAAAAAGAAAAAAATATAAATGATAATGATATAATTCTTGATTTTAATATTGGATATTTAACTACAATCATTTTAGGAATTTGTTTTATTGCTCTTGGAGCATTTGTAATGTATGGAAGTGGAGAATCATTTTCTAATCAAGGAGGTGAATTTGCCAAACAATTAATTAATTTATATACAGATTCTATTGGAAATGGAGTCTTTATAATAATTGCTATTGCAGCATTTACAACCATGTTTAGTACAACTATTACATGTCTTGATGCCTCACCAAGAACAATGGAGAAAACTTTTAGTTTATTGGGAATAAAGAAGATTGCAAGCTATAATCTTTGGATTATAACTTTAGCTATCGGTACATTATCAATTTTTGTATTTTTTATGTCTGAAATGGGTTTACTAGTAAAAATAGCTACTATACTTTCATTTATAACTGCACCATTTTATGCATTTGTAAATTTTAGATTAATTAATAGCAAATACACACCAAAAGAATTTAGACCATCAAAAGGGATAAATATCCTAAGTATAATGGGATTAATTTTTTTAACATGCTTTACAATATGGTATTTGACTATTTTATAAAAAATTAATCAATAGTTTGTAACTTTACTCCGTATTATATTTTTTATGTCAACTCTAAGTCATATTTCTTCAAACAAAAAAATAGTAAAAAAACCCAAATGGATTAGAGTAAAACTTCCTTCTGGAAAAAAATATACAGAATTAAGAAGGTTAGTAGATAAATACAATTTAAATACAATTTGTTCGTCTGGAAGTTGTCCTAATATGGGTGAGTGTTGGGGAGAGGGAACTGCTACTTTTATGATTTTAGGAAATATATGCACAAGGTCTTGTGGGTTTTGTGGTGTTAAAACAGGTAAACCAGAAAATATAGATTGGGCTGAACCGGAAAAAGTAGCTAATTCTATAAAAGTAATGAAAATCAAACATGCTGTTATAACTTCGGTAGACAGGGATGATTTAAAAGATATGGGTTCTTTTATATGGACTGAAACAGTTAAAAGTATAAGAAGGTTAAACCCTAAAATAACCCTTGAAACTCTTATACCAGATTTTCAAGGAATTGAAAAGCATTTAAATAAAATTGTAGAAGTTAATCCTGAGGTTGTATCTCATAATATGGAAACAGTTCGAAGATTAACTAGAGAAGTGAGAATCCAAGCAAAATATGAAAGAAGCCTTAAAGTACTTAAATATTTAAAAAGAAAAGGAATAAAAAGAACTAAATCAGGAGTTATGCTAGGATTAGGTGAAAAAGAAAATGAGGTATTTCAAACACTTATAGATTTAAAGGAAAACAATGTAGATATTGTAACTCTTGGACAATATCTACAACCTTCAAAAAAACATTTACCAGTCAAAGAATTCATTAAGCCCACACAATTCAAAGTTTATGAAAAATTTGCTAAGAATTTAGGTTTTAGACATGTTGAAAGTGGACCGTTAGTAAGGTCATCTTATAAAGCTCAAAAACATATTTCTTAATTAAGAGCATCATAAATTAGAGATTTAAAAGCGCCCTCATCTTTTAAAAATGTAGTTTTTATTTCTAAATAAAATAGTTTGTTATTTAAATTTAAATTCTTAATTTTTTTATAGTCCTTTTCCGTTGTAACAACAATTCTATCTCCAAATTCTTTTTCAATTCTAGAAATATCTTTAGATGAATAATTGTGATGGTCTGAAAATGTAATGTGATCAAATTGAACATTTTTATTATTCAAATATTTTATTAAAGGGCTAATATTGGATATACCTGTTACTAACAAAACTTTTGATTTTTTTAATTCTTCAATTTCAATATTTGATGTTCCAAAAAGAGTATTATTATAAGATATAGATGTAAAAAACAAATTTTGATGCTTCATTAAATTAATTGAATTACAAAAGACCTTCATTTCAGACTCTTTTAAATTATCTGGACATTTTGTTACAATAATTATGTCTGCTCGTTTATAACTATTTAAAGACTCTCTTAAATTTCCTGAAGGTAAAATATAATCATTAAAAAATGGTTTATTATAAGTAGTAAGTAAAATATTTAATCGAAGAGAAATACTTCTGTGTTGAAAACAATCATCTAAAACTATACCACGCAAATTTTTGTTTTCTCTAATTAAATTATTAACTCCTCTAACCCTTTTTTCATCAACAGCAACCTGAATATTTTTAAACTTTTTAAATATTTGATAAGGCTCATCTCCAATTAATTTTGGAGATGATGTTGAAGAAGCTTTAATGTAACCTAAACTAGATCTTTTATAACCCCTACTTAATAAAGCCAAATTAAATTTTTGACTAAAATTTTCAAAAATATATTCTGCCATTGGAGTTTTTCCTGTTCCTCCTGTGCTTAAATTACCTATACCAATTAATGGGATAGGAAATTTTTTAGATTTTAAAATTTTACAATTAAAAAGAATATTTCTAAAACTTGTTATAATAAAATAAATTGCAGAAATAGGATACAGAATTTTTCTAATCCAAAACATAAAACTAAAGTATAAATTAAAATCTAAATTATTGATGATTACAGAATTTATAACTTTGCAATAAAAAAATTGTGAAATTAAAAGAAATCATAAATATAATTGAAGATTGGGCTCCATTAGAATCAGCCGAAGATTTTGATAATGTTGGATTAATTGTTGGTAATAAATCTGCAATCATTACAAAAGCTTTAATAACCATTGATTCCTTAGAAAATGTGGTGGATGAAGCCATTGAAAAAAAGTGTAATTTAATTATTAGTTTTCATCCTATAATTTTTTCAGGTTTAAAAAAAATTACTAAAGAAACATATGTAGAAAGGGTTGTTAGTAAAGCAATAAAAAATAGTATCAATATTTATGCTATACATACAAATTTAGATAATCATCCTAAGGGAGTAAATTTTCAAATTTCAAAAAAATTAAGCTTAATAAATACTAAAATACTTATCCCTAAAACAGGGTTTAAAGGAGGAATGGGAATGATTGGAAAACTTAAAGAATCCTTTTCTGAAAAAGAATTTTTAAAATATGTGAAGAAAAAAATGAAAGTTAAAACAATTAAACATTCTCCACTTATAGATAAAAAAATTAATAATGTTGCAGTTTTAGGAGGATCTGGAAGTTTTGCAATTGATGATGCAATTAATTCTAAAGCTGATTGTCTAATAACTTCTGATCTTAAATATCATGATTATTTTAAAGCTGAAAACAAAATATTATTGTTAGATATAGGGCACTTTGAAAGTGAACAGTTTACAAAAGAGTTAATTTTAAATTTTCTTATGAAAAAAATTCCTAAGTTTGCGTGCATTATATCAAAATCCAATACAAACCCTGTTAATTATTTTTAATTATGGCTAAAAAAGTAGAATTTTCAGTAGAAGACAAACTTAGAGCACTTTATGACTTACAATTAATCGATTCTAGAGTTGACAAAATAAGGAGTGTTAGAGGAGAGCTTCCTCTTGAAGTAGAAGATTTAGAAGATGAAGTGGCTGGACTTGAACTTAGAGTATCTAAAATACATGAAGAACTAGATCAATGTTCAGAAGAAATCAAATCAAAACAGAATACTACTGAACATGCTAAATCAATGATTAAAAAATATAATGATCAACAAAAAAATGTTAGAAATAACAGAGCTTTTGAATCTTTAAGTAAAGAAATTGAATTTCAAGTTCTTGAAATTGAACTTTGTACTAAGCAAATTAAAGAGTTAACTGCTCAAATAGAATTAAAAAAAGAGAATATTGATCAAAATAACGAAAAACTTAATGAAAGGAAAGAGCATTTAGCTCATAAAAAAAATGAACTGGATGGTATTTTAAAAGAAACTGAAAAAGAAGAAAATGGTCTTTTAAAAAAATCCAAAAAATTTCAATCAAAAATTGATGAATCTTTGCTTATTTCTTATAAAAAGATTAGATCTAGTGTTAGAAATGGGCTTGCTGTTGTTGCTGTTGAAAGAGGTGCTTCTGCTGGATCTTTTTTTACTATACCTCCTCAGGTTCAATTAGATATTGCATCAAGAAAAAAGCTTATCACAGATGAACATAGTGGTAGAATTTTAGTTGATAAATTATTGGCGGATGAGGAAAGTAAAAAGATGGAAAAACTTTTTACAAGTTTATAAACTATTTTACTATAAAAGATTTATTTAAATCTTTACCTCCTAATACTTTGATATTATAAAAATATTGTCCTGAGGCTAATTTTTTATTAGAGTTTATTGATAGTGGAAAAGTATGTGTTCCTCTTCTCAATAGATTATCATAGATCAATCCATGATTACGCCCTAAAATATCGTAAATATATATTTTGATATGGTGATCTTGATTAATTCTCAAGTTTAAATCAACCTTAGTCGATCCATATATTGCAGCATGATAAGGAATAATATCATCATAATTTATTACATCATCATTACAGTTTATCCCAAGCCCTAAAAGAGAATATTCATTTCCTAACATCGCTTTATTAATAAAATTCTTGTCACCGCACAACCAATCAGTAAGTATTGTAGTGTAGATAGATCTAAAATCTAATTTATGTTTTAAATTTCCTCTTTTATTTAGATCACTTAAACTTGGATGATCACCTATAATACCATTTCCTTTTAAAGCAGGTCCAAATAACATTACAGGAGCAGCGGCTCCGTGATCTGTTCCTTCAGATCCATTTTCAGCAACTCTCCTTCCAAATTCTGAAAAAGTCAATGAAAGGACTTTGTTATCAAGTCCATAATATTTTAAATCATCATAAAACACTTTAATAGAATTTGATAAAGTAGTCAATAGCTTTTGGTGTCTTTCAGGCTGATTACCATGGGTATCAAATCCTCCTAATGAAACCATATATATTTTAGAGCCTAAACCACCTTTTATAAGTCTAGAAACCAAACTGAGTTGAGTGTCTAAATTATTCTCAGCATCATATTGATTAAAGTCCTCAGATTCACTATAAGCTTTGTGTATAACAGAAGCATAATTAAAAGTTGCATTAGATATTCTTCTAAGAAACTCGATTTGATCTCCATGAGTACAATCAGGTAAATTTTTTGTATCAAATAAGGTTCCATTTTCAGCAACTTTTTTTAATCTTTCTGGACTAGAAACAGCAAAAGCATATGTTGTTTTACTTCCATTAAAAATTAAATTTCCCCTACTACCAATTTGAATTGCTACAGGTTTTTCTGGAGGATTCGTAAGATAGTCTAGGTATTTTTCATCGTAATACCTTCCAAGCCATCCTGTAGAAATTTCAGTATTTCTTGTAGCACTAGCCCAAATATCTGATGATTTAAAATGTGATCCGTTTGGGTTTTCATACCCTACTCCATTTACAACTTTCATTTTTCCATCTTTCCATAAAGTTTCCATATTATTCATATGGTTAGGTATTGCAAAATCATTATTTAGCTTAATCAAATTAGACTTAGGAATATGAATATTAGGTCTTTTATTAACATAAGTGTCAAAATCATATAAAGGAACAATTGTATTTAAGCCATCATTACCTCCTTTCAGTCTTATTAGTATTAAAGATCTGTCCGATGGCGCGTTTGTCAATGCATTAGTTAAAAAATTAGAATTTAAAACGGATAAAGAATTATTACCAAAAGATATTGCACCTGCACCAGCAATCCCTAAAGTTTTCAAAAAACCTCTTCTACCCCATTTAGAGTGTTCTGCTTTATGTTTTTTTGAATTTAAATAATTCTTTTTCATTTATTACTTTAATTGAAACTCTGGTAATGATATAAAAAACAACATCAAATTATAAACTTGAGTTGGTACAGATTCATAATTTAATGTCCATGTTCCATCCTGAAAATAATTATCAGGAATATCTCCTTTAAAAATGTTGATAGCATCCGTTTGTTCTTCTTCCTTAATATCATATTTGCAAAACATATAATCTTTTAATTTATCAACTATTACTTTTGGATCTTTCTCATCTTGTCCAACTAGAGAAATAATAAAAGTTCTAAACTGTTCCTTATTTCCCGCCCAATGTCTATTTAAAATATATTCTATAAATTCCCATCTCATAGGTATGGTTCCTGTACTAATCCAATCGTGATTTTCTTGCCATCCAGCAACATCAATTGGTTTAAAGATTTCTTGTCCCATTTCAACACATCTTGCTTTCATATAATTAATATGTTTTTCTTGAAAGGTCTGACCAAATACAAACTCAAAATCATTTTGAATGAAAACAAATAAATCGATTGGACTTTTAATTAAAACATTAGAAGAATTTAAATCAAAAAAATGTTCACTTTTAAACAATTGTTGGTAAACTGGAACTAACTCAAAATTATTTGAAATAAAAGTTGATGCTAATTCAGAAGTAATTTTTTTATTTAAAATTGGACTAACAAAATATTTATATAGCTTTTCACAAATAAAATTTGCAATTAATTCTTTTTTCTCTTGAAACAAAATATCTACTACATCTTGATAACCCCAATTACCTGTTTTTCCGAAAATTGTTTTCTCTCCAGCATCAAAGTTATTCTCACTAAAAATAATAGCGCTCCCATTTCCATTTGAGTATTTATTATATCCCGTTAGTGCTCTTGATGTTTCTGTAATATCTGAAGAATCATATCCATTACCTTCACCCAAAGTAAATAATTCATAAAGTTCTCTTGCATAATTTTCATTAGGAGCTTTTTTCTTATTAGAATAACCATTTAGATAAAGAAGCATAGCTGGTTCCAAGCCAATAGCACTTAGAAATTCTTTGAAATTTCCAAGTGAATATTGTTGAAGTCTAGAATGATACTGATATAAATATTGAGATCGATTGTAATCATAGTATTCGGTTACAAAGTGGTTACTCCAAAATAAAGTAAGTCTTTCTCTAAATCCATCAGATAAGAAATTAGAAAAAGCCTGTTTTTGCCATAGAGTTTTATAGTATCCTTGATTATTTCCTGAATTGTTAATTTCATCATTGTTCCAAAAACCCCACTCAGGAGCTGGTGTTAAAGGCATCATTTTGGCAGAATTAATTATCTCATCTATTAATTCTTCAGGTGATTTAGTTAATAAAGCCTTTGCTTTTTCATTAGAAATACCAAAACCTAGCCTTCTATAAATAAATCTAATTTTTGAAATATCCCAAGGATTTTCACTTGAAGGAACATATAACGTTAATGTTGAATTGTTACAACCCTGCATTTTACAAAAGTAAATATTTTCTAAAAAAAGATTTTTTTTTTCATAGATTTAGGAAAATATCTAAAACTCAGAAATGTTATTCAAAAATCTCTTATTTTTTTTAGTTGTAATTACTCAATTAAACTGTTATGGTCAAACTAAACTATCTAGACTAGAAAAAAAAATATTGAAACAGGTAAGTTTAAATCAAGAAAATGCAATTATTTTTCTAGAAAAAGTTGTGAATATTAACAGTGGAACTTTAAATAAAAAAGGGGTTAGAATGGTGGGAGATGTATTTAGAAATGCTTTTGACGATATCAATTTTTCTACTCAATGGATGGAAATGCCTGAAGAAATGAATAGGGCTGGTCATCTATTTGCATATAAAAAAGGTTCTAAAGGGAAAAAACTTCTTCTTATTGGACATTTAGATACAGTCTTTGAAGAAAACAGCCCTTTTCAGACTTTTGAAAGAAGAGATAGTATTGCTTATGCCCCTGGAGGTAATGACATGAAGGGTGGAAATGTAGTCATGCTTTATGCTCTTAAAGCTTTAGATGATTTAAATTTATTAAATAAATCTACTATAACAGTTGCATTGACTGGAGACGAAGAAAGTACTGGCAAACCATTAAGTATATCAAGAAAAGATTTAATTGAAGCTGCTAAGAATAGTGATATTGCACTAGGTTTTGAAAATTCAACTGGATATAATAATGCCACTATTGCAAGAAGAGGATCCTCAGGTTGGAGCGTTACAACTACCGGAGTAAGAGCTCATTCATCAGGAATTTTTAGAGATTCAATTGGTGCAGGAGCTATTTTTGAAATGGGACGAATTCTCCATAAATTTTATGAAGAAGTTCGCGGTGAAGAATTATTAACTTTTAATCCTGGAAATTTAATGGGGGGGACTTTTGTTAATTACGATGAAAATAAAGCTGAAGGAGTAATCTTTGGAAAAACTAATGTTATACCTCAAATTGCAAAAGTGAATGGAGGTCTACGTTTTATTTCTGAAGAACAAAAAGAACGTGCTAGAAATAAAATGAGATTAATTGTACAAGAATCACTCCCCTATACAACAGCAACTATATCTTTTACTGATAGTTATCCTGCAATGCAACCTTCTGAAGGAAATAGCAAACTTTTAAAACTATTAAGTGATGTAAGTCTTTCTCTTAAACAAGGTGAAGTATTTCCATATGATCCTGGAAAAAGAGGTGCTGCAGATGTATCTTTTGTTGCAGATTATGTTGATGCTTTAGATGGTCTAGGCACAATGGGTAGTGGAGCGCATACACCTAATGAAACCGTTAACCTTAAAACAATGGAAGCTTTAATTTCAAGAACTGCGATCTTTATTCATCGACTAGTAAACATTAAAAATTAAAAAAATAATTAAAATTCTTACTATAAAATTTTTTATTAAATAACAACTGTTTTATATTTGCTATTCGAAATTTAATTTGAGGAACGATTTGACTGATTGCAACCTCTTTAAAAAAGTGCTAAAGCAGTAGCTTTCACAAAGATATTTAGTCAAATCTTTCCTATAACTAATTAATAATTATTTATTATGGAAAATCAAAAAATATCTACAAAAGCTCTTCATGCTGGACATGACACAAATTTAACTCAAGGAACTAGGGCAGTTCCACTTTATCAATCAACTTCTTATGTTTTCAATAATTCTGATCATGCAGCAAATCTTTTTGCACTTGCTGAGCCAGGTTATATTTACACTAGATTAAATAATCCAACAAATGATGTTTTAGAACAAAGACTTGCTGCTCTTGAAGGAGGGATTGGTGCGGTTGTTACAGCTGGAGGAACAGCTGCTATTTCTACAACTTTTCTAACTCTTTTAAAATCTGGCGACCATATAGTTGCCTCAAATAGTTTATATGGTGGTACATATAATCTATTGAATGTAACTTTGCCTAGATTTGGAATTACTACAACTTTTGTTGATCCTTCAGATCCAGAAAATTTTGCTAATGCAGTTCAAGAGAATACAAGAGCAATTTTTGCTGAATCTTTAGGAAATCCAAAACTAGATGTTTTAGATCTTAAAGAGATTTCTAAAAGAGCAAAAGCTGCTAAAGTTCCTTTTATAGTTGATAATACTGTTGCAACGCCTGCTTTACTTAGACCAATAGAACATGGTGCTGATATTGTAATTCATTCTCTAACAAAATATATCAATGGAAACGGAACTGCATTAGGCGGTGTTATCATTGATGCTGGTAACTTTGATTGGTCAAACGGGAAATTTCCTGAATTTACCGAACCATCACCTGGATACCATGGTCTTATTTATCATGAAGTTTTAGCTGAAGCTTCTTTTATTGCAAAGGCAAGAATTGAAGGTCTAAGAGATCTTGGTGCTGCTTTAAGTCCATTTAATGCTTTTCAAATCCTTCAAGGTCTTGAAACTTTAGATGTAAGAATAAAAAGGCATTCAGAAAATGCACAAGGCTTAGCTGAATGGTTAGAATCTCAACCACAAGTTTCCTGGGTTAATTATCCTGGATTAAAAACCAGTAAATACAACAAATTAGCTAATAAATATTTGCCTGATGGTCAAAGTGGAGTTGTTACTTTTGGCGTTAAAGGTGGTTATGAGAATGCTAAAACTATTGCTGATAAAACAAAAATATTTTCTTTGTTAGCTAATATTGGTGACTCAAAGTCTTTGATTATACATCCTGCCAGCACAACTCATCAACAATTAAGTGATGATCAACAATTGACTACAGGTGTAACTAAAGATTTAATAAGACTTTCCGTTGGATTGGAAGATTTAGATGATCTTAAATCTGATTTAGAACTAGCTTTTTCAAAAATTGATAATAAGATTCTTGTAGATTAATTGATGACAGACAATTTAATATATATTACTGTCAATAATGTTGAGATTAAAACTGGAAGGAAAGTAAATGTAAATCTTTCCTTCCAAGTTTATGGAAGAAATTATCATGATTATCCTGTTGTTGTTGTAAATCATTCTCTAACAGGAAATTCCAATATAGCTGGTAAAAATGGTTGGTGGAGCAAGTTAGTTGGTGATGAAAAACTAATAGATACTAATAAATTTTCTGTTATTTCATTTAATATTCCAGGAAATGGTTATGGTAGGGAAAATAATGATTTTATAGACGATTTTGTTTTAGGAGATATTGCCAAAATATTCAATTTGGCATTAAATCAACTTGGTATTACTAGTGTACATGCTTTAATTGGTGGATCTGTAGGAGGGGGATTGGTATGGGAAATGGGTACATTAGAACCAAACTATTATGATAATTTAATTTCGATAGCTGCTAATTGGAAATCTTCTGATTGGTTAATTGCTAATACACATCTTCAAAATTTAATTCTTAAAAATTCAAAAAATCCAATCAATGACGCAAGGATTCATGCAATGTTAACATACAGAAATCCTATATCACTAAATAATAAATTTAGATTTAAGAAAGATAAAATATCAAACAAAAGAGAAGTTGTTAATTGGTTAGAATTTCATGGAGAAAAATTAAAAAAAAGGTTTTCATTAGAATCATATATTCACATGAATAGACTCTTATCAACTGTTGATATAACTCATGGTAATAACTTAAATTTTGAAAAATTAATTGATTCAATTTCAAGTTCAATTCATTTAGTTGGGATTAATTCAGATATACTTTTTTCTGATTTTGAAATCAAAAAAACTTATAAAAAAATTCGAGAACAAAAAAACAACGTCCATTATTATCAAATCAAATCAGAACATGGTCATGATGCCTTTTTGATTGAGTTTAAAAAACTAACTGAATTATTATCTCCAATTTTTAAAGTTTAATATTAATGAAAGAAATAAATTTATTTATAACAGGTGTGGGTAATGTTGGCAGTGAATTATTAAATCAAATTCATACTCAAAAAAAATTTCTAAAAAAGAATTTTGATCTAAAAATAAAAGTTATAGCTCTATCCAATACAAAAAAAATGCTTTTTGATTTAGATGGCATATGTTTAAAAAAATGGAAATCAAAATTAAGTCAAGGATTAGAAAACAACAGAGATAAATTTGTAAATAAAACAATAAATTTATGGCTTGAAAACAGTGTCTTTATTGATAACACAGCCTCAATAATTGTTTCTTCAGAATATTCATCTTATTTAAAAAAGGGAATAGCAGTAGTTACATGCAATAAAATAGCTTGCTCAGATAAATATAAAGTTTATAATAACCTTAAAAGAATTTCGAAAAAACATAAAACACCTTTCTTATATGAAACAAATGTTGGAGCAGGATTACCAGTAATTAATACTTTAAAAAACTTAATTGATTCAGGAGATAAAATCCATTCGATTCAAGCTGTTTTATCTGGAAGTATAAATTATATTTTTAACAATTTTTTGGAAGCGGATTCATTTCATAAAATAGTTGACAAAGCAAAAGTTCTAGGATTTACTGAGCCTGATCCGAAAATTGATCTTTCTGGAATTGATGTTGCTAGAAAATTATTAATTCTCTCCAGAGAAATTGGTTATAAAAATGAACTTGAAAATATTAAAATAGAATCATTTTTACCTGATAAATGCTTAGTTTCAAATTCTTATAAAGATTTATTTTCATCACTAAAGAAAAACAAAAATCATTTTAACAAATTGCTTGAAAATGCAAAAAGAAATGGAAAAAAATTAAAACATGTAGGAGAATTTTATAATGGAAAGGGAAGTGTATCACTAAAAGAAATTGACGAAAATCATGAATTCTATAACTTGGAAGAGAAAGACAATATAATTTTATTTTATACAGAGAGGTATGGAAATCAACCATTAGTTATTAAAGGTGCTGGAGCTGGATCAAGTGTAACGGCTTCAGGAGTTTTTGCAGATATTCTTAAGTTATAAGAATTTTATCACTCAATAAGTGGGTTTATTTTTTGTGAAAGGTAATATTATAAAAAAATTTATTATGTAACGTTTGCTTCTCACACAAAAAATGTTACCTTTGCGTTACATTAATAATAAAAAAAATATAATTATGGAAATTTTAATACCAATATTTGGAATACTTTCAGGAATAGCTATCCCTATAGCTGTATTTATATGGCTTTACCACGAAGGCAAAGGAAAGAGGGAAACTATATTAGAGATATCTAAACAACTAGATGACCCTTCTA
>ERZ1047821.262-NODE-262-length-43411-cov-4.945244_pt1 | contig 43411 bp, 51 predicted proteins | sample MGYA00383096_ERZ1047821 | MGnify/ENA primary metagenome ERZ1047821 (study PRJEB29581, sample SAMEA5548366) | metagenome | biome: marine; feature: coastal; material: water | depth 25 m | study: Short-term variability in the microbial, nano- and picoplankton... | reverse complement strand
TTTCAATTTTGAGTTAACTGAATAATGGAGTTCGAATTTTTTTCCTAAAGCATAGGTAATATTAAATACACCAATTTTGGAACCAAAAGATATACCACCACCGAAACCAAAAGGATGGTCTTTGACATAATCTAAAGCACTATTTTCATACATACATTGGTCAAAAAAGACAAACACGTTACTGCCCTTATCAAGTAAAAACCGATATTCAATAGTAGCCTGAGCCTTTACTGAAGCAAAAATCTCCTCTTCATTAAAACCTCGTAAGGTATTTAACCCCCCGAATCTGAACAACTCATTTTGATAGATGACAGGACTTGAATACAAATCAAAAACTCCAGCAAATACGATGACATGTCTCTTAAAAAGAGGTATGTACTCACGGTAATTTAGATGACCTGAAAAAGTTGTGTTTGACAAAGAAGAATCCGAATTAAGTTTTCTTTGACCTAAATATATTTTTGTTTCAAATACTCTTCCCCGGGATGGATTCATGATATTATCAATTTCTTTTTTCTCTATTGAAAGACCGTATGAGTTCGTTCGATATGAGCTGAGCGACTCAAATTCGATACTATTGGAGGCTCCACTCAATAAATTTGAATTTACGTATCGGTAATGTGCCCTAAAAAGAATACCATTATCAAGCCTGTATGAAACATTAAATTCTGCATTTAGATCCAAAAAGGTAGAATCTCGCTTATACAAAAGAAAATTGGAAGCGATTCCAAATGGACTTTGAAAAAGAAAAGGATAGTTGAAATTAATGTTTAATCGTTGTGTTTGTGGCTTAATGCTTCGCCAATTGAACTTGAACAATTCCCCTTTCTTCAGCGTGTTTTCTAACTTTAAATTTACTTCTCCTGTTAAAGCCATTTTTTGACTAACTGGGTTTGGTTGCAACCCTACAGCACCTCGCAAAAAACTCACACGATCAGATTTTACATATAAAAAGAGCTCATGCCCTTCATTTGTATAAAGAATTTCGGAAGGCTTAATGGTATTAATAAAGTTATTTTGACTTATTTTTTCATCAATTTGACCAATTACTGCTTCGTTATAAACCTCCCCTACAGTTACTCCTATGATACTTTGAATTGTGTTCATAGAAATGCTTGAATCTCCTTTTATATGAATTTTCCTTAGCACACTGTAATTTCCTTTAAGGACCTCTAAAGTAGCCGATATCTGACCTTCATTAATCGAACTATTTATAAGATGAACATTAACGAAAGGATAACCCGAATTCAAATATTTTTTGGCCTTATTTTTTAAATATTGAGCGAATCGTCTTGGGCTTAAATGCTGTAGGTATATTGCTTTATTAAAAATACCATGATCAATATCTATTGAATCTGTTAAAATAATATCGTTAAACTTACGTCCTAGGTTAACCAAACACACATTATTGGAATCAATCAGCAAAGTCTCATTCAAGAAATAACCAAATTCTATTAATTTTAAATTTAAACTCCTTAGCTCAACCTGGATATTGTTATTCTTTTTTAAAGTGTCGATTTTAATATACTTGGGCCACCTTTTTCCCGGCTGTCCATTTTCATACCGAATAACATAACTTTCTTGTGAGAACCCATAATTTAAGGGAACCTGAAGGATTAGAAAAAAAAAGACGAGTCTATGTAATTTCACTTACTTTATTATAAGAATTTCCATATAAAATTCTATTTTTTAATTCCCAATTCCAATATTTTTTAAATATAATTGTAACTTTAAGATTGCTAAGTCCGTTAGACTAATACGAACAACAAAAATTTACACTATGAAATCGAGAGCAACATTAGTATTTTTACTTGCATTTTTAACCACCATATTAATTTCTTGCGGAGCTGGAAGAACAGCGAGCTGTGATGCCTATGGAAGCATTGATAATGTAGAGATAGAAAATCAAGACTTAGTTTCCAAATAAGAACTACCTTCTTTTTAAAACATTTTACAAGCGTTTTAAATACACCGCCATTTGGGATTGTATTTTTAACGCTTCTTTTTTTGCACCAATCGCAAAATTCTCACTTTTATCGGCATAAATAATTCCTCGTGATGAATTAACAAGAAGCCCACATTCGTTGGTCATGCCGTACTTCACTACTTCTTCCAAAGAACCTCCTTGAGCACCCACTCCTGGAACTAAAAAAAAATGATTCGGTGCGAGTTTTCGTATTTTTGAAATATCTTCAGAACGCGTTGCACCCACAACAAACATCGTGTTTCCCTCATTCCCCCATTCCATACATTTCGATACTACTGATTCGTATATAGGCGTATTATTGACCTCTAGAAATTGAAAATCTTTAGCCCCTTTATTTGAAGTCATGGCCAAAACTACCGTCCATTTATTTTCATAGGTTAAAAAAGGCTTTACACTATCTGAACCCATATAGGGAGCAATTGTAATGGCATTACATGGATAAGTTTCGAAGAAGGTCTTTGCATAATACAAAGAGGTGTTTCCTATATCCCCACGCTTCGCATCAGCAATGATAAAGCAATCATTGGGAATATAGCTAATCGTTTTTTGAAAAGATTTCCATCCGTCAATTCCAAGACATTCGTAAAATGCCAAATTTGGTTTGTATGCAACACAATAATCTTTAGTCGCATCGATAATCGATTTATTAAATTCAAATATAGGATCTTCTTTATCTAGCAAATGTTCAGGAATCTTCTCAAGGTCTGGATCTAAACCAACACATAAAAATGACTTTTTCTTAAAAATTTGCTCAATCAATTGTTTTCTAGTCATTCTTGCTCACCTTTTAATTTTTCAGCATTTTCGGCCATTTTTAATGCATCTATCATGTCTTGTACATTTCCATTCATAAATGAACTCAGGTTATACATGGTTTTATTGATTCTGTGATCTGTTATTCTCCCTTGTGGGTAATTATAAGTTCGAATCTTTGCAGATCGGTCGCCTGAAGCAACTAATGTCTTACGTTGCTCAGCTCTTTCATTTTCTACCCGGTCTAGCTCTGCTTGATACAACCGTGATCTCAAAACAGATGTCGCTTTCTCTAAATTCTTATGCTGGCTTCGCCCATCCTGACACTCCACAACAACACCCGTAGGTATATGGGTCAATCGTATCGCAGATTCAGTTTTATTCACATGCTGCCCTCCTGCCCCTGAGGCCCTGTAGGTATCCCTTCTTACGTCTGTCATATTTAACTCAAAGTCGACATCCTCTGCCTCCGGCAAGACCGCAACTGTAATGGCTGAAGTATGAACCCTACCCTGAGATTCTGTTTCAGGTACACGCTGTACCCTATGCACCCCTGATTCAAATTTCAGCATTCCATAAATTCCTTCACCCTCTACACTCATGGAGATTTCCTTATATCCTTTAACAGTTCCTTCAGAAGAATTAATGACTTCGTGTTTCCATGATTTCTCTTTGAAATACATAGAATACATCCTAAATATGTCTTCGACAAAGATACATGCCTCATCACCACCTGTTCCAGCTCTTAATTCAATAATTGCATTTTTATCATCTTCAGGATCTTTCGGAATAAGCATGAACTTAATTTCCTCTTCCATCTCTGGACGTTGTGACTCTAGCTCTTCAATTTCCATTTTGGCCATCTCCCTCATTTCAGGATCTGACTCTTCTTCAAGAAGGGTTTTTGAGCTTTTAAGGTTTGACATCAAATTGTCATACTTCTTGTACGTTTGATCTAATACCTCAAGGTCTTTATATTCTTTATTTAGCTTGACATACCTTGACATGTCGGCTATAATATCCGGATCTGTAATCAAATTACCAACCTCAATAAATCGAAAATGTATGGCTTCTAATTTCGAAAGTAATTCAGACATAAATTATATAAATGGGTTTGAAAGGTAAATGTAGAAATAAAATAAATACAGCATGAAATCACATTCAATAAAAAAGACCATGATATGACTTCATGGTCTTTGTAAATAAAATGAACCTATGAGATAGAGCTAAACCCGTATCTATAATATTGAATCAGTTTTAATGATTGCTTAAATAATCGGCAACACCATCTCTTGTTGCTGACATTGCATCGCTTCCTTCTTGCCAGTTTGCCGGACAAACCTCACCGTGCTCTTGGTTATGAGCATAGGCATCAATAAGTCTTAGCACTTCCTGTACATTTCTTCCAACCGGAAAGAAGTTTACAGAATCGTGATATACGAATCCCTCTTCATCAAGCAAATAAGTGGCTCTGTAAGGCACATTATCTCCATCCGTTGACTCCTCATCAAAAAGATCAAAATCCAAAATACCAAGCTCCATTGCAAGGATTCTCGTAGAATCAGCTATTAGTGGAAATTTAACACCTTCTATTCCACCATGATTTTTTGCAGTATTTAACCAAGCAAAATGAACTTCTGCTGTATCACAAGAAGCTCCGATCAAAATTGTATTTCTCTTTTCAAATTCCGCAGCAGCCTCTTGAAATGCATGGATTTCTGTTGGACAAACGAATGTAAAATCTTTAGGATACCAAAAAAGACAAACCTTTTTCTTATTCTCGATCGCTTGATTCAGCACATTGATTTCAAAAGTGTTACCAGTACTGTCAGTTGCTTTTACATTGATGTCTGGAAATTTTTTACCTACTAAAGTTGACATAATATTTTATTTTTTTTGTTAAAATTATTCATTTATTTGATTCTAAAACATCCTCAATTATAAAAAGTTGATAAAATCAAACTTTATTTCTTAGATGCCTTTTTGACAAAATCATCGTAGCTCAAATGTTTTTCTTTCATTGGAACATTATTCTGAAAATACTCTGAAAGCTTCTTTTCAGTTAATCGATCATAAATACCATTTACCTGCTCCTTATCCTTAAGTAAACGCATGGCCGTTTCTGTAAGCTCCTTATCTTCTGGTGCCGGCATTCCGTATTGCGCATAATTCGAGACTAAAAGAGATTTGGTGAAATCCATTACTTCTTCATTGGAAATCTGAATATCATTCTCCTTAAATATTTTTCCTTGGATCAATTGCCACTTCATTGATTTTAAATAACCATCAAACTCTTTATCCAAAGTTTCGTCATCTATGGGCTTTTCATTAGATAGCTTAATCCACCTCTTCAAAAAGGCCTCTGGCATTGCGATTTTAGTTTTATCCATTAAAAACTCATATATGGTTTGAGTAAATAAACGATTGGAATCCTCTTTAAACATATTTGTTAAATCAGATTCAACTTTTTTGTTTAAATCATCAGTGGTTTTAACATCGCCTTCTGGAAAAAGCTTTGCAAACAATTCTTCATTCAGCTCAGCCATTTCCATCTTTTTGATATCATTGATTGTGAATTTGAATTGCTTTGACAATCCTTCCAATTCATCTTCTTTGATGCCAAGCATTGAGGCAAGGTCTTTAGCGTCTTTTGAAACTGTACTTGGGTCTATGACTATGTAATCGTCTACTTTCTTTCCTTTAAGTGCTTTTACAGCTTTCTTGTCCGTTAAGAACTCCATTGAAATAGTAGAATTATGTTCTACACCACCTTCTTTTGGCTCATTATTAGAATCCAGCTCTCTAAACAAACCCATTACCATATCGGTCTCACCCACTTCTTCAGTAGATTCTAATTTCCCATAACGCTTGCGTAAGTCTTCTATCTGTTTTGATATAAGCTTAGCATCAACTTTAACCAAGAAATAATCCATACTCTTCTTGGATGTCAAAGGAATATCAAATTTTGGAGAAAATCCGATTTCATATGTAAATTCGAAGTCAGCTGGGTTATCCAGGTCTCCTTTAAATGTATCATCTTGCAAAGGGATAGGGTTTCCTAAAATCTCTATACTCTCGTCTTGTATATACTTGTATAAACCGTCATTGGAAATTTTATTAAGCTCTTCAGCCAAAACACTTTTTCCATACTGCTTTTTAATCATACCAAGAGGTACATGACCAGGCCTAAAACCAGGGACTTTGGCTTTTTTACGATAATCCTCAAGGGTAGACTTAACCTTCGATTGGTAATCATCAGCTTGGATTTGAACCTTTAAAATGGCGTTTAGCTTGTCAACTTTTTCTTGTACTACGTTCATTATGTAAATATTAATTCAATAAAAAAGGTCTCGTTCTAGTAGAACGAGACCCATAATGGTGCGGATGGAGGGACTCGAACCCACACACCTCTCGGCACTAGATCCTAAGTCTAGCGTGTCTACCAATTTCACCACATCCGCAATTATTTCAATTTGAAAGAAATCTTTCAGGCCTTAAACTCTTTTAAAGCGGATGCAAAGATAATTTTTTTTAAGACAAATGAAAAGAAAATTTAGGTCCTTGTGTTTTGAATATTCTGACGAATTTCTTTCATGAATTCAGAAGCATAAACAAAGTCGGTGATTTCAGGGTTTTCAGTAGTTATAATGGACTTTTTATCACCCTGCCACCATTTTTTCCCTTCATAGATAAAAATTACATTTTCACCTATCTCGATTACAGAATTCATATCATGGGTAATTACCACAGTAGTCATGTCGTATTCTTTAGTAATATCCTGAATTAATCCATCAATTAATATGGCGGTTTTAGGATCTAAGCCAGAATTCGGTTCATCACAAAATAAATACTTAGGATTCATAGAAATGGCCCGAGCAATACCGATTCTTTTTTGCATACCACCGCTACACTCTGAAGGCAACAATTCATTTTTACCAGAAAGATTATCTCGTTCTAAACAAAAATCCACCCTTTTTTTTATCTCAGCACTCGATTTATTGGTAAACATAGTAAGTGGAAATCCTACATTCTCCTCGACATTCATAGAATCGAAAAGAGCTGAGCCTTGAAAAAGCATACCAATTTGCTGTCTAATTAAGCTTCTGTCATTACGATTCATTGAAGTAAAATCTTTGCCATCGTAGATTACATGACCAGAATCCACCTCATGTAAACCGACCATACATTTTGCCAGAACAGACTTTCCTTGACCTGATTGTCCTATTATTAAATTCACTTTCCCTTTTTCAAAAACAGTCGTGATATCATGAAGAATCTGAAGATCAGCAAAAGACTTATTGATATTATGAACCTCTATCATTAAAAGAGCAATAATTTGGTAAGTATAAAATTTGACATTAAAATGACAACACTACTCGTAACGATAGCCTGAGTAGAAGCTTTGCCAACATCCAATGAACCTCCTCGTACATAATATCCATAGTAAGAGGATACTGAAACGATTAAAAAGGCAAAGCATACAGACTTAATCAGTGCGTAAGTAATGTGGAATGGGTCGAAAAAAGAACGGATACCCATAACATATACTTCGGTATTAATCAAACCTGATACCTGTAAAGCCAACCAACCTCCAATCAAGCTCAATGCCATTGAACAAATAATCAAAATTGGGAAAAATAACATTGCTGCAATAACTTTTGGAAGAACCAGGTAATTGAGAGAATTTACACCCATAATTTCTAAAGCATCAATTTGCTCAGTAACTCTCATGGTTCCTATTTCGGAAGCAATATTAGAACCCACTTTACCTGCGAGAATCAATGACATCACAGTAGGTGAGAATTCTAAAAATGTACTTTGTTGAGTAATATAACCTACCGTGTAGTCCGGCAGTAATGGAGTTGTTAATTGATAAGCTGTATTTAAGGCAATAACACCCCCCATAAAGAGAGACATTAGTCCGACTATAAATAATGAGCTAATGCCAATGATTTCTAGTTCAGAGATTACTCTTCTCCACAATATATTCCATTTGGATGGAACTGAAAAGAGGGTTTTTAACATTAAAAAATACCTCCCAAAATGATACAACAACTTCACGATACTAAAATAAACATAATTTTAAAGTATAAACTTTGAATGTAAATCTAATGCTATTTTATTTTGATTAATTAATTTTCCAACATAAATGAATCAATCTATTACATTTCAAAATATCCTAAAAAAATATCTCCCAAAAGAATTTGTGGTATATGTTTCCGATCTCATTGTGCATTCAGATGTTAAGTTTAAGATAGTTGCCCCAAGAAGTACAAAGCTAGGTGACTTTAGGGCCTCATTAAAAAATGATGATAAACCTCAAATCACCGTGAACGGAGACTTGAATCCATATGCTTTTCTTATCACAACTTTACATGAAATCGCACATTTAAATACATTTAGGTGTCATGGAACTCATGTAAATCCCCACGGCAAAGAATGGAAAAAAGAATTTTCAGCATTATTAGAACCCGTTTTGACTGTCTCAGCATTACCTTTTGATATAAAAAACATTTTAATTAAATCTGTAAGAAACCCCAAAGCGTCGTCATGTGCAGACATTAATCTCTCTAGAGTATTAAAAAAATATGATCAAGCTAAAAACACCCAAACCTTGGAGGAATTAGATGAGAATGCCACCTTTAGCATCAATAAAAAAGTCTTTACAAAGGGGAAATTGCGAAGAACCCGGTATCTTTGCAAGGAAATAGTTTCAGGTAAATCGTATTTAATACATGCCTTAGCTGAAGTAAAGAAGAAAAAATGAACAATTCGTCAACCTATTGTTTGATAATGGCTGGTGGTGTCGGTAGCCGATTCTGGCCCTTATCTACAGAGGAAAACCCAAAACAATTTTTAGATATTTTAGGAACAGGAAAAAGTCTTATTCAATTGACTTTTGATCGTTTTAATCAAATGGTTCCTGAAGAAAATATTTATGTGCTAACCAATTTAAATTACAAAAATAAAGTTGTACAACAATTGGGTATAAATAGTGAGCAGGTATTGTGTGAACCACAAAGAAAGAATACAGCACCTTGTATTGCATATGCAACGGCCAAAATTCACAAAAAGGATGCTAATGCTGTTTTACTTGTGTCTCCAGCTGACCACCTTATTATCAATGAAACACAATTTTTTAAAGATCTAAATACAGGAATTGAAAAAGCTCAAAGCTCAAATGACCTAGTAACCTTTGGGATTAAACCCAATAGACCTGATACGGGTTATGGATATATCGAATTTGATGCTTCAGAAGGTTCAATGAATTCCGTCGCTAAAGTGAAACAATTTAGAGAAAAACCTGACTTGAGTCTAGCAAAGAGTTTTATTCAGCAAGGCAATTTTTATTGGAACTCTGGAATGTTCGTATGGAAATCAACAACAATAATGAATAGCTTTAAAAATCATGCAAACGCACTTTACAACATCTTTTTTGAAGATCTAAAGTCCTACAACACTGAAATGGAAGATGCCTTTTTGAAGGAGGCCTTTACAAAATGTGAGGACATCTCAATAGATTATGCCATATTGGAAAAAGACTCAAATACTTCGATAGTTCTTTCAACTTTTGACTGGAGCGACCTCGGCACATGGGGAAGTTTAAAGGACCTCCTCGAAAAAGATGAAAATAAAAACTCAAAAAACAATAAAGAAATATACTTTTTCAATAGTAAAGATTGTCTCGTTAAAACGAATGCAAACAAAACAACAATTATCGATGGATTAGAAAATTACATTATCATTGATACGGATGATAAATTGATGATTCTAAAAGGTGAAAACGAACAGCAGCTTAAAGCATATTTGAAAATAATTAATCAGAATTAAGGTTTCATGGTTAAAATCCGAAACATAGAATTAGGGGATTTCCCTTTGTTACTTGCTCCAATGGAAGACGTTAGTGACCCTCCATTTCGTGAGCTCTGCAAGCGTTTTGGTGCAGACTTAATGTACACTGAATTTATTTCTTCCGAAGGACTTATAAGAGATGCTGTAAAAAGTAGGCAAAAACTAGATATCTACGAAAAAGAAAGACCAATAGGCATTCAAATTTTTGGTTCGGATATTGAAAGCATGAAAAAAGCAACAGAAATTACAGAACAGTCAAAACCAGACATTATTGATATTAATTATGGTTGTCCCGTGAAAAAAGTAGCTTGTAAAGGTGCTGGTGCCGGCATTCTTCAAGACATCCCGAAAATGGTCGAAATGACCGCAGAAATTGTAAAATCGACTAAACTACCCGTCACCGTAAAAACAAGACTAGGTTGGGATGAAAACACCAAACATATTGTTGATGTAGCCGAAAGGCTGCAAGATGTAGGAATTGAAGCCATTTCAATTCATGGGAGAACCAGAAAACAGATGTATAAGGGTAGTGCAGATTGGTCATTGATTGCCGAAGTAAAAAATAACCCTAGATTAAATATCCCTGTTTTTGGAAATGGCGATATTGATTCGCCAGAAAAAGCTGTTGAATACAAAAACAAATATGGAGTTGACGGCGTCATGATAGGTAGAGCCAGTATTGGAAATCCATGGATTTTTAGAGAAATAAAACATTTTATTGAACACAATTCTCATCACAAACGACCATCTTTTCAAGAAAAGGTCGAAGCTGTTCAAGAGCATTTAGCATCTAGTATTAAATGGAAAGGAAGAAAATTAGGAGTCGCAGAAATGAAGCGCCATTATGCTAATTATTTTAAAGGCATATCGAATTTTAAGGATATTAAAACACAACTTGTCACTTCAAATGACATTGAAGAATTGAATGAAATTCTTAATGGTTTACATCAAAATGCAGAAAATTTTGAATTTGCAATAGGTTAATGAACTATTTTAATAGTTTATTGTTTCTACTTTATGGAATTGTGGAAACAAATCAAAGGTTTTTTAGACTACGAAATTTCTAATTACGGTATTATTAGGTCTTTAGAGAGAACAAAAAAGTTTAAAAACGGACGTCTAGTTCATTTTTCATCCAAAGTGAAAACCCAAAGAATTCATCCTGGAAACGGTTTTCTCATGACAGATTTAATAGACAATTCCGGCAAAAAAAAGACAATTTACCCTCACAAGTTAGTGGCTTCAATGTTCATCAAAAATGATAGACCAAGAAAAAACAAAGTGGTCATACACCTTGATGGAAACCTACAGAATAATCAAGTCGAAAATCTAAAATGGTCCAGTTTCAGTGAATCTATTAAAATCGGTTTTTTAACAGGGAAAAGAGACAATAGTGAATTATGGACCAAGAGAAGGTTAAAATATGGACCGAAAGGGGGAAATTCGACGATGGGTAGACCAGACCCATTGACTGAAAACGATAAAAATCAAATCTTTAAGTTACGGTCAGAGAAAAACACAAGTTTGAAAGAGCTTTCATTGAAATTTAATTGTAGTGTCTCCCACATTCACAAGACGTTAAATAGAATCGCAAAAACAGCATAATTAAAGCGGAGAACTTTTCAAAAGATCTTTAGCTGGTATCCTTACTCCTCCATATAAGGTATTATTAACCGAACTATCGATGTCAAAATTCAACAACAAGCCCTTATAGTCCCATCGTAATTTGTTTGTTTCAGAAGCTACAATTTTTGGCACTTTTTCACTCGTGTAAAACATACAAGCGTTTTTATAGATCTTCATTTTGAACAAGGGTGAAAAAAGAAACCTATATTTATCCTCTTCTTTTGTTAGAATTCCTTTTGCCAATAACTTGTTCACAAATGAGGTCGCTGGTTCCAAAGTAGATACCATTAATTTGTAGCGAGGCACAAGTATTTCTCTTGTTTTTTCAACTTCCTGTGTTTCAAAATTTTCATCAAGTTCAGTCTCAATAAACCTTTCCAATACCTTATAGTATCCACCTTCCTCGTAGCATAAATCTCCTGCCCATAAGGCGACGAAATCTTTTATTGGAAAATTGATTTTTTTAGAAATATTTTTGAGCTTAGAGGCTATTAAATCTTTGGTGTTTAAATTTAAATTTTGAAAGTTTAAATGTAAATCGATCAATCGACTTGAACCATTCGAATAATCAATCGATTTTCCATTATTATTGATTAAGAACGGAATAGAATCGTTCATAACTATTCTACTTTTTAAATAGAATTCTGTAGAATCACTATCATGAGCTAAAAAAACATGACCAATACCCAGATCATTTAACTTTTCATTTTTAGCATACATGACAAGGTGTTCATTCTTGAAATAAGGATTTGATAATAACGTTTTCCATGACTTTCTTATTACACGAGACTTATTGGTTAATTGCTTATGCATTTCTGAAAAATAATCCCCTTTATAAATTACGGCATATTTTTTCCTTTTAAAAAAAAACAATTCCTCCTCGTCAATCTTATACACTCGGTCTTTACCAATCAGTGTATCTGTAACTTCAAAGTCCATTCCAACACGGTCGAATACATTCTCTAGTTTACTTGATTTCAATAAGGGAATTACAAAACCGAAATCTCCTCTATCATTCGCAAATAAGTAGATATTACTTTGAAGATCTATTCCATATTTCTTAGCCATTGAAAGAGTAAACTCATAAGTGAGAAACTGACGGGACTTGACATCATTAAAAACTAAAAGTTCTGAAGTTTCTTTTAATAAGTCAAGAACCTGTATGGTACCAACAATGTCGGCTTCAGGAAGAATTAGCTCAATTTTAAAATTTGGTTTCTCTGGCTCCTTGAACGGCTTAATATAAAGTAGTAATATCAGAAGTACTGCTAAAAGAACAATAAGAGATATCTTCTTGTACACCTTCGGCTATTATTTGGAAAATATGTATAAGGAATTAATCATATCTAAAAACTGTTTTCCAGAATCTCCTCCTTGTTCAAATGAGTAACTCATTTTATAATGAGTGTGGTCCAGCTCAGAATCTCCTGATGTAAGCTCTATTCTTCCCGAATTACCTTTCATTCTATCAATGACTCGTTTTTGTCTTTCATCTAAGAAGTCGATAGGGAATTTTTGAAATGTTTCATCCAAATCAACATTGGCATATAATACTCCTGACTTTTTTAGACGCTTTATTTTTTCACTAGACAACGACTTTGAACCGTATCCATCTAAGTTTGACTCGACCAACATTCGGTTATTCGAAATTATGAATGCGTTTTTATTGCAAATCAAATAAACAGGTGTAGCCTCTAATATAGCATCTTCGACAATCCAATATCCATCCTTTTTTTGGATACGGGAGCTTAATCTTGACAAGTCTTCCAATATTATTTCGAAAAGATCCGGGCGTTGTGAAGCAAAGCCAATTGTGAAAACAGGTATCTCTTCATCTGATTCCGTTTCAAACTCTGAATAATCAAAATTTTCTTCGTCATAAACATATTCAATTTGCTTAACCTTCACTTTTTCCACTCCATTAAATGAGGCAAACATTCCACCTTTATATGCTCCAAAAAATGATTTTTTATCGACCAATTGGTCTAAAAGTTGAATGGCGAGAATATTCATTACCATTTCAACATTTTTTTGATTTTTAAGAATCGGTAAAACAATGTCATATGCCTTTTCATATGCCTTTCTTAGGTCAATATTATAAACCACATAAGCAGGGCTATTGTCAGGAATATATTTTAACAACTTCTTATTGATTTTATTATTATTCATTTCAGAATAAATGGAACCCAATTCTTCCCCATAATTGGCATTAACAGTGAAATCAATTTCATTAGAATCAATTCGAAGATCTCCAAGCATGACATTTTCTTGATACAGTTCCTTTAAATCATCATTCATTATCGGATACATGGTTTGAAAGTACCATAATCCTTGCTCGTTTGTTATATTCCTAGAATTATCAAGATAAAAAACCCCTTCAGAACTACGGGATACTTGTTTTGCAAATCTGGGATCTTGGGTGTAAAGACTATTTTTATTTAGAAAAAGATCCGTTAAAACATCATCCAGATATTTCACTTGTAAATCGTATAAAATACTATCCCGAATTTCCCAATAATTTTTCTCCATATCAAAATCACTACTATACAATTTGTGCATATCCTCCTCATAAAATTCTTCAGGCTCTTCCATTAAATCAAGTTCCAATTCGCCTCCAAATGGGTTTTCATTACCTCTTGCATACCATATAGAATCTGTTATATCGGTTACGAACTGATCACGAGGCTCAACACGGATTAATAAAGCCGCATTATTTTCAATGATGAGTGTATTAAAAAAGGATGAATATTTTTCTACTGAGGGAGAAATAAGGCCTTCGGATTCAAAATCATCAAAAACTTGAAATAAAGCGAGCTTATTACTCACACCAAATGAAAATCCAGAAACTTCTAATTGATTGTTTTTACCATAAAAAACATTGAGCCTTTGATCGAAATCGATTCCAGCGTCTTTTAATGTTTTGCCTTCTGTTGATCCATCAAATAATTCTTGATGTATCTCTTCCATGAAGTCGTACTTCACCAAATCATTAAGAGATATCTTTTTAAGAAGATTGATGTTATTAATGCTGAAAACTGTCGAGGCTTCCTTTGGAACGATATTTTCACTTTGCTGAGTATAACCAATAAAACAAAGTGAAAGAAGAAGAATTAAAAGGAAATTTTTTGACTGAAACATATGACCGAATTATTCATCGAAAGTACAAATAAATCATCAGTTTGTCGTACTATCAACATGGATTATATTATCCATAACTTTATGATCATTGAACACCTCAAAAGCACTTTTTCTCAACATAACTGCCCGTTCATTTTTAGATAATTTCGCTGCTGGATTTTCAAAATAATTCACTCGATTCTCGAATCGGGTGATTGAAGTATAATACCCTTTTTTCAATAGTTCAGAGTCTTCTGTTTTGATTGAAGGCAAAGACCAATTGTCCAGATCTGGCACCTTCCTAACCATTACTGTACCGTCCCAAGTAATCCAATCATAGGCTATTTCTTCATTTTCTAATTTTGACATAGTCTCTTTAAGAGAAAGTTCAAAACCCCGTTGTAAATTCATCACATTAGAAAAATCGCATTGTATCTTAAAAATAAATTGTTGGTAATTGGTATCAATATACACATTCGAAATACCCTCTTGAGTGGATAATAACGCCGCAAAAACCTCTATTTTTTCTTGAATTTCATTTACACTCGGAACCTTTTTACCATCAATACTGTCCAAGGCCAATATGGAGTTGAGTTTTACCTGACTTGAACTCAAATTGACGGTATACTTGAACGTTCCTGAGCCATCAATATTGAATGTTATATCATCCAATATTTCCAAACACGAAGTTGTAATTAAACACAATAGTATAATTGAAAGGTGTTTTTTCATTTTCAGAAATAAGCCAAATTTTATACCAAACTAATAAAAAATAAAAAAGCCATCAAACGATGGCTTTAAGAATTTAAAATATTGTAGATAAATAGATTACATCATCCCTGGCATACCACCTCCCATTGGGGGCATGGCAGCTGGAGCCGATTCTTCTGGCTGATCAGCAATAACACACTCAGTGGTCAATAACATTGCTGCTATAGACGCTGCATTTTCGACAGCGATTCTTGTCACTTTTGTGGGATCAATTACACCCGCCTTGAAAAGATTTTCAAATTTCTCTGTTCTGGCATTGTATCCAAAATCTTTTTTTCCTGCCTTTACTTCTTGTACAATTACTGCACCTTCTTCACCAGCATTTGCAATAATTTGTCTCAAAGGCTCTTCGGCCGCTCTCTTGACAATTGCTATTCCAGTTACTTCGTCATCATTTAATCCATTGATTTTATCCAATGATTCAATTGCTCTTAATAAGGCTACACCCCCACCGGCGACGATACCTTCTTCGACTGCCGCACGAGTCGCTGCCAATGCATCCTCTACCCTGTCTTTCTTCTCTTTCATTTCAACTTCAGTTGGCGCACCAACGTATAAAACCGCAACACCTCCAGACAATTTAGCCAACCTCTCCTGAAGTTTTTCTTTGTCATAATCAGAAGTCGTTGTTTCAATTTGAGCACGAATCTGACCGATTCTTGCCTTAATATCAGCCTTTTTACCTTTACCATTAACTATGGTAGTATTGTCTTTATCTATTTCTATTTTCTCGGCAGTTCCAAGCATATCAATAGTCGTGTTTTCAAGTGTCATTCCCCTTTCCTCTGAAATCACTTGACCACCTGTTAGTATAGCAATGTCTTCTAGCATCGCTTTTCTTCGATCTCCAAATCCTGGAGCTTTAACAGCGGCTACTTTGAGTGAACCTCTTATTCGATTAACCACTAATGTACCCAATGCTTCCCCATCAACATCTTCTGCAATGATTAAAAGGCCTTTACTAGATTGTGCCACTGGTTCCAGAATAGGCATCAATTCTTTCATTGAAGAAATTTTCTTTTCACAGATTAAGATCATAGGATCCTCCATCTCTGTAATCATTTTCTCTGTATTGGTAACAAAGTATGGTGATAAATAACCTCTATCGAATTGCATACCTTCAACTGTTTTTACTTCAGTTTCAATACCCTTGGCTTCTTCAACAGTTATGACACCATCATTGCCTACATCTTTCATCGACTTAGCGATAAGTGCACCAATGGCCTCATCGTTATTTGCTGAAATTGTAGCAATCTGTTCAATTTTGCTATTATCAGAACCTACCTCTTTTGAAAGTTTTTTAAGATTTGATACAACTTCTTGTACCGCCTTGTCAATACCTCTTTTAAGATCCATTGGGTTAGCTCCAGCAGCTACATTCTTTAATCCTGCACTTATGATTGCTTGCGCAAGAACTGTGGCTGTTGTTGTACCATCACCAGCAATATCAGCCGTTTTTGATGCTACTTCTTTTACCATTTGAGCTCCCATATTCTCAACTTCATCCTCAAGTTCTATTTCTTTTGCGACCGTCACACCATCTTTCGTAATGTGCGGGGCACCAAATTTCTTACCGATAACAACATTTCTACCTTTCGGTCCTAATGTTACCTTAACCGCATCTGCAAGAGCATCAACTCCTTTTTTAAGTTTTTCTCTCGCTTCTACATCAAAAAATATATCTTTTGCCATTTTATTTTTTTTCTAAATTGATTAACAAATACCGTAAATATCTGATTCTTTCATAATCAGATAATCTTCATTTTCTATTTTTATCTCTGTTCCAGAATATTGACCGTAAAGAACTGTATCGCCTTTTTTAACAGACATTGATTCGTCCTTTTTCCCGGGTCCAACAGCGATTACTTTACCTGTTAATGGCTTTTCCTTTGCCGTATCAGGTATTATAATTCCACTTGATGTTTTTTCTTCAGCAGCAACTGGTTCAATCAGAACTCTATCTGCTAATGGTTTAAATTTAACTGCCATTTTTATCTAAAATTTATTTTTGAAAAGTATAACGAAATTTATGCCAAGTAATAAAACAAGACATTTTAACCTAAATAAAGATCTTTAACTTATTAATATGTCATAGAACGTGACATACTGACACTAAATATTCTATTGATTTTATTCCTGAGGAGTTTTACCTTGTTCAGTTTGTGCTTTCTCAGTAACTTTTTTAGCCTTTGGCTGTCTCATCGTAATAATTATACTCGCTGCTACAATAATTCCAGCAAGCGACCAAGTCAATTTATCGATGAATTCATTTGTCTTTTTCACACCACCTAATTGACCAGGAGAACCAAAATCAGAGCTTAAGCCTCCTCCCTTTGGGTTTTGAATATATACGACGAAGATAAGAAGTATGCTTGCTAAAAGAACTAAGATTGATAATATAGTGTCCATTTATATAATTTTAGAATTAATTTTTTCGATTTGGTTTGCAAAGAAAATCTTTTTTTCGGGAAAAATCAAAATTAATTGCTCATATGTTGATATTGCCATCGGATAATTACCTTGACTCTCAAAAACTTTAGCCAATGTTTCGCTTACAGGGAGGTTTTTTTTAGCAATACTTTCTTTTGCAGTCGCTTGAGGTTTGAAGAAATCAGTTTTTGGTTTTTCAAAAGTCAAATACTCTTTCGAAACACTTTCTTTTCTTTTTTTATCACCCTGTCTCAACCAATCATTAAAGCTCTTCGGAGCATCAACGGATTTAGTTATATTTTTTATTTCAGGTTTTTTTTCACTTCCTTTTTCTTCAGTTATCTTTTTTACAGGGTCTTGACTTCTGTTTTCATCTTCAATCTCATTAATAATGTTGTCCGAAATAACATTCGAAACAATAAGTTTATCAAGTTCATCGTCTTGTTGTAATGGGGGTTCGTCGGTTGACTCCGCGGGTGCCTCACCAATCTCATTTTCTATTTCATTGTTAACAACAGGTTCAACTGTAGAAAACTTTTCTTCTTCAGAATGTTTTTGCAAATCACCAATCTCAGATCCACTTATTAGATCGTAGATTATTTCTCGTGAATTCAGGTGCACGGCATATTCTTCCAACTCTTTTTGAAACCTCATGTCATTTGTTAATGACAGAGATTTTAAATAAACAACGGTAAAAGTAGAACACCAAGGATATAAATTCATCAATTCCTTGAAAACTGAAGAGTCTTCAAATTTGAAGTCCGAAGAAAATAGTTTTTGTTCAATATGTTTTTTGTCTAGCTCTACCAATTTGATAATAACTTATTGATGACATCTTGTGATATTTGACTGTTAATATCATCGATTAATTGACTCTCTACAGATGCTAAATTAACATTTGAATCAAAATCAGCAAACCTTGTGGAAACAAACTTAACATTTTGAGCTTCAGGACTATTAATAATTAATTCAAATTGCACCCTGATCGTTAATCTATTCTTCGTGGCATTATCATTCTGTTGAATGGCTATTGGAGAAACATTATAATCTGCAATCACACCTGCAAGTACAATTTCACCTTCTTTATCTGTGTTGAGGGTGAGCCTTGTATTATTCTGAATACCATCTTTTAGTATTTCTGTCAATACTGGGCCATAGCTCAGTGGACAATTAGGTGCATTATTCTCAATCATTTCAACGGTGAATGTTTTCCACTCTTCTGGCATAGACCCCGAATCTTTAAAACTTACACTCGATGGCCAACATGAAGCTAAAAATAAAAGCAAAAGAGAAAAAAAATAAAATGGTTTTATTCTCATTTGTCAGCGAGATTATATTCCTTAATTTTTCGGTATAGCGTACGTTCAGAGATCCCCAATTCACTTGCCGCGTATTTTCTTTTCCCCCGATGCTTATCCAATGCCTTTTTAATGAGCTCTTTTTCACGGTCTTCAAGAGATAGAGATTCTTCTATTTCCTGATGGACTTCAAAATTGCCGCGATCCTCAATATCTATATTTTTTCCCGACTCAGGCAATGTTCTTGCCGTTGAAATTGGGTTGCTTGCAACATCAGTATACATCCTGTTCACAATCGCCGATTGGCCATCAGTTAATGAAATCTCACCTCCTTTAGATACTATGTCAACTACCAGCTTTTTGAGTTCAGTTAAATCTTTCTTCATATCGAATAGAAACTTATACATCAATTCTCTTTCACTAAAATCATTGTCAGGCTTGTTTTTTCTTAATACCAAATCTGTACTCTCACTCTTCGTTTGAATATAATTAGTAAGTGTAAATCCATCAATATCTCTTGTAGTCTCAATAACGGATAGCTGTTCCACCAAGTTTTTAAGCTGTCTAATGTTACCTGGCCACTGGTATTCCTCTATTAGTTGAACAGCATCATCGCTCAATTTTATTGCCGGCATTCTATATTTATCAGCAAAATCATGCGCAAATTTTCTAAATAATAAATGAATGTCTTCTTTTCTATTTTTTAGTGCAGGAAGTTGAATTGGGACCGTGTTTAACCTGTAATACAAATCTTCTCGGAATTTACCTGAAGATATTGCTGCAATCATATTTTCATTTGTTGCTGCAACAACTCTCACATTGGTTTTAATCACTTTAGAGGCCCCTACTCTCATAAATTCTCCAGTTTCTAAAACACGTAACAATCTTACTTGGGTTTGCATCGGCAATTCTGCAACCTCATCCAAAAAAATAGTTCCCCCGTCTGCAACCTCAAAGTAACCTAGCCGACTTCCTGATGCTCCGGTAAAAGAACCTTTTTCATGTCCAAATAATTCAGAATCAATTGTTCCCTCGGGTATTGCCCCACAATTTACGGCAATATATTGTCCGTGTTTTCTAGAGCTCAATTGATGAATTACTTGAGGAATAATCTCCTTTCCTGTACCGCTTTCGCCTGTAACCAAAACAGATATATCAGTTGGAGCAACCTGTGCCGACACCTCTAAAGCACGATTTAATGCAGGTGTATTTCCAATAATTCCAAACCTCTGTTTTATTTGCTGAACAGTCATTTTTATTTGATTAATTTATTTCTTCTCCCATTAGGGTTGCCGAAGTACAATCGTATATTTTTACATGAACATAATCCCCTTTGACTCCCTTTCCTTTTGGAAAAACAACCATCGAGTTTCTACTCGTTCTACCACACATGTGCTCACTTGATCTTTTTGATTCCCCTTCTATTAAAACTTTTTCTGTCAAACCAATTCGCTTTTTATTGGACTCTAAGCTAAATTTTAATTGTTTTTCAATAATCTCAGAAAGTCGACTAGACTTCACTTCTTCGGGTACATCATCTTCAAATTTACGTTCTGCAAGTGTTTTAGGCCTCTCAGAATATTTAAACATGTAAGCAAAATCATATTTTACGATATCCATTAGAGATAGTGTATCTGAATGTTCTAAATCCGTTTCTCCACAAAACCCAGATATTACATCTGTTGAAATAGCGCAATCAGGTATTATATTATTTATTGCCTCAATTCGCTGTAAATACCATTCTCTCGAATAGCCTCGATTCATTCGTTTTAAAACATCTGAATTACCTGATTGAACGGGCAAGTGAATGTAATTACATAAATTCTCATATTTTGCCATCGCATGTAAGACGTCATCAGTCATGTCCTTTGGGTGAGATGTCGAAAAACGCACCCTCAAATCTGGTGAAACTTTCGCAACCAATTCCATTAGCTGAGCAAAATTTAAAGTTGGATTTTCAGGGTTCATTACCTCACCTTTATTTGAGATATTCCAACGATAACTGTCAACATTCTGTCCGAGTAGTGTTACTTCGCGGTATCCTTTTGAAAAAAGTTCCTGGCATTCCTTTACTATTGTTTCAGGATCTCTTGATCGTTCTCTTCCTCGTGTAAAAGGAACAACACAAAAAGAACACATATTATCACAACCACGCATTATGGTAACAAAAGCCGAAACGCCTCCTTTATCTAATCTTACGGGAGATATATCTGCGTAAGTTTCGTCTCGAGACAAGAGAACATTAACCGCCCTTTGACCTGTCCCCACCTCGTCAATTAAATTTGGAAGGTCCCGATAAGCATCTGGTCCAGCAACCAAATCGACTAGCTGTTCTTGCTCAAGCAGTGATTTTTTCAATCTTTCAGCCATACAACCCAAGATCCCCACAACCAAATCTGGGTTGTCATTTTTTTTCTTTTTGAATTCTGTCAATCTATTTCGAACACGTTTTTCAGCATTGTCTCTAATTGAACATGTATTTATTAATACAACATTTGCCTCATCAATATCTCTTGTTGTTGAATATCCGTTTTTATTCATTATTGAAGCGACAACCTCACTATCAGAGAAATTCATTTGGCAGCCATAACTCTCGATGTACAATTTCTTTGTACCAACTGAATCAGTAGATGTGACATTTTCGTGAACCTCACCTTGTCTTTCCTCTAAAAGAACCTTATCATCGTCTAACATAAATGAAAATAAATTTAGGCTACAAATTTACTAAAAACATCAAGTCTGACAAAATGTCATAATGTTTTTTAACATCTTAATATTCTTTTTAACCTATGGTTAATATTGTAAAAAAGAAATTATTTCAAACAAACATTTGAAAGTTGACGTTAAGAAAACATACATTTGCCAAATATCAAAATCCGATTATGTCAAAAAACTTAGTCATTGTTGAGTCCCCAGCTAAAGCCAAAACAATAGAGAATTATTTAGGTAAGGACTATATCGTTAAATCAAGCTTTGGTCATGTTAGAGACCTTGCAAAAAAAGGATTGTCCGTAGATATTGAAAATGGTTTCGATCCTGTTTACGAAGTATCCACAGATAAAAAACAAATTGTTTCAGAGCTTAAAAAGCTTGCCAAAGCAGCTGAAGTTGTATGGCTAGCAACGGATGAGGATCGTGAGGGAGAGGCAATCTCTTGGCACTTAAAAGAAACGCTGAACCTGGAAAAAAAAGATACCAGAAGGATAACATTTAACGAAATAACTAAAACGGCCATTTTAAAAGCGATCAATCAGTATCGCACAGTAAATCAAAAACTCGTAGATGCGCAACAGGCTCGTCGAATATTAGACCGAATCGTTGGTTTTGAACTCTCACCCGTTCTGTGGAGGAAAATTAGACCAAGTCTATCTGCAGGTAGGGTACAATCCGTTGCCGTGAAATTAATCGTTGAAAGAGAAGAAGAAATTCAAAAATATGAATCCAAAACATATTTTAAAGTTAATGGAGCATTCAAATCCTCAAATGGAAAAATCTCTGGAGATTTATCGACTCAGTTTGATACATTATCAGAAACAGAATCATTTTTAGACAATTCAATAGGTAAAAATTTCAATGTAACTTCTGTTGATAAAAAACCGGCAACGAAAAAACCTTCGGCACCATTTACAACATCGACATTACAACAAGAAGCAAGTTTAAAACTAGGGTTTTCCGTATCGAGAACCATGTCTGTTGCTCAACGACTTTACGAATCTGGACACATCACTTACATGAGGACCGATTCCGTAAATCTATCCGAGTCCGCAAGGGAAAGTGCTCAAAAAAGTATTATTGAAAATTACGGTGAAAATTATTCAAACCCCAAAAAATACACGACAAAATCGAGTGGTGCACAGGAAGCGCATGAGGCAATAAGACCAACAAGTTTTGATGTTAAGCAAGTCGAAATGGAACATGATGAATCGCGTTTGTATGAATTGATTTGGAAACGAGCTATTTCAAGTCAAATGAGTGATGCGAAGCTAGAAAGAACCACTATTAAGATTGGTGCGAATGGTTTAAAAGAGCATTTCAATTGTAAGGGTGAAGTCATAATTTTTGATGGATTTTTATCTGTTTATATTGCGAGTAATCTTCAAGAGTCAGATGATGATGATACTCAGGGTCTACTACCTCAAGTTACTGAAGGAGAAAGTGTTGTATCAGATAAAATAACTGCAACACAACGGTTTTCTAGACCTCCTGCAAGATTCGTTGAGGCATCCCTCGTAAAAAAATTAGAAGAACTAGGTATTGGAAGACCATCAACATACGCCCCAACAATTTCTACTGTTCAAAAAAGAGGATACGTCGAAAAGAAATTGAAAGATGGGGTTGAAAGATCCTACAAACAATTGATCTTAAAAGATGAAAATATTACAACCGAAGATAAAACTGAAATTACAGGTCGAGAAAAAAACAAGTTATCACCCACTGACATCGGAATTGTAGTGACTCATTTTCTTCAAGATAATTTCGAGCAGATTATGGACTATCAATTCACTGCTAAAATTGAGAGTCAATTTGATAATATAGCCAAAGGTAATTTAGAATGGAAAAAAATGCTTTCTGAATTTTATACACCATTCCATACTGGAGTTGAAGACACTACAGAAAATGCAGAAAGAGCTACGGGTGAAAGACATTTGGGAGAACATCCCGATAATGGCAGAAAGGTCATTGTACGCATTGGTAAATTTGGGCCTATGGCACAGGTTGGAGATGAGAAAGAAGATGGGGAAAAACCAAAATTCGCATCGCTTTTGGATTCGCAATCAATAAATTCAATAACACTAAATGAAGCTTTAGAACTTTTCAAACTTCCTAGAATCCTTGGAGAATATGAGGGCAAAGAAGTGAAAGTAAACATTGGGCGATTTGGTCCTTATGTTCAAGTTGAAAGAACATTTTCATCTATTCCAAAAGAAATGGATCCAATGGAGATTTCTCTAGACGAGGCCATTGTTTTACATGTAGAAAAGGTAAAACAAAGCGAAGCCAACAAAATCAAAACTTTTCCCGAAGATCCTGATTTATTTGTTTTAAAAGGAAAATATGGCCCGTACATTAAAAAAGGCAAAAAGAATTTCAAAATCCCTAAAGACAAAGTTGCTGAGGATCTTGACCTGAAAGAATGTTTGGAAATCATTGAGAATCAGCCAAAAAAAACAAGAGGAAAAAGAAAAGCCTCAAAGTAATCATATCATAACAATTAGAAATTTTTAACTTTACTTTATGAACGGTAGCGTGAATAAAGTAATTCTAATTGGGAATCTTGGCAAAGATCCTGAAGTAAGGAAGCTCGAAAACGGAGCTACGCTTGCCTCTTTTTCAATTGCAACATCAGAATCATACACGGATAAACAGTCTGGAAAAAAAATTGAGAATACCGAATGGCATGATATCGTTTTATGGAGAGGATTGGCAGAAGTAGCTGAAAAATTCCTTAAAAAGGGAACAAAAATATATGTTGAAGGTCGCCTCAAAAAAAGATCTTGGCAAGATCGTGAAGGAAACACAAGATATAATATTGAAATTGTTGGTGATGAAATGACTATTCTTTCTCGTCAAGAAGTACAAGAAAAACCAAAAACTCCTTATACAGTAGAAAATAAAACAGAAAATTCAAAAATCGAGAATTTAGGGAGTGATCCTAATGATACCTTACCTTTTTAAATGGAAATTGCAGAACCCCCGCCCCATATTATGAATCTGCTTATTTTAAAGCCTGATGGAAGTGTTGTTTTGTTTATTGTCATTGTAGCCATTCTATTGGTTTTATCTGCCCTTGTATCAGGTGCTGAATCAGCTTTTTTTTCATTGTCACCTCAAGACACTGACCAATTAAAACAGGAGAATTCACCGAAATCAAAACTCATTTTAGACTTATTGAATACACCAAAAGAACTATTGGCAACCATTCTTATTGCCAATAATTTTTTAAATGTTGGGATTGTAATTCTTTCAAGTTTCATCATTAATCACTTTTTTCCAGTAGACGAAAGCTATCTTAGATTCTTTATTGAAGTTATTGGCATAACACTTTTAATATTGCTTTGGGGAGAGGTAATCCCTAAAATATTTGCGGTGAAAAATGCTACTAAAGTCTCGAGAATCATGGCACGGCCATTAAACATTTTATATAAATTTCCACCTATCTATTGGATTGCCAATGTCTTGATTAAAAGTTCCAAGATTTTTAGCGGGAAAGTAAAAGCGACCGTAAATATTTCATCTTCTGATTTGGAACAGGCTGTTGCCATAACAAAAGAAGAAACAGCAGAAGAGGACCATAAAATATTAGAAGGAATTGTGAAATTTGGCAAAACAGAGGCTTCCCAAATCATGAAACCTCGTGTAGAAGTAGCTGCAGTTGATGTAGAAATGAAATTTAGTGAAATCAAACAATTTGTACTTGATTCAGGTTTCTCTAGAATACCGGTATATAAAGAAACAGCTGATCAAGTAACAGGGATTCTGTACATAAAAGATCTTCTTCCCTATCTTAATCAAGATGATAAATTCAATTGGCAAAGTACCCTACGAAAACCCTTCTTTATACCGGAAAACAAAAAAATCAATGACCTTCTTCAAGATTTTAAAAACTTAAAAATGCATTTATCAATCGTTGTTGATGAGTATGGAGGCGCATCAGGAATCGTTACCTTAGAAGATATTTTAGAAGAAATTGTAGGGGATATCACTGATGAATTTGATGAGGAAGACTTGGTGTATTCTAAAGTAGATGAGCACACCTTCATCTTCGAAGGCAGAACCTCATTAATGGATTTTTACAAAGTATCTAAAATAGAAAATGACCTTTTCGAAAGTCTCAAAGGCGAGGCGGAAACACTCGGTGGATTTGTCATTGAACAAGCCGGAAGGATACTTAAAAATAATGAGTTTATTGTTGTTGGAAAACACAAAATCATCGTCGAGTCGTCGGATAAAAGACGAATTAAAACCCTTAAAGTGATTTCAAATCATGAATAAAATTTCTTTTAGTACAATAGTTATTATCTTTTTTAGTTTAATTATTTTTTCATCTTGTGAAGATGAAGTTCTAAATCCAAAACCGCCAACTTTTCTAAAAAAAGAATTTCCTAAACATTCTTACCATAGTGAAAAAGGAGAAGCGCCTTTTCAATTTAACATTTCTGATTACAGCACACTTAAAACACCTGTGAACTGTAACGAGTACTATTGTGAACAAGAGATTTATTTGGGAAAAGAATTTAATGGCAACATCAATCTATTTTATAAAAAAGTGGGCCACCCTGATTCCATTAGAGGTCTCATTAATTTTTCCAATCAGGAGGTTGATTTTCACAAAATGAAAGCATCTGATATTGCATACGATCAAATTATAGATAATGAAAGTAAGGTTTACGGTACCTTGTTTGAACTTAAAGGGGACGTTGCTACGAATTTCCAATTCTATTTAACAGATTCTGTACAGAACTTTGTTCGAGGTGAACTGGTATTAAATTGTGTACCGAAGTATGATTCCTTAAAGCATGTACTCAGCTATTTGAAAGAGGATTTAACTGAAATGATCAACACATTTGAATGGCAACAAGATTAGAGGGAAAGGCTATACTGGCTTTAGGAAGTAACCTTGGGGAAAAAGAGGCTAACCTGAATGAATGTATTTCTTTAATACGTGAAAAAATAGGTCTAGTAACTTCGATTTCTGATTATTATAGAAATGATCCCGTAGATTTTGAATCCAATAATGAATTTATCAATATGTGCGTTGAAGTTTCTACTACGTTGACTCCTTTAGCCTTATTAAAGGCAATACAATCAATAGAAATTGATTTGGGAAGAGTCAAAACCAAAGCTTCTTATGAAGATAGAATTATTGATATTGATATTATTCTTCTCAATGAAATGGTTATAAATAAAAAAGATCTAATAATCCCTCATCCTAAATACAAAAAAAGGCCCTTTGTTCTTACTCCAATGGGCCAAATGGAAGAATATCTAGACCCACAAGTTTTTTTAAGTTGCGGACAACTCTTGAAATAAAAAGTGAAAAGATGCTGAAACATAATTGTCTCTTCAGTTATTCTTATTAACTTTGCGCATAATTTTGAAAATAATATGATTATGAAAACGAATACATTAAGAACAATTTTAGGACTGTTTACGATCGGTCTTATATTTTCTAGTTGTTCATTGGTAAAAGATTTTGATTACACAGTAACACCTAATCCTTTAGAGATGCATGGAGATAGTGTTAAATTCTCAGTGGTTGTAAACATACCCGAAAAAGGAATTAAAAAGAAAGTTAAAGCTGAAATCACTCCAAAATTAGGAACAACTACCTTAGGTGTTTGGACAGTTCAAGGATCAAAAATTACTGGAAATGGAACGGTTATCGAGTACAAACCAGGTGGAACTGCGACTTTTGAGATGGCTCTAGCATACGACCCTTCTCTTGAAGCCGCTGATCTTGTCCTCACAGGTAAAGTATTTAAAAAAGATAAAGAAAAAGCAGAACTTCCTGAACAAAAAATTGCAGATGCAACAATTATAACTCCTTTAATGGTCAGAAAAGATTTTGGGATGCTTTATCAAAGTGATGAATTGGTAAGAGTTGTAGACAAAAGCGTTTCAGCTGTAATCAACTTTGACAAAGGGAAATCACTTGTAAAATCAAAAGAAATCAAAGACGAGGATATTAAAACTCTTGTCGCTTGGATTGATTCTGCTCAGAACAATTCCAAAATTGAAATTGAATCTATTAGTGTCCGTGGTTATGCATCTCCTGACGGAGAATTTGCAAAAAATGGTGATCTTTCTAAGGAAAGAGTTGAATCAGCAAGTAAGTCTTTTGCTAAACTGATGAAAAAAGCAAAATTGGATAAGTATGTAGATATCGCAACTTATGACAAAAAAGGATTAGGAGAAGATTTCGAAGAATTTAAAAGACAATTGGCTGCAACAGAAAGCATTTCTGAAGGTGATAAAAACTTATTTGTAAGAATACTAGAAAGGGTTTCTGATCCAGAAGCTAGGGAGAAAGAAATGGTGACTCTTGGAAAGTCTTTTAAATTACTTGAGAAAGATGTATTTCCAAACATTCGTAGATCGGTAATTACCGTAAACTACAAAGAAAGTGGTTTAACAGATGATGAAATGATTGCATTTTCTTCTAACAACACCGATACTCTTACAGTCGAAGAAGTATTATTTACAGGTGAAACCCTTCTTAAAGACATCAATTCGAGAATTGCTCTTTACAATACAGTGGCTTCTTCTTTAAATGATAGCCGTGTATTTAACAATTTAGGTGCATTAAACTACATTCAAGGGAATGTTACTGGAGCAAAAGAAAATCTCGAAACTTCTGCTGCACTAGTTGAGTCCGGTGAAACAATGAACAACCTAGCTGCAATTGCTATTTTGGAAGACGATAGAACAAAAAGCAGAAAGCTCTTATCATCTGCTAATGGAATGTCTAATGAAAAAATGGCAACTGTGAAAACAAACACTGCTGCTTTGGATATTTTAGATGGTAATTACAGCGCAGCTGAAGGAAATATAGGTGGTAATACTTTTAATAAAGCACTTTCTCAATTGCTTCAGGGGAATCTTACTGATGCAGAAGCTACACTATCTTCAAGCGAAGATAATGAAGCTGATGCGATTTATTTGTCAGCTATAATGGCTGCACGATCTGGTTCTGGTGTAAGCGATGTTGTAGCAAAACTTGCATTGGCGATTGAAGGTGATAGCAGTCTGAAATCTAAAGCTTCTAAGGATAGAGAATTTGTAAAATTCTTTAATGACGAAGCTTTTAAGAGCACTGTAGAATAATCCATTAACAACAATTAAATTTAAAAAGCTCCTTTTAGGAGCTTTTTTTATGCAATTGAGATAAATATATCTGCTCCAATTGTCCCGGTGTCGGGATCAAATTGAATGAACAAGACAACACCTTGCAATCCATTAATGTACTATATCCGAAATATCCGCAAATTTCTTTTGTTCTAGAGATTATAACATCAGCGTCATTCATAGATGAATTTGAAATAAACTTAGCCCGAGTATCTACTTTACTTAATAAAGAACAAATATGCATCCCTCCTATTACGTATTCAATTTTATTTGATTGAAGCTCTTCCGTGAAATTGTCTATCAAATAATTTGAATAACTCAATGGTCCGTTGACTATTAATACTGAATTAATGTCTTTAGAAATTTGTTTATCAACCAACAAAAACCTAGAATGATGTCCTATATAATAACAATTTTCAAATGATTGATTCACAGAAAGTTTTCCAGCCAATTTGTTTTGGTTATCCACTACCCAAACACATCCAAATTTCAAAATCTGATGTTTGTTTATATTATTAAATATTCGATATACACCTCTAAGTGGGAAGTTCAACTGATGGGTAATAAATATACTTGGTACAAGAGAAGAGTAAAAACCATAGCGTTGATCAGAGATTAATAAATCAAGGTCATAATTTACTACGTATTTTTCACATAATTTCTGCTCTGATTTAGAATGAGAATATAAACTGTAAAGTGATCGGAATATATCCAATTTAAAATTGCCCTTACCTCTAAACTTAAATGGATACCCATCGTGATCTATAAAAACAACGTCTAATAAATACTGACTAAAAATACTCTTTTGCTCTTTGCTACAGAATAGAAAAACCTCATTCGATTGAAGTTTTAATTGGTGTATTATGGAAACGGAACGGGTTACATGACCAAGCCCCCAATTAAGTACAGAAAACCCAATACGTTTATTTTTTATTGATTCTATATGATCCACATTTTAAAATTAGAAAAATAGAGAACAATTAAAGTGATATTGTTTAATTTAGCCAAACATATTTTAAAATAAAAAATGAAAGAAGGAGCAGAATTTAGAAAATATGCATCAAAGCATATGGGAATCAATAGTACTTTTGTTGATCATTATATCGAATCATCATTAACACCATATATTATTGAGGAGCGTTCACTGAACATGAGTCAGATGGATGTCTTTTCAAGACTCATGATGGATCGAATTATTTTTTTAGGCACTGGAATTAACGATCAAGTAGCAAACATTATAAATGCACAATTACTTTTCTTAGAATCAGTTGACTCTAAGAAGGACATTCAAATCTATTTGAATTCTCCTGGGGGTTCTGTTTATGCAGGTCTTGGGATTTATGATACAATGCAATACATCCGTCCTGACGTTGCAACTATCTGTACGGGGATGGCGGCATCCATGGGGGCTGTCCTTTTGTGTGCAGGAGCTGACGGGAAAAGAAGTGCGTTAAAACATTCAAGAGTAATGATTCATCAACCACTTGGAGGTGCTCAAGGACAAGCAAGTGACATCGAAATCACAGCAAGAGAAATACAAAAGCTGAAAAAGGAGCTTTATGATATTATTGCCACTCACTCAAAACAAACCTATGATAAAGTTTGGGAAGATTCTGACCGTGACTATTGGATGACATCCGAGGAAGCAAAAGCATACGGTATGGTAGATGAGATACTGCTTAGAAACCCAAAATAATGTCAAAGAAGAATACAAGTTGTTCATTTTGTGGTCTCAAAAGAGAAGAAGTTCAAATTTTAATTGCAGGTGTCACTGGTCATATTTGCGAAAACTGTGCATCACAAGCAAACCAGATTGTTTCTGAGGAATTTAATGTCTCAAAGAAAAAAATATCCTCAAAAAAGGAATTAAAAATTAAATTTCCAAAAGAGATAAAAGCTGACCTTGACGAATATGTTATTGGTCAAGAAACAGCAAAAAAAGTGCTCTCTGTCGCAGTATATAATCATTACAAGAGGCTTAATGCTCCAATCGACAATATTGAAATTGAAAAATCCAATGTTATCTTAATTGGTAGAACTGGAACTGGAAAAACGCTCTTGGCTAAAACCATCGCCAAATTACTTAATGTCCCTTTCTGTATCGCAGACGCTACCGTGCTCACACAAGCTGGTTATGTTGGTGAAGATGTTGAAAGTGTGTTATCACGATTACTTCAGGTATCAGATTATAATGTGGAAGAAGCAGAAAAAGGCATTGTCTTTATTGATGAAATCGACAAGATTGCAAGAAAGGATGATAACCCCTCTATAACACGTGATGTTTCAGGGGAAGGTGTTCAACAAGCCTTACTAAAGCTATTAGAAGGCTCGGAGGTCAATGTGCCACCCCAAGGCGGTAGAAAACATCCAGAGCAAAAAATGATTCAAATCAACACAAAAGGTATACTATTTATTTGTGGTGGAGCCTTTGATGGTATTGAAAAAATAATTGCTCAACGGGTCAATAAGCAGACTATAGGTTTTTCTTCAGCAGAGGAAGATAACATACAGAAGGATTCATTGCTCAATTATGTAAATGCTACAGATGTCAAGTCATTTGGATTAATACCTGAAATAATCGGTAGATTTCCTGTGATTAGCTACCTAAATCCTCTAGATGCACTGGCTTTAAAAAGAATACTAACAGAACCGAAAAATGCCTTAGTAAAACAATACGTGAAAATTTTTGAATTGGACGGTATAAAATTGAGCTTTGAAAAAGAAGTTTTTGATTTTATTGTCGAAAAGGCCATTGAATATAAATTAGGGGCAAGAGGGCTTAGATCCATTTGTGAAGCTATTTTAACAGACGCTATGTTCGAATACCCTTCAAGTAAACATAAAAAACTAAATGTCACTCTTGATTATGCCAAAGGGAAATTTAGTAAGTCAAAGATTGCAAAACTAAAAGTGGCCTAATATTTCAAGACTAATCGTTAATTTTACCACGGATTATATCAAACAACATGAAAACATTACAATTTAGAGAAGCTCTCAGAGAGGCCATGTCAGAGGAAATGAGGAAAGATGAACGCGTTTTTTTACTTGGTGAAGAAGTTGCAGAATACAATGGTGCTTATAAAGTTTCTCAAGGAATGCTTGATGAATTTGGCCCAAAGAGGATTATCGATACACCTATCGCTGAATTAGGATTCACAGGAATAGCTGTTGGAGCTTCAATGAATGGGTTAAGGCCTATTGTTGAGTTTATGACTTGGAATTTTGCAATATTGGCTGCAGATCAAATTATTAACTCAGCTGCTAAAATGTTACAGATGTCAGGTGGTCAATATCATTGTCCAATTGTTTTTAGAGGTGGTAACGGAACTGCAGGTCAACTTGGCGCAACTCATTCTCAAAGTTTTGAGGCATTTTACGCCCATGTACCTGGCTTAAAAGTGATCACTCCTTCTAACCCTGCAGATGCAAAAGGTTTACTTAAAGCTGCGATACGAGATGAAGACCCCGTTGTATTTCTCGAATCTGAAAAGATGTACGGAGACAAAGGAGAAGTCCCTGAAGGAGAGTATATAATTCCAATTGGCGTTGCTGATGTTAAAAGAAAAGGTGCTCATATCACAGTTGTTAGCTTTGGAAAAATTGTAAAAATTGTAGAGGAAGTTGCTGAAATATTAGCCAAAGAAAACATCGAAGTTGAAATTATTGATTTAAGAACCATACGACCTTTAGACTTTGCATGTATTGTCGAATCGGTTAAAAAAACAAATAGATGTGTTGTGGTAGAAGAATCTTGGCCATTTGCCTCAATTTCATCTGAAATAGCATTCCATTTACAAAGTAATGCATTTGATTATCTAGACGCTCCTGTTCTCAGAGTGACTCAAACGGATACCCCATTTGCATTCTCCCCTACCCTAATAGAAGAAGCTCTACCAAACAAAGAACGCTTAATTGATGCGATCAAAAAGGTTATTTATAGCTGATATATCTCGCCTGGCTATTGTAAATACAATCTATTACCGAAAAAAAAAGAAAGTTTTTCCCCGTTCCTATTGTGTAATAAATAAAATGATGTAACTTTGCACCCCTCAAAGTACGTTTGAGGATAATTTTTTATTTACAATTAAGAGTATTTTTTTATGCCAACTATTCAACAATTAGTTCGCAAAGGAAGAACAGCGGTAGTTAAGAAAAGTAAATCTGCTGCACTTGATTCATGCCCGCAAAGGAAAGGCGTATGTGTAAGAGTTTACACTACCACTCCTAAAAAGCCGAACTCGGCGATGCGGAAAGTGGCAAGAGTTCGCCTTACGAACGGTAAAGAAGTTAACGCTTACATCGGAGGTGAAGGTCACAATCTTCAAGAACATTCCCTTGTTTTAGTTAGAGGTGGAAGAGTTAAAGATCTTCCAGGAGTCCGTTATCACATCGTTCGTGGTGCTGAAGATACCGCGGGTGTACAAGGACGAACACAAAGAAGATCTAAATACGGAACCAAGCGTCCGAAGCAGAAATAATCAAATAACCTTTATTATCAATATATAATGAGAAGAAGAAAGGCCAAAAAAATTGCTATTCTGCCAGACCCAAAGTTTAATGAGGTTGTTGTCACAAAGTTTGTGAACAATCTTATGTTTTCTGGTAAAAAAAGTTTAGCGTTCAAAATATTTTATGATGCCATTGAAATGGTAGATACTAAAATGGAAGACCAAGAAGGTCTTGATGTTTGGAAAAAAGCAATAGAAAATATTACACCAAGTGTTGAGGTTCGTAGCCGAAGGGTTGGTGGGGCAACATTCCAAATTCCAACTCCAGTCAGAGAAGGAAGAAAAGCTTCTCTAGCGATGAAGTGGCTCATAGGGTTTGCACGAAAAAGAAATGAAAAAACAATGGCTCAGAAATTAGCGGCAGAAATCATTGCTGCTTCTAAAGAAGAGGGTGCTGCTTTCAAAAAGAAAGAAGATACCTTAAGAATGGCTGAGGCAAACAAAGCATTTTCACATTTTAGATTTTAAGAAATGGCAAGAGATCTTAAATACACAAGAAACATCGGAATTGCTGCTCATATTGATGCAGGAAAAACGACAACTACAGAAAGGATTCTTTATTATGGTGGAGTTAGCCATAAAATTGGAGAAGTTCATGATGGTGCTGCAACAATGGATTGGATGGAGCAGGAGCAGGAAAGAGGTATTACCATTACTTCTGCTGCAACAACTTTAGACTGGAACTATAGAGGACAGGAATATCACATGAATATCATCGACACACCGGGACACGTTGACTTTACGGTTGAAGTGAATCGTTCATTAAGAGTGCTTGATGGTTTGGTGTTTTTATTCTCTGCTGTTGATGGTGTTGAACCACAATCTGAAACCAACTGGAGATTAGCAAACAATTATAATGTACCTAGAATCGGATTCGTAAATAAAATGGACCGTCAAGGTGCTGACTTCTTAAATGTATGTTCACAAGTTAAGGAGATGTTGGGAAGTCATGCTTTACCACTTCAAATTAACATTGGTTCGGAGGATGATTTTCAAGGAGTAGTTGATTTAATCAACTTTAAAGGAATTATCTGGAATGAAGAGGACATGGGAATGACCTTTAAAGAAATTCCAATTCCTGATGATGTTATCGATGAAGCTAGACAATTGAGAGGAGAATTATTAGAGGCGGTTGCTGAATTTGATGACACTCTAATGGAAAAGTATTTTGAAGACGAGAATTCACTTACCGAAAGAGAAATTTTAGATGCCTTAAGAGAGGCAACCATCTCAGGAAAAGTTGTTCCAATGATGTGTGGTTCTGCCTTCAAAAACAAAGGTGTACAAGCCATGTTGGATATGGTAATGGAGATTCTTCCATCACCATTAGACATTGAAGGTATTAAAGGCACAAATCCTAGAACTGAAGCAGAAGAAATAAGACAACCATCATATGATGAGCCTTTTTCTGCACTTGCGTTTAAAATTGCAACTGACCCATTTGTGGGAAGACTTTGTTTCGTAAGGGCATATTCAGGAAAGCTTAACGCTGGTTCTTACGTTTATAATACCAGATCAAATAACAAAGAACGAATCTCTAGAATATTTCAAATGCATGCGAAAGAGCAAAAGCAGGTGAAAGAGCTTGGAGCAGGAGACATTGGAGCAGTTGTTGGTTTCAAAGACATTAAAACAGGAGATACTTTGTGTGCTGAGAATGCGCATATTATTTTGGAATCTATGGATTTCCCAGATCCTGTAATTGGAATTGCTATTGAACCTAAAACTCAAGCAGATACAGATCGACTCTCTATTGGTCTTCAGAAACTAGCAGAAGAAGATCCTACTTTCCAGGTTAAAACGGATGAGGAATCAGGACAAACAATCATTTCTGGAATGGGTGAGCTTCACCTTGAAATCATTGTTGATCGTCTTAAAAGAGAATTTAAGGTAGAAGTAAATCAGGGAGCTCCTCAAGTTACGTATCGTGAGGACATCACAGCAGCAACAGATCATCGCGAAGTATACAAAAAACAAAGTGGTGGTCGTGGTAAATTCGCAGATATTCTTGTTAAGATCGAACCTCAAGATGATCAAGAGAAAACAGGTCTTGAATTTGTAAACAAAATTAAAGGTGGTAACATCCCAAAAGAATTTATTCCTTCGATTGAAAAAGGATTCAAAGAATCAATGAAGACAGGAGTTCTTGCTGGATTCCCTGTTGAAGCGATGAAAGTTGAGTTGATTGATGGTTCTTTCCATGCGGTCGATTCAGATCAATTGTCGTTTGAACTAGCCGCGAAAATGGCATACAGAGCTGCGATGAAAGCTTGTTCGCCCATTCTATTGGAACCAATTATGAAAATTGAAATTATTACTCCTGAAGAGAATATGGGTGATGTTGTAGGTGATTTAAATAGAAGACGTGGAATGATGAAAGGAATGGATGACAAAAACGGGGCAAAAGTCTTGAAAGCAGACGTTCCATTATCAGAGATGTTTGGGTACGTTACTCAGCTAAGAACAATTACATCGGGTAGAGCAACTTCGTCGATGGAATTTTCACATTATGCTGAAGCTCCAAAAAACGTTGCACAGGATGTAGTTGATAAAGCAAATGGTAAAGTTGTTGCATAATAATATAAGCAGAAACAAATGAGTCAAAAAATTCGAATTAAATTAAAATCTTACGATCATAACTTGGTTGACAAATCAGCTGAGAAAATCGTTAAGACTGTAAAATCTACAGGTGCTGTTGTTAGTGGGCCTATTCCGCTTCCTACACACAAGAGAATTTACACCGTGTTGAAATCTCCACACGTAAACAAAAAGGCAAGAGAGCAATTTGAACTTTGTTCTTACAAAAGGTTAATGGATATCTACAGTAGCTCATCTAAAACAGTTGATGCTTTGATGAAGTTAGAATTGCCAAGTGGAGTTGATGTAGAAATTAAAGTATAATTAATTAAAAAAGTAAAACATGCCAGGAATAATTGGTAAAAAAATCGGAATGACTAGCATTTTCAGTGTCGAGGGTAAGGCATTACCATGCACGATGATAGAAGCTGGTCCTTGTGTTGTAACTCAGGTTAAGACTCAAGACAGAGATGGTTACGATGCTGTTCAACTTGGATTTGGAAGTAAGAAAGAAAAAAATACTCCAAATGCTTTGAAGGGTCATTTTAAGAAAGCCAAAACAGAACCTAAAACTGACCTAGTTGAATTTAGCAACTTCTCAGATTTAAACTTAGGTGATGTTGTTAACGTTGACATTTTCGAAGAAGGAGAGTTTGTTGATGTTGCGGGAACTTCAAAAGGTAAAGGATTTCAAGGTGTTGTAAAAAGACACAACTTTGCCGGTGTAGGTCAAGCAACACATGGTCAGCATAACAGATTAAGAGCGCCAGGATCTATTGGAGCTGCATCTTATCCAGCTAAAGTTTTCAAAGGAATGAAAATGGCGGGTCAAATGGGTAATGCAAGAGTTAAAATCTCGAACATCAAAGTGCTTAAAGTTATCGCTGAAAAAAATATTATTGTAGTTAAAGGTTCTGTTCCAGGAGCCATTGGTTCAACCTTAACAATTATAAAGTAATGAAGTTAAAAATACACGACGCGAAAGGTAAGGCAACGGAGAAATCTGTAAACCTATCCAAGGATGTTTTTGGTATAGAGCCTAATAACCATGCGATTTATTTGGATGTTAAACAACATTTGGCAAATAAACGTCAGGGTACGCACAAAGCGAAAGAAAGAGCTGAAATCACTGGTTCAACCAAGAAAATTAAAAAACAAAAAGGTACTGGTGGAGCAAGAGCTGGTAACATCAAGTCTGGTACTAGAGTTGGTGGTGGACGTATCTTTGGCCCAAGACCACGAAATTATCACTTTAAACTTAATGTTAAGCTTAAAAGATTGGCTAGAAAATCCGCCTTTTCTTTTCAAGCAAAAAATAAAGGGATAATGGTAATGAACGATTTAAGTTCTTTATCTACAAAAACAAAAGACTTTAAAGCTTTGATGTCATCTTTAAAAATGGAAAATGACAAAGTACTTTTCATCTTAAGTGAAAAAAATGAAAATGCTTACTTAGGTTCTAGAAACCTTAAAAAAGTAAAAGTTGTAACCACTGATTCATTTAATACTTACGATCTTTTGAACGCATCTAAAATAATTGTGTCATCAGAAAGTATTAAGAAAATTGAAAACTTACTGAACTAAGAGTTATGCAAAATACACAAGGAATAGTAAAAAGACCGATCATTACCGAAAAAGCAACAATGGCATCTGAACAGATGAATCGTTTCACTTTCGAGGTTATTCAATCTGCGAACAAAATTGAAATTAAGAATGCGATTGAAAGAATGTATGGTGTTCAAGTAACAAAAGTACGTACGGCTAATTTTGGAGGCGGTAAAGCCTCAACGAAATATACCAACAGAGGTATCGTTCAAGAAAAAGCCAGAAAATGGAAAAAAGCTATAGTATCTGTAGCTCAAGGAGAAACAATTGATTTATTTAACAATTATTAATCACTGAAATGAGTCTTAAAAAGTTTAAACCTACTACGCCAGGACAAAGACACAAAGTGGCTTTGGAGTTCGGAGAGATTACCAAATCTACTCCAGAAAAGAGCCTGTTAGCCAAGAAAAAGAAATCTGGGGGTCGTAATAATGATGGTAAAATGACCATGCGCTACATCGGCGGTGGACACAAACAAAAGTACCGTATTATTGATTTCAAAAGAAACAAGTTTGATATACCTGCTACTGTAAAAGGAATAGAGTATGATCCAAATAGAACGGCCAATATTGCCCTTTTATATTATGCTGATGGTGAGAAGAGATATATCATAGCACCTAGTGGATTAGCAGCAGGTGATACAATTATCTCTGGTAAAAAAGCAGAGCCAAAAGTAGGTAATGCTATGTATTTGGCAGATATCCCTTTAGGTACCATGATCCACAACATCGAAATGCAACCAGGTAAAGGTGGTTGTATTGCAAGAGGTGCTGGAACATATGCTCAATTAAATGCAAGAGATGGAAAGTATGCAATTATTAAGCTCCCTTCAGGTGAAACAAGAATGATTCTTATTACTTGTTTGGCAACAATAGGATCAGTTTCAAATTCTGAACATAACCTGGCAGTATCTGGTAAAGCAGGTAGAAGCAGATGGTTAGGTAGAAGACCAAGAGTACGTGGTGTAGTAATGAATCCTGTTGATCATCCAATGGGTGGTGGAGAAGGAAAGAACTCTGGAGGACATCCACGATCAAGAAATGGTATTCCTGCTAAAGGGTACAAAACAAGAGCAAAGAGTAAATACTCTGATAAGTTTATTATTGAAAGAAGAAAAAAATAGATATTAGGATATGAGTCGTTCATTAAAAAAACCACCTTTTGTTCATTACAAGTTGATGAAAAGAGTTGATGATGCACAAGCAGCGAACAGTAAGTCTGTTATTAAAACTTGGTCGAGGTCATCCACGATCACCCCTGATTTTGTAGGGTTAACATTTGCTGTACATAATGGTAATAAATTCATACCTGTTTTTGTTACGGAAAACATGGTAGGTCACAAATTAGGAGAATTTGCACCTACTAGAAACTTCCGTGGTCATGCAGGTAAAAAAGATAAGAAACGTTAAGACAGGTAATTATGGGAGCAAGAAAACGTTTAAGAGCTGAAAAGCTTAAAGCAGATAAAAAAACAATTGCAATAGCACAATTGAAGAAATCACCTATCTCACCAAGAAAAATGAGATTGGCTGCAGATTTGATTCGTGGTGTTGAAGTTAATAAGGCATTGAACATTTTACAATTCAGTAGTAAAGATGCAGCTAAAAGTCTTGAAAAACTTTTAAGATCTGCAATTGCCAACTGGGAACAAAAAAATGAAGAAGCTGATATCACAGAAGAAAACTTAATCGTTAGTAAGATTGAAGTTGGCGGTGGTGCAATGCTAAAGAGAATACAACCAGCTCCTCAAGGAAGAGCTCACAGAATTAGAAAAAGATCAAATCATGTTACCATCATTGTTGATGGCTCAAAATAAGTAAAGAAATGGGACAAAAAACAAATCCAATAGGAAATAGATTAGGTTACATCCAAGGATGGGAATCAAATTGGTTTGGTGGTTCAAAATACAAAGATAAAATTGTAGAAGACGACAAAATCCGAAAGTACTTAAGAGCTCGTCTAGCAAAAGCTAGTATTGCCAAAATAATCATTGAGAGAACATTGAAGTTAGTCACTGTTACTATTAATACAGCGAGACCTGGAGTAATTATTGGAAAAGGTGGACAAGAGGTTGATAAGCTAAAAGAAGAGCTTAAAAAGCTGACTAAAAAAGAAATTCAAATCAATATTTTTGAAGTTAAAAGACCTGAATTAGATGCACGATTGGTTGCTGATGCAGTTGCAAGACAAATTGAAGCACGTATATCTTTCAGAAGAGCGATCAAAATGGCGATTGCGGGTACCATGAGAATGGGAGCTGAAGGAATTAAGATTAAAATCTCTGGTAGATTGAACGGAGCAGAAATGGCACGTTCTGAAATGTATAAAGATGGAAGAACTCCTCTACACACTTTTAGGGCTGATATCGATTATGCTTTAGCCGAAGCACATACAACCTACGGTCGAATAGGAATCAAGGTTTGGATTTGTAAAGGTGAAGTTTATGGAAAAAGAGATTTGTCCCCAAATATTGGCATGAAGTCAGGTAACAAGTCTGGAGGAATGAGAAAACCAGGAATGGGTAATAGAAAGAAAAAATAATTTTAGAAACTAAGAATAATGTTACAGCCTAAGAAAACAAAATTTAGAAAAGCACAGAAGGGAAGAAATAGAGGTTTGGCTCAGAGAGGATCTTCTATCGCTTTTGGATCTTTCGCATTAAAAACGATGGAGCCAGGTTGGATTACATCACGTCAAATTGAAGCATCGAGAATCGCTGTTACTAGGTTTATGAAACGTGAAGGTAAAGTTTGGATTAGAATTTTTCCGGACAAACCAGTAACATCAAAGCCTGCTGAGGTAAGAATGGGTAAAGGTAAAGGAGCTCCTAGTCATTGGGTAGCTGTTGTAAGACCTGGACGAATTCTTTTCGAAGCTGATGGTGTTCCTTATGAGGTTGCTAAAGAAGCCATGAGATTGGCTGCTCAAAAGCTACCTGTGAAATGCAAATTCGTTGTTCGCAATGATTATGTTTTACCAGTAAAATAAAAAAATGAAACAGCAAGAGATAATTAAATTGTCAGACGCAGATTTAAAAAACAGATTGACAGATTTTGAATCGCAAATGGAAACACTTAAGATGACCCATAAAATGGCTCCTATAGAAAATCCTATGAGAATCAGGTCAATGCGTAAGTTGATTGCACGATTAAATACAGAAGTCACTAAAAGACAAGCAAAAGCTTAAAATAATTGCAAAATGGAAAAGCGGAATTTAAGAAAAGAAAGAATAGGGATCGTTACTAGTGATAAAATGGACAAGTCTGTTGTGGTCGCTGTTGAACGAAAAGTAAAACATCCAAAATACGGGAAGTTTGTCAAGAAGACATCCAAATTCGTTGCTCATGATGAAAAAAATGATTGCAATATCGGTGATACTGTAAAGATCATGGAGTCACGTCCTTTGAGTAAGATTAAGAATTGGAGATTAGTAGAAATTCTCGAAAGAGCTAAATAACTTGAATAATGATACAAACAGAGTCAAGACTTGCAGTAGCAGATAATTCAGGAGCAAAAGAAGTATTGTGCATCAGAGTTTTAGGTGGTACAAAAAGAAGATATGCTTCTATAGGAGATAAAATTGTTGTTACCGTTAAGAGCGCTATGCCAAACGGGCAAGTTAAAAAAGGTACTGTTGCGAAAGCCGTAGTAGTGCGAACAAAAAAAGAAATTCGTAGACCTGATGGTTCATATATAAGATTTGATGATAATGCTTGTGTTATCTTAAATCAGACTGGTGAAATGAGAGGTACAAGGATTTTTGGCCCCGTAGCCAGAGAGTTGAGAGAGAACAACTTTATGAAAATTGTTTCACTAGCACCAGAAGTGCTTTAAACATTAAGAAATGCAAAAGAAACTACACGTTAAAGTCGGTGACAAAGTAAAAGTCATAAGCGGTGAGTCTAAGGGCCAAGAGGGTTCTGTTATTGGAATCGATCGTGATAAACTGAGAGCTACTGTTGAAGGTTTAAATATGATAAAAAAACATGTTAAGCCTAGTGCTAATAATCCTCAAGGAAGTATTGAAGAGCGAGAAGGAACAATCCATATCTCAAACCTTATGCTTGTAGTAAACGGGGAAGCCAGTAGAACTGGTAAAAAAAATGATGATAAAGGTAATTTAATTAGATATTCAAAGAAATCCGGGGAGGTGATTAAGTAATGAGTTATAAACCAAGATTAAAAGAAAAGTATCACTCAGAGATCGTTAAGTCTTTGACTGAAAAGTTCGGTTACAAATCAAGAATGCGTGTTCCGAAACTGAGTAAAATTGTTTTAAGTCAGGGAATGGGAGATGCTGTTGCTGATAAAAAACTTATAGAAAGTGCTGCCGCAGACCTAACGAAAATTGCGGGTCAAAAAGCAATTACTACGAATTCTAAGAAAGACATCTCTAACTTCAAGTTAAGGAAAGGAATGCCGATTGGAACAAAAGTTACTTTGAGAGGAGATCGCATGTACGATTTTCTAGATCGATTACTTGCGGTTTCATTACCTAGAACTCGTGACTTCCGAGGTATTAACCCAAAAGGATTTGATGGTAGAGGTAATTTCAACCTAGGAATTAAAGAACATATCATTTTTCCGGAAATAGATATAGATAAAGTAAATCGTATACTTGGAATGGACATCACTTTTGTGACTACGGCAGAAAATGATGACGAAGCGAAGGCATTATTAGATCAATTTGGATTTCCATTTATAAAAAAATAGAAGATGGCAAAAGAATCAATGAAAGCGCGAGAGCGAAAAAGAGAGAGATTAGTAGCTCGATACGAAGCAAAAAGAGAAGAGCTAACTAAAATTTTAAAATCAACAGATGCGTCTGACGAGGTGCAAGATGCTAAATGGGATGCAATGATGCAAATCCAAAAGCTTCCAGCCAACTCATCAAAAATCAGAAAGCACAATAGATGTGGATTGACAGGAAGACCAAGAGGTTATATGAGACAATTTGGTATTTCAAGGGTTACTTTTAGAGAGATGGCTCTTTCCGGTAAAATCCCAGGTGTTAAAAAAGCAAGTTGGTAATTAATTAATAAAGAAAAAGAGATGAATACAGATCCAATAGCTGATTTTTTGACTAGAATAAGAAACGCAAGTTCTGCTGGTTCAAAAGTTGTAGAAATTCCAGGTTCAAATGTAAAACGAGCGATGACAGAAATCCTGTTTGACCAAGGTTACATTTTGAATTTTAAATTTGAAGATGATGACAAACAAGGAATCATCAAAATTGCATTAAAGTATAACCAATCAACAAAAGTTCCTGCAATTACTAAAATTCAAAGAGCCTCAAGACCTGGTCTAAGAAAATATAATGGTTCCAACGCAATGCCAAGAGTTTTAAATGGCCTGGGTGTTGCTATTGTATCTACATCTAAAGGTGTGATTACAGGGAAACAAGCTAAAAAAATGAACGTAGGTGGTGAAGTACTTTGCTACGTATATTAAAAAATTAGAATAAGATGTCAAGAATTGGAAATGCGCCTGTAACTATACCTGAAGGAGTGGAAATCACTCAGGGTGATGGTATTGTTACTATTAAAGGTAAGAAAGGAGAATTAACTCAAGAAATGGATTCTTGTGTTGAGATGAAAATTGAAGACAATTCGGTTACTTTTAACCGTAAAACAAATGCCCCAGAGGACCGAGCTAAACATGGTCTATATCGATCTTTAGTTCAAAATATGGTTGTAGGTGTTTCTGAAGGTTTCAAAAAAGAATTAGAAGTTATCGGAGTTGGTTACAGAGCTGTTGCCAAAGGTCAACTTTTAGAGATGGCACTTGGTTTTTCTCATGCGGTAGTTTTAGAAATTCCTACTGAAATAAAAGTTACAACAGTATCAGAAAAAGGTAAAGCTCCAATCGTAACATTGGAATCACATGACAAACAATTGTTAGGTCAAGTGGCATCGAAAATAAGATCATTGAGAAAACCTGAACCTTATAAAGGAAAAGGAATTAGATATGTAGGTGAAAATGTTCGTAGAAAAGCTGGTAAAGCAGCAGCTAAGAAATAAAAAATAAACTTAGAGAAATGG
>ERZ1047821.261-NODE-261-length-43581-cov-7.520241_pt1 | contig 43581 bp, 43 predicted proteins | sample MGYA00383096_ERZ1047821 | MGnify/ENA primary metagenome ERZ1047821 (study PRJEB29581, sample SAMEA5548366) | metagenome | biome: marine; feature: coastal; material: water | depth 25 m | study: Short-term variability in the microbial, nano- and picoplankton... | reverse complement strand
CAAGATAAACTTGCCAAAATCCTTTTCCTAGTGCTATAGAAATTGCAATTACAAGTAATAATGTTGGAATGGACCAAAATATATTAATAATTGTCATTACAATTTTATCTACTAATCCACCATAATATCCTCCTAACATTCCAATAGACAGTCCAATTATTAAAGAAATTAAAACTGCAATAAAACCAATTGAAAGAGATACCCTTGTTCCCAATATAATTCTTCCATATACATCTCTTCCAAAGCTATCTGTTCCAAATATAAATTTTCTTTGACTAATATATTTTTTTTCTATTTCTTGTTTAGAAAGATTTAAAGGAAATAAATCATATTTGACAATTAATTTTTCTTGATTATAATTTTCAAACTCTATCCCTTCGTCTAAAAAATTATAATTATTTATTATAATCTCTTTGTTTGGAAATTTTTTTCCAAAAAACTTAATATTTAGGTAAGATTCATTAAAATTGGAGGAATTAGGTATTTCTAAAATATAGGCTTTAAATCCAGGCGACATCGAATGAATCGACAAATGCATTTGATTTGAATATTGAGAATCATCTGGAATAATGAAATAAGAGAAAATTGAAATCAGCAAACAAAAAAAAATAAAAGTTAATGAAAGTAAAATCCCAAAATGTTTCTTAATAAACTTTCTCTTTTTAAATAGCATTAAACTTTATTTGCAATAATATATTTTTTGTTAATTAATTTTGATTTTAAATTATCTAATACTTTTAAACCTTCATTTAGCTGAAAGTCAGATTGCAAGCCTTTTTTCCAACGTTTTCTTCTTTCCAAAATTTCTTTAGAATTTTCAATGGATTCTTCTTCATTTGCAATAAACTCAAATTGTAGATCATTTTTATAATTCTTTAAATCATCAAACTTTGACAAATACTTTTTATCATCAGCTTGAGTTTTCTTAAAATTAGAATAGTTTAATGAAAATGACTTAGAATTCTGCTTTGAAGCTATCCATTTAGCATTTTCTTTGATTAATGAAACAAATGGACTATTATTAATTCTATCGTTCCCTGATTTTATTGCTTCATGTAAATTAAAATAACCATCCCATTTCTTGTAGTTTGCAGAATCAATTTGATCCCATTCTAAGGGGTTTTCTTCATCATTTTCACCAATCGGAATAAATGAAAGTCTATTTGGAATTGTAATATCACTTTTAACACCTTCCACCTGAACAGAGCCACCATTAATCCTATAGAATTTATCAGTTGTTATTTTTAATGCTCCTAAATCAAAATTACTATTTGATAAAAATCTATTCAAATCAATTACATTTTGAACAGTTCCTTTCCCGAAGCTTTGAGTGCTACCAACGATTACCGCTCTATTATAATCTTGCAATGCTGCTGCTAATATTTCTGATGCTGATGCAGACATCTGATTTACTAAAATTACCAATGGACCTTCCCAAAAAATTGAAGGATCTTTATCAAATACGATCTGTTTTCTATCACCAAATGATTTTACCTGAACAACTGGTCCTTCCTTAATAAAAAGACCTGTCATATCAACAACTGTTTGTAAAGATCCTCCTCCATTATTTCTTAAATCCAGAACTAAGCCTTTAATACCTTCTTTTTTTAATTTGATAATTTCTTTTTTCACATCAGAAGCACAATTTCTTGTCTTATAATTATCAAAATCAACATAAAACTTTGGTAAACTAATTAATCCATATTTATTATCATCTTTTTTAATTATAGTAGATTTAGCATAAGTTTCTTCTAGTCGAATTAAATCCCTTATTACAGGAACAACTTTTATTTCACCATCTATTTTCTTTCTTATAGTCAACCTAACTTCGGTATCTTTTGGGCCTTTAATTAATTTAATGGCATCTTCTAACCTCATTCCTATTACATCAACAGGCTCTTCATTTGCCTGGCCAACCTTAATTATTTCATCCCCAATCTCAATTTTTTTATCTTTCCATAGTGGACCTCCCAAAATAATATCTACAATTTTTATTCCGCCTTCTTGTTTAGATAATCTTGCACCTATACCATTGAATTTTCCTGATATATTCATGTCAAAACGTTCTTTATCTTCAGGTTTGAAATAAAATGTATGTGGATCTAATTGAATAACAAATGAGTTTAAATAATTAGAAAACCAATCTTTTCTTTGTAAATCATTCATTAAGTCAAAAATATTATTAATATTTTTAGATACTAAATCAATAGATTCTTTAATAATTTCTTCATTTAATTTTACTTTATAATCTTTATCCTTCTCAATATTTAATTTTTGTTCAGAAATTTTAATATCGTATATGTCTAAAGCTGAATACTTTAATTGTTTTCTCCATCTTTCTCTTCTTTCATTATTATTTTTTGAAAAAGAAATATTTTCAAAATCTAAATTAATTTCTTCATTAATTGAAAAATCAAATGGGGAAGACAATAAAGAGGGGTAAAATTCCTCTACTTCCTTAATTCTTTGAATTAATCTTTGATAGGATAAATTAAAAAAAGACAATTCTTCATCAATTAATTGATTATCTAGTAAAAATTTATATTTCTTAAACTCTCTATAATCTGAAGCTAAAAAATATTTTTTCTGAGAATCTAATAAATCTATATATGTATCAAACATATTTTCAGAAAATTCATCATTAATTTCTATTGAATTATAATGATATTTTTCTAAAACATGCTTAATAATTTCAATTAATAATTTGTCTTTATTAGGGTCATCAAATGTTGGACTAGTTAATTTCCAACTAGCAAAAACCAGTGAAAAAGTTATAAAAACTAAAATTAATTTACGTTTCATAAAAAATATTCAAGCTACTTAAAAGTAAATTTAGGAAATTAGGTCAAAAATCATGCAATTTTATCAATATTAAAATTATTTCATGCATTTGAATTACATATATAAAAGAAATATATTCTTTTCAGTATTTTTACTCAAATTTTATGAATGTCTAAAAAACCTTTAATATTAGTAACTAATGATGATGGGATATCAGCTCCTGGAATAAGATCATTAATTTCAGTAATGAATAAATTAGGAGATGTTGTTGTAGTGGCACCAGATACTCCGCAATCTGGAATGGGTCATGCAATTACTGTAAATTCAACATTAGAATGCAACTCAATTAAAGTTGATAGTGGTCCACAAAAAGAATATTCATGTTCTGGAACTCCTGCAGACTGCATAAAACTTGGGATAAATGAAATCCTAAATAGAAAACCTGATATATGTGTTTCTGGAATTAACCATGGATCTAATTCTTCAATAAACGTCATTTATTCTGGGACAATGAGTGCTGCATTAGAAGCTAGCATTGAAGGAATTCCTGCAATTGGGTTTTCCCTATTAGATTATAGATGGGAAGCTAATTTTGATTCATTAAGAAACTATATAGAAAAAATTACCCGAACAGCTCTAAAAGAAGGTATACCCAAAGGGAATGCATTGAATGTAAACTTTCCTAAACTAAAAGAAAAAGAAATAAAAGGAATAAAAATTTGTAGACAAGCTAAAGCTTACTGGATCGAAAAATTTGACAAAAGAACAAACCCTCAAGGAAAAGAATATTATTGGTTAACTGGAGAGTTTATAAATGAAGATAATGGAATTAATACTGACGAATGGGCTTTGAATAACGGATATATTTCTATAGTTCCTGTAAAATTTGACATGACTGACCATCATAATATTAAAAGATTGAGTGATTGGAAATTATAAAATAAATCAATGAGATATTATATAATAGCAGGTGAAGCTTCTGGTGATTTACACGGGTCTAATTTGATAAAGGAAATTTATAAATTAGACTCTAATGCTAAAATCAAAGCCTGGGGAGGAGATAAAATGCAAAGTGCTGGTGCAAAAATTGTAAAACATTACAAAAAATTATCTTTTATGGGATTCTATGAAGTATTCAAAAATTTAAATACTATTCTAAAAAATATTAAATTCTGTAAAAAAGATATACTAAACTTTAACCCAGATAAAATTATATTTATTGATTATCCAGGTTTTAATATGAGGATTGCTAAATGGGCAAAAAAAAACAAATTCAATACAAATTATTATATAGCTCCACAAATATGGGCTTGGAATGAAAAAAGAATAAATAATATTAGAGATAACATTGATAATTTGTATGTAATCCTTCCATTTGAAAAAAAATATTTTGAACGAAAACACAATTTTCCTGTTAAATTTTTAGGGCACCCTCTTTTAGATAGTATTGAAGAATTTAAAAAACATGAGGCAAAAGACTTCTTTGAAAAACATAAATTAAATAATCAAAAAAAAATTATATCAATTTTACCAGGAAGCAGAAAACAGGAAATTAAAAAAATTTTAAGAGTAATGCTGGAAGTAATTGAGAATTTTCCTAAATACCAATTTGTAATAGCTGGGGCTCCTAGCATAAATTTGGAATTTTATCAAGATATAATTAAAAACAAAAATGTTTCTGTCATAAAAAATGAAACCTATGCATTACTTTCTAATTCTAGAGCAGCATTAGTAACAAGTGGAACCGCTACATTAGAAGCATCTGTTTTTAAAATTCCTCAAGTAGTTTGCTACAAAACCAGTTTTATAAGTTATTTTTTGGCTAAAATATTTGTAAAAATTAAATTCATATCATTAGTTAACTTAATAATGGATGAAGAAATAATTAAAGAGCTCATACAAAGCAAATGTTCAAAACAAAATATAATTAAAGAATTAAAAAAAGTTTTAGATTTAGAAAAAAGAAATAATTTAATGTCAAAGTATGATGAATTAATTTCATTATTAGGATCATCTGGCTCAAGTAGAAGAGTTGCTAAAGACATTGTTTTAAAATAATATATTTTGAAGATAGACGGATTAGATAAACAAATTTTAATAGAGTTAACATCCAATTCAAGAACCCCTATTTTAGAAATTTCTAGAAAAATTGGTATTTCTGGTGCTGCAATTCACCAAAGAATTAGAAAATTAAACGATTCTGGATTAATTGCTGGTCATCAGTTAAAAATTAATCCTAAGGTTTTAGGTTATTCCACATTAGCTTTTATTGGGGTATATTTTGATAAAGCTGAAAGAAATTCTGAAGCTATTAAAAAAATGAAAAAAATTCCTGAAATACTTGAATGTCATTATACAACAGGAAATTGGAGTGTGCTCGTTAAAGTTATATGTAAAAATAATGAACACCTAATGACCCTTTTAAATAAACAAATACAATCAATTGATGGAGTTTCAAGGACTGAAACATTCATTTCTCTTGAACAACAAATTGATAGACAAATTTCAATTAATTAGAGTTTCTGTTTATTAAAATATAATATATAATTATTGCAGATAATAAAACGGTGATTCCATTTCCAAGAATCATAGAAAAACTCATTTTAAATACTCCATATATTAACCATAAAGAAACTCCTGTAATAAAAATTAAATAGGTAGTTAGCGATAACCCTTCAGAAGATCTGGTTTTAATTACTTTAAAAACTTGAGGAATAAAAGCTATGGTTGTTAAGATAGCTGCTAACAAACCTATAAGCTCAATTTTATCAATCATTTAACAAACAATATTTATTATTTTATTTGGAACAATAATTACTTTCTTAATTTCTTTATGATTCAAATATCTTTCGGTTTTTTCATCTTTCAAAACTTCCTTTTTAATTTCTTCAACAGATAAAGAAGTCTCTAAATTAATTTTAAATCTTAATTTCCCATTAAAAGACACCGGATATTCAACCGTATTCTCCTTAAGAAAATCAGGGTTATAGACTGGATAATTTACATTTGAAATAGATTTAGTATTACCTAATTTGTTCCATATTTCTTCACAAATATGAGGAGCAAAAGGAGATAATAAAACGCAAAGATCTTTTAGGATTAATCTATTATTACATTTCAAAGAATTTAATTCATTGACACAAATCATAAATGCACTAACTGATGTGTTAAATGAAAAATTTTCTATATCCTCACTAACCTTTTTAATTGTTTTATGGAGTATTTTAAAAGCCTTATCAGTTGGTTCATCATCACTAACAATGAATTCTTCATTAATATGAAATAAATTCCAAAACTTATTCAAAAATGAAAATGTTCCAGTAATACCAGCGGTATTCCATGGTTTTGCCTGATCAATTGGTCCAAGAAACATTTCATATAATCTTAAAGTATCTGCTCCATATTTATCACATATCTCATCAGGGTTTACAATATTATATTTAGATTTTGACATTTTTTCAACCTCTCTTTTAACATAAAACTTTTTATTTTCAAGTTTAAAATCTGCTTTTAAAAATTGAGGTTGCCATTTTTTTAATTCTTTAATATTTAATTCATTATTTACATCAACAAATTTAACATCAACATGAACAGCTTGAACATATTTTCCATCAATAAGGCCATTTGATAAATAAATATTTGAACCATTTAATCTATGTATATATGCACTATTTCCAAGAATCATACCTTGATTTATTAGTTTTTTTGCATAATCAGGCACTGGAACCAAGTCATGATCATATAAGAAATATTGCCAAAATCTAGAATACAATAAATGTCCTGTTGCATGTTCACTTCCCCCAACATATAGGTCTACTTCTTTCCAATATTCTAAGGACTCTTTTGATGCAAAAAACTCATCATTTTTTGGATCCATATATCTATTAAAATACCATGAACTTCCAGCCCAACCAGGCATTGTATTGAGTTCCATTGGGAAAACATTTTCATTGTCAATTAACTCATTTTCAGCTATAATATTATTTATACTATCCCATGCCCAATTTTTTGAATTTCCCAAAGGAGGCTTTCCATCCTCTGTTGGAAGATATTTATCAATATCAGGTAAAATTATTGGCAAATATTTTTCATCTATCATTACAGGCAAATCATCTTTATAATAAACTGGAAAGGGTTCTCCCCAATATCTCTGCCTACTAAATACTGCATCTCTTAATTTATAATTTATTTTGTGTATTCCTTTACCTACTTTTTTTAGACCCTCAATTGCTTTTAAAAATCCGTTTTTAAAATCTAGTCCGTCTAAAAAATCCGAGTTCATCAACTTAAAACCTTCCTTAGCTTGAAAAGCTTCTTTAGAGATATCAATGTCTTTAAAAATATTAGTAATTGGTAACTTAAAAAATTTCGCAAAATTATAATCTCTTTGATCACCACATGGGACTGCCATGACAGCACCTGTTCCATAACTAGCTAAAACATAATCTGAAATCCAAATGGGAAGTTCTTTATTAGTTAAAGGGTGAAAAGCATAGGCCCCTGTAAAAACTCCGCTAATTGTTTTTACATCTGCAATCCTATCTCTTTCTGTTTTTTTTGATGATTGTATTATATATTTATTAACTAAATCTTTATTTTCTTTTGTTGTTATATGTTTAACAAAAGGATGTTCTGGTGCTAAAGTAATAAAGGTAACTCCATAAATTGTATCTGTTCTAGTTGTAAAAGCTTCTATTTGTTCATTAAAATCCTTAACATCAAATTTTACCAACGATCCTTCAGATTTCCCAATCCAATTTCTTTGCATTTCTTTTAATGGCTCTGGCCAATCTATATTATTAAGCCCATTTAATAATCTTTCTGAGAATGGAGATATTCTGATACTCCATTGTGTCATTTTTTTTCTAATAACTTCATGCCCTCCTCTTTCTGATACTCCATCAATAATTTCGTCATTTGCAAGAACAGTACCTAATTTTGGACACCAATTAACATCTATTTCTGAAAGAAATGCTAATCTATAACATAGTAGAATCCTTGCCTTTTTTAATTCAGAAAAATTATTCCATTGATCTACAGAAAATTTTTCAGTAGATTCACTTTCATAAGCATTAATATTTTTATTTCCTTTTTTTTCAAAAGTTTTAATCAATTCTTTAATGCAAACAGACTTATCTTTTTCAATATCATACCAAGAATTAAATAGTTTTATAAACATCCATTGTGTCCACTTATAATATTCTTTATTAGAGGTTCTTATTTCCCTAGACCAATCAAAAGAGAAGCCTAATCTATCCAATTGTTCTCTATATCTATCAATATTTTCATTTGTAGTTTTTGAGGGGTGTCTTCCAGTTTGAATAGCATATTGTTCAGCAGGTAAACCAAATGAATCGTAACCTTGAGGATGCAAAACATTAAAACCTTTTTGTCTTTTAAATCTAGAATATATGTCACTAGCAATATAACCTAATGGATGTCCAACATGAAGGCCAGCTCCAGATGGATATGGAAACATATCCATCACATAGTATTTTGGCAATTTACTATTATTGTCCGCTTTAAAAATTTGATTTGTAGACCAATATTTTTGCCACTTTGATTCAATTTTCTTAAAATCGTAGGCCATAAACTAAATTAAAGAAACAAAAATACGTTTATTGTCTGAATAGGAAAAGTTTAAATACTCTAACGTAACAATTAAAAAGGTTTCTTATTTTTACATTTATCAAAATATATTTCATTGTCAAAAAACAAAAATAGAAGACTACTTTCATCCTATTTCTTTGTTACGATTAGTATATCCTTGGTTCTATATATAATGGGAGCCTTTTTTTTATTGGCATTTAATGCAAAGAAAATTTCAAATGATTTTAAAGAAAAAATTCCTGTTACTATATATTTAAAAGATATTGCTAAACAAATAGAAATAGTTCAACTTCAAAAAAAAATAAATTTAAAAGATTATACCAAATCAATTAATTATATTTCTAAAGATAAAGGAGCTGAAATACTAATTGAAGAAATTGAAGAAAATTTCTTAGAATTCTTAGGAACAAATCCCATTTTAAATTCTATTGATATTTATTTAAAATCGGATTTCGTTAAGTCAGATGTTTTAGATAAAATTTCAAAAGAATTTAGTGAAATAAACTATGTAGATGAAGTCAGATATGATGCTCCATTGGTTTCATTGATTAATGAAAATCTAAAAAAGATTAAATTTTGGGTTCTAGTTTTTGCTTCATTTTTTCTATTGATTTCTATCTTAATTATTAATAGTTCCATCAGATTATCAATATACTCAAACAGAATGATCATTAAGACAATGCAATTGGTTGGAGCAACTAGAAGATTCATTAGAAAACCTTTTATTAATACTCACATTAAATTGGGTATAGTCAGTTCTATAATAGCCATATCACTATTGAGCATTTCAATATATTATTTAGAAAGTTCTATTGTTGGATTAAATCTTATGGCTGATATTAAGTTAATATTTACATTATTTTCATGTATTTCTGGTTTTAGTATAATTATTACATCAATATGTACTTATTTTGCAACTCAAAGATTTCTTAAATTAAAAATTGAACAACTTTACTAATGAAAAAAAACAAAGAACCATCCAAAGATTTTGTTTTTAAAAAGAAAAACTACATAGTAATGTTAGTTGGAATTTTATTTATTGCCATTGGATTTATTCTAATGTCTGGGGGAGGAAGTGAAGATCCAAATGTTTTCAATGAAGAGATTTATAATTTTAGAAGAATTAGATTAGCTCCAACATTGGTTTTGATTGGTTTTGGGATACAGGTATATGCTATTTTACTTAATCCAAGAAAAAAATAAATGGATTATTTAGAATCCATTCTTCTTGGAATTGTTCAGGGTTTAACAGAATTTTTGCCTATTTCTTCCTCTGGACATTTAGAAATTTCAAAAGTAATTTTAGGAAATAACCTTTCAAATAAAGAAAGTTTACTATTTACCATCGTTCTACATTCTGCTACTGCTTTTAGTACCATTTTTTACTTCAAAAAAGATCTTTTAGATATTTTTTCTGGTTTATTAAATAAGAACTATAATAAGTCACACCATTTCTCTGTTTTAATAATCATTTCAATGATTCCTGCAGTCTTGGTTGGACTAATTTTTGAAGATAAAATAAATTCTTTATTTGATGGGAATTTAATATTAGTAGGATGCATGCTTTATATTACCGCAATTTTATTATTTACATCTGATTTTTTGAAATTGAAAAAAAAAGAAATTAATTTCAAAAACAGTTTCTTAATCGGTTTAGTTCAAGCAATTGCAATCTTGCCGGGTATATCAAGAAGTGGAGCAACAATAGCTTCTGCTATTATTATTGGTATAGATAGAGAAAAAGCTGCTAGATTTTCGTTTATAATGGTGATACCTATAATTTTTGGAAGCATGATTAAATCATTATTAGATCATGGTTTAAATTTTGAAAATTTTGATACAATATCTCTATTATTAGGCTTCATTTCAGCATTTATTACAGGGCTTTTTGCATGTAAATGGATGATTCTTCTAGTTAAAAAAAGTAAATTATATTTCTTTTCAATTTATTGTTTAATTGTAGGGTCAATAATTATTTTTTATTCTCTATATAATGGACTTTAGCAGACAATCTTTTATTAATGGAAAATTACTTTTAATAAATAAGCCAATTAATTGGACATCTTTTCAAGTAGTAAATAAAATCAGATGGCTTATAAAATCTAATTATGAAATAAAAAAAATTAAGGTTGGACATGCGGGCACACTGGATCCGCTTGCTCAAGGTCTATTAATTGTATGTACTGGAAAATTAACAAAAAAAATAGCTGAATATCAAGATAAAAAAAAATCTTATTTCGGAACTTTTTTTATAGGAGCCAATACGCCATCTTTTGATCTAGAAACTGAAATTGATTCAACTTATTCAATAAAAAATATTGATAAAAAAAAATTGATTCTAGCATCAAAAAAATTTTTAGGAAAATCTAAGCAATCTCCACCCATTTTTTCAGCAATTAAATTAAAAGGCAAAAAACTTTATGATTATGCTAGAAAAGGAGAGAATGTGAAATTAGAAAAAAGAGAAATAAACATTTACAAATTTGAACTTACAAATATTAATCTTCCATTAGTTGATTTTGAAATTGAATGTAGTAAAGGAACTTATATAAGATCTATTGCAAATGATTTTGGGAAAGAGTTAAAATCAGGAGCTTATCTTCAAAATTTAGTTAGAACTTCTATAGGAGATTATAAACTAAAAGATGCATTAAGTATAACTGATTTTGAAAAAATGATAATAAATTAAACTAGATGTTTAATAAATTCTGCTCTGGGAATCTCTTCGGCTCCAAGACTTTTTAGATGAGCACTGGGTACTTGACAATCAATTAAATCATATCCATTTTTAGATAATTCTTTAACCAAATAAATAAAAGCTATTTTACTTGCATTATTTTTTTTGGTAAACATACTCTCTCCACAAAATATATTTCCCAAGTCTATCCCATAAAGGCCTCCTACTAATTCCATATTTTCCCATACTTCAACTGAATAGGCGTGTCCTTTTTCATATAGTTTTTTATAAGCTTCCATTAGACCCTTTGTTATCCAGGTTCCATTCTGTCCAAATCTTTTGACTTTAGCACAAGCATTAACTACTTCCATAAAAGATTTATTAAATGTGATTTCAAATGGATTATCTATTAAAATTTTCTTAGTTGATTTAGAAATTTTTAATTTTTTGGGAAACAATACCATTCTAGGATCTGGGCTCCACCAAAGCAGATAATCATCATTTTCAAACCAAGGAAAAATTCCCTTTTTATAAGCAAGTAATATTCTGTCTGGATCTAAATCTCCACCAACAGCAACTATGCCTTCCTGATCTGCAGATAATGGAGAGGGAAATATATGTTCACTGGTAAGCTGATACATTTTTATTAAAAAGGTAAATCATCTGGCTCATCTTGATTAAGTTCATCCGCTGGCTGAAATGCTTCAGCAGGAGGTACAGGTGGAATATTCGTATTTTCATCTTCAGAAAATAATTTTTCAATTCTCCAACCCTGAATAGAATTAAAATATTTGATTTCTCCTTGTGGACTCTCCCATTCTCTTCCTCTTAAATTTATATCTATTTTAACACTTTGTCCTACTTGAAAAGAATTTAATATCTCGCATTTATCCTGAACAAACTCAACTAATAAATCTTGAGGGTATTGTTCTTCTGTAGTTATTACAACTTCACGTTTCCTAAAGCTATTATTACCATATTCTTTAGCTTCATTAATTAATTTTATTTTTCCTGAGATATCCATATTTTATTTATTAATTTTTTAAAATTAAATAATTTTTTGTGCTTAGTTAAAGGAAAAAAAACTTTTATATTAGATTATATTAACAATATTGTGATAAAAGCGAATTCAAATAATAATTTAATAAGGTTAATTCTATTTATTGGGCTGATCCTGAGTGTTTTTTTAATTCTCTTTAATACAAATAAAATTATAGAGTATACCAAAAATGAAGAAAGAAAGAAAATAGAACTATGGGCAATGGCTCAGAAAAATTTTATTGAATCCAAAAACTTAGATGAAGATTTGGGAGAATTAACTTTTCTGGTATTAACAAAAAGTTTTGAAAATCCTATAATTCAGGTTGATGCAAATGGAAAAATTTTGTCTCATAAAAATATATTTGATAAAGAGTCTTTAGTAATAGATTCTATTAAATTGAAAAGCGTTCTAAAAAAAATATCTCAAGAAAATCCGCCTATTGAAATAAAATTCAATAATAGTATAAATCAAAAACTTTACTTTGGAAACTCATCCACTTTTAATAAAATTAAATACTATCCATTTGCCCTATTAATTGTAGCAATATTTTTCTCATTAATTGTGTTTAATTATTACAAATCTTTTATAAGCTCAAATAAAAATAAAATTTGGGCATTATTTGCAAAAGAAACAGCTCATCAAATCGGCACCCCTCTGTCTTCTTTAATGGGCTGGTCTTCTATTCTTAAAGAACAAAAAGTTGATAGTAATATAATTATTGAAATTGAAAAGGATATAGAAAGACTTAATAAAATAACCAAAAGATTCTCTGAAATTGGGTCGATCCCTAAGTTAAAAAAGGAAGATATTAATGATGTTTTAAATAGTACAATAAATTATTTAATAAAAAGAAACTCTTCACTAATAAAGTTTGAATTCAAACCTTCCAAAGAGACAATTTTATCGTCGATAAATAGAACATTATTTGAGTGGGTAATTGAAAACATAGTAAAAAATGCCATAGACTCTATGAAGGGTAAAGGAAATATTATTATTAGTTTATATAAAGTTAATGATGAAATCCAAATCCTAATTAAAGATGATGGACTAGGAATTGAACCAAAATTTCACAATAAAATATTTTCATCAGGATTCTCTTTAAAGAAAAAGGGTTGGGGACTGGGATTATCTTTATCAAAAAGAATAATTACAGAATATCACAACGGAAAAATATTTATAAATAAATCTGAAATAAATAAAGGAACTACTATAGAATTAAATTTACCTGCTTTTAAAGAAAATTCTTAATTTTTTCAGCAATTTCTTCAAATTCATCTTTTGAACATTTTACTTTATTAATAAAAGTAACATCCTTCATTTCATTTATTGGAATTAAATGCACATGAGCATGAGGGACTTCTAAACCTATTACAGACATAGCTACCCTATCACAAGGAATAGCTTTTTTAATCGCTATGGCAATAGTTTTGGAAAAGTTTAATAAATTTTCATATGATTTAGAATCCAAATCAAATACATAGTCCTCCTCTTTCTTAGGAATGCAAAGCGTATGTCCAATGGAATTTGGATTAATGTCTAAAAAAGCAAAACAATCCTCTGTTTCAGCTATTTTGTAACAAGGAATTTCATTATTAATAATTTTAGTAAAGATTGTAGCCATTGGTTTTATCTATTGATGGAAATTATTTCCAATTTTAAAGTTCCATTTGGAACATTTACTTCAGCTATTTCTCCAGCTTTTTTTCCTAGTAACCCTTTCCCTATTGGAGAGTTAACCGATATTTTCCCTGTTTTAAGATCTGCTTCACTTTCAGCAACTAAAGTATAATTCATTTCCATTTGATTATTCAAATTCTTAATAGTAACCTTAGATAAAACCAAAACTTTTGATAAATCAAGTTGCGACTCATCAATTAATCTAGCATTTGCAACAACATTTTCCATCTTAGAAATCTTCATTTCTAGCATTCCTTGAGCTTCTTTAGCAGCATCGTATTCAGCATTTTCACTTAAATCACCCTTATCTCTAGCTTCAGCTATAGCATTAGAAGCTTTGGGGCGCTCTATATCTTTAAGATGATTTAATTCATCTTTTAATTTTTTTAATCCTTCTTTAGTATAATAAGAAACGTTACTCATCGTTATATATTTAAAAGAAAAAATCCCGATATATATGGGATTTATAACAAATATACAAAATTATTAAGTGTATTAATTTTTGCTTACTTTCATTAATTATGGATAAAAAAAGAAGTTTTTGCTTTTTAATATCATTTGTGATTTTATCATCTTGTTCAAAAGAAAAAATAAATAATAATCCTTATTTACAAAATATTTCTTTTGAGAAAACAATTAATCTAAATCTTCCACAATATGATAATCTAAGGTATAGCGGAGGTTCAGTTTATTTACAAAATGGCGGAATAAAAGGAATTTTATTATTTAATATGAATGACCAAATTATGGCATGGGAAGCAAGTTGTCCTAATCATTATCCATCTGACTGCTCTACAATGGTCATCAGCGGAGTTCAATCCAATTGTAAATGCGAAGATTATAAATATAGTTTAGCTACAGGGCAACTTTTATCCTCTGGAAATGAAAATAACTATCCAATGCTATCCTATTTCGCTCAAAAGAATGGCAATTCAATTCGAATATCAAACTGAATTGCCATTTAAAATTTAGAAGTTATAATTTAATCCAAAGGAAATATTTCTTCCAATTTCATATATCTCCATATTTTTAAGTCTTGATAAATGATCATAATATTCTCTGTCAAATAAATTATTAATCGACCAACTCAAATTAATAGAATTTTGTAGAAAATTAAAGTCATGTGAACCGGAAATATCCATAACAAAGTAAGAATTAGTTTTAGTTTCAAACTGGCCTATATTTTGTTTTTTCCCTTTGGCAAGTGCACTTATTTCAAAAGAATTATTATCAAATTCAAAATTAAATGAATGTTTTAAGGTTACTGGAGGAATTAATGGCAAATATCCCCCTTTATTAGCCTTTTCTCCACTTACATAGGCTAATGAAGTTTTATGAGACAACCAATCCAGTGATGTTTTTTTACTTAAAAAAATCTCTCCTCCAAATAAAGAGGCATCTTCTTGTAGGTAATTATACACTTTAAAATCACCTATTTTATTTCCAGTTGGATTTAAATAAATATAATCACTTAATTTATTATAAAAAATGTCCATTCCAAATGTAGAATTTGACGTGGATGTTAATATTGATAAATCTATCTGAGAACTCCTTTCTTCCTTTAAATTCTTATTTCCAATTTCATATTGAGCTGTTCCGTGATGAACACCCTCTGAAAATAATTCAGAAAGATTAGGAGCCCTATATCCCCTGGAAAAATTTATTCTCATAACAGCTTTTTCTCCTAACTTTCTTTTAAAACCTAAGGAGGAAGTAAGACTACTGAAATTTTTATCAAAATCTGTTTGTTTGATATTTCTAAAGTCCGCTCTTAAGCCTATCAAAATATCCCAGCTGACAGAATGTATATGAGTTAAACCATAAATTCCAAAATCATTTTTCTTAGCATCAGGAATTAACGCTTCTTCGCCAATATTTTTATTTTCTTGAAATAAAATATTTGATCCTAATACAAGCTCTGATTTATCTTTCTTTGGAAATAAATATTTCATATCAACCGTGGTTGTATTTAGATCAAAATCAATATGTGCCTCTCCTTCATGCTCTTCATGTTCTTCTTCATCATGATCCTCATCCTCATCCTCATCCTCATGTTCTTCTTCATGTTCTCCAAATTCTTTTCTATTATTAAGACTACGTCCTAAAATTATTTCAAACTCCGATTTGTTGTCAAATAGAAAGGTGTTTTTCCATGTTACTATAGAGTTTGTTAAATCTTGATAGCTTTCCTCTTCATGTTCTTCATGTTCTTCATCTTCAGGATCTTCATCCTCATGTTCACTATGTGGAATTCCAACTTTAGTCTTTGAATAATTAAATCTGAAATCAGAAATGAATTTCTCAGATTCATAACCTAATCCTAATTTTAAATCTTTATTTTCAAAGTAAGTACTTTCAACTTTTTCTTTGGGAGTTTCAAAATCTTTATTATCTACAACACTTCCTTGAATAAGGTAGCTAAGATTGTTTAAATTTCCTTTTACTCCTAAATTGTTAGTAAAACCCTTATAATTTGAATTATAGTAACTACCAATTTCAACTTCCAAATCTTCATTAAGAAAATCAGTTTTGTTTCCCATAGTATAACTATCTGGATGCACATAAAGAACTCCTCCAATTGCATCGCTACCATAAATAACAGACATTGGTCCTTTGATTAATTCAACGGATTCAACTCCAAAACCAGAAATATCCATTCCGTGTTCACCTCCCCATTGTTGATTTTCTTGTCTCATATTTTGGTTAAAGACAACTACTCTATTAGAAGATAAGCCTCTAATAACTGGTTTTGCAATACCAGATCCTGTTGTTATTAAAGAAAGACCTGGAATCTCAATAAGAGATTTTGAAAAATTTTGTGATTTAGTATAGTTTAAATTTTTAATGTTTAGTTTATTTACTCTTAATACATTGTTTTTTAATGACTCTTTGAATGGAGTAGAAACTACTACTTCATCAAGATCAACTGAAATTATAGTGTCATTTACTCGTGTATTTTGAGATAAAATGTTGTTTGTGCTAAAAAGCAATAATGCCATAAAGGCATATTTAATAATATTTTTCATGTTTTTTATTTATTAATGATTGATTTAATTGATAATAAGAATTAACAATTGGCTGGGGGACCTCTAGAATCAAAACCATTAATAAAATTTGAAGAGAATATTTCTCTAAGAAAAATTTTATATTCAGCTGTATTTAAAAAATTACTATCTGAATTTTCAAATTCATTAAAAGAATAATCAAAACTTTTTCTTAAATAATCACAAGTTAAACAATCAATTTCGAGTTCATGAACATGAGTTTCTTGTTCATTACAAACAATATGATCTTCATTAAGAAAATGATTTAAGCCAAATATATAAGGAAGGCTTAAAATAACTATAAGTAATAAACTTAATATTCTTTTCACATCGCGAATTTAAAAAAATAAATTTAAAATTTAAGAGTTAAACCAAAGAAAAAGTTTCTAGTTGCTTGAGGATAATAACCTGCCCCATCTAAAGTTTTTACTTGACCGGGAATAGACCATGTATCATCATAAGTATAATAATACCCATTTGAAACATATTCAACATCAAAAATATTATTAATTAATCCTGAAATCAATATAGATTTAAAAAATCGATTGGTATTTATTTGATACGAAACACTAATATCATTTACAAAGTAACTGTCAAGTTTTGAATTAATTGAATCAGTATTACCCATATATTGCATTCCAACATATTTTGATAAAAGGCTTAACCTGAAGTTATCTTTTGGTATATATATAATTGTATTTGAAGTAATAAATTCTGGTGAAAAAGAGATGTCAGTTTTACCAAAATCAAAAATCTTTCCATCAATTAGAGAAAGAATCTGCTTATTCTTATTTGAACTAAGAGTCATATTTGAATTAACAGTAAAAAAATTAGATAACATTAGTTGAGCATCAGCCTCAATTCCAATTCTATAACTTGATCCACTATTAGTTCTTATTGGGGTTCCAACATCATCTAATGCACCTGTAAGCACTAACTGCTCATTATATAACATATAATAGGAATTTACATTAAATTTTAATCCATTTTTCATATATCTCCATCCTAATTCAAAATCATTTAACTGTTCTGGTCTTATATTTATATTACTTTCATAATCACTTCGACTGGGCTCTCTATTTGCTCTAGAATAAGATCCATAAATAATTGAATTTGAGTTTAACTTAAAGGACAAGCCAAATTTTGGATTAAAAAATTTATATGACTTATCAATAATCATATTAACTAAATCAGATGTTAAACCTGTAGTTTTATAACCTACATTTCGAACTTGTAGATCTCCATAAAATTCTAAATTGTTATTTAACAAATAAGATGCCTTTCCAAAAATACTAAAGTCTGTTTTTACACCATTACCATCATAATATCTATCTCTAACTGAATTATCTTTTCCAAATTTACGAGCCCAAATAACTTCACCAAAATGATCTCCATTATAAGTACTGTAAGAGCTAGAAAATGTCATATTAAGTTTACTTCTTTTATAATTAGCAGATGCATTTAAAAAATAAAAATTATTATCTAACCAACGTCTTCTTATCAAATCAGTTGTTCCTAATTCTATTCCGTTTGCATCAACATCAGACTCCACAATTCCACCATAAGTTTTAACTAAATCATTTTCTCTAAACTGTTCAAAATATCCGCGACCATAAGTATAATTTAAACCAATATTTGTTGACCACCTATCGTTTATTTTTTCATTCCAATGAAATTGATAATGATCTTGTTTATAGTTGTCAATTTCATTTTTATAAGTATAAGGATTTTGACGTCTATTTTCCAAAATTTGCTCTTTAGTCACACCAAACCAAGATTGATAAGTTTTCTCATGACCACCAAAAGTCAAAGCTTTTATGAAGGTATTACCATGAACATATGAACCCTGAAGAAAATATGACTTCAAATCAGAAAAAGCTCTTTCTATGTAACCATCAGAATCAATTTTAGACAATCTTCCCGATAGTTCAAAAGCATCGTTGATTTTTCCTGTACTAAATTTAACCGTATGCTTAAAAGTATTATAACTGCCAACAGAATTTGATATTTCAGTATATGCATTTTGAGAAACAGCATCAGTAAGTATATTAACACTAGCTCCAAAAGCACCTGAACCATTTGTAGAAGTTCCAACTCCTCTTTGAACTTGTAAGCTTTCAATTGAAGAGGTGAAATCAGGTAAATTTACCCAATAAGTTCCATGAGATTCTGGATCATTAAAAGGTATCCCATTTATGGTAATATTTGTAGATTGTGGACTTACTCCCCTAATACGAATACCTGTATAGCCAACTCCATTACCAGCATCTGAAGTTGTAATAATGGATGGTAAAAAGTTTAATAAAATTGGTAAATCTTGCCCCAAGTTTCTTAATGATAATTCAGCTTTCGAAATATTGGAGTGACTAATTGGAGAAGAATATTTAACTCTAATTGATTGCACCACAACCTCATCCAAATCTTGTTTTCTTCCCTGTATGGTATCAATTACTTTTTCCTGAGAAAATAAATTAAAGGATATTAACAACAATAAAAAGCATATATATTTTTTCAAATTAAAATTTCTTTTGAAATAGGATATAATTAGGATAGATAACAATTTCCCTTTCCAAAATTACTTGGCAGGTTTATTGGGTATAATCTCAGCCTTAGCACCCCATTTATTTGATTTCAAATATAATAAAAAGTAAAAAATATTTAGCTTCTAGATAATAATTTATCAATTTCACATATTGCAATTTGCATTCTATTTTTGAGATTACCAGAAACTAATATATATGGCCTATTATATTTTACAAGAGCCTCTTTAAAAGCTAAAAACATTTCTTTTCGATTATTTGGTTTATCTCTTAAATCATCTTTAATCCAAGGAATATCTATATCAGTTAGAATATATAAATCATATTTATTTTCTAATGCATATTTTTCTAAAACTGTATCACAAAAACCATTATAATATGTTTCAAAATAAACTTTAGTTTCAAGTAAATCTGTATCACAAAAAAGTATCTTATTTGTTTTTTTAGAAAATTCATTCTCTAATTTTATTTGTCCAATAGCAATTGGAAGCATATCCTTTAATTCACAAGTTTTATTTTCTTTATTCCATTTTTCTTGTAAATATTCTCTTGCAAATTCTTCAATCCAAATAGTATTGTAGTATTTAGCTAATTCACGAGATAGTGTCGTTTTTCCAGAAGACTCCGGACCATAAAGAACTACTTTTAAGCAGTCTGATTTGACTTGTTTAAGATTTTTTTCCATGAATAATAACCTGCAATTGCTATAAAAGTAAAAATAAGATATTGTAAGCTTGTAAATGTTAATCCTTTATAAAAATAAAGAGGAATTGAGATTACATCTCCAATAATCCAAAAAATCCAGTTTTCTATTTTTCTTTTTGCCATTAACCACATTCCTACAAAGAAAATTGCTGTAGTAAAATTGTCTATATAAGCAGTAAAAGAATCCCATTTATCAAAATAAACATAAACTAAATAGACAAAAATTATGGAGAAAATAAAAATAAAAATTGAGATTTTCTTTTCATTATAATTTAAAGTTGATATGGGAGTTACTACATTGTTTTGTTTTCTTGTCCATATATGCCAACCATAAATACTAACGATAAAATAGTATCCATTAATCATCATGTCCCCTAATAAAATCCATTTGTAGAGAAGATAAACAAAAATTGAAGTAGAAATCATTCCAGTTGGAAAAACAAGAATATTATTGTTTTTAGAGAACCATACACTTAATAGACCAAATACAACTCCCGTAATTTCTAGAATAATATCTAAAGTTTCGTATTCAGAATATTGCTCAAATAAATAATTAAAAATTTGTAACATAATAAATTATAGTGATTTATTTTTTATATGATTTGCTACAGAACAAATGTATTGTGAAAAATTAATTATAACTACATTATAATTTTCAATTATTTCATTTTTATTGATTTTTACTTGGGCCTTATTAAATTCATTATTAATATTTTCAATCAAAATATTTTCTTTAAAATCAATTCCTTGATAGCCAAATGCTTTATAGACGGCTTCTTTAATAGTCCAAACTTTTGTTAAATTTTCAATATCAAGTTCCTTTATCAAATCTCGTTCAGTTTGAGAAATAAATTTTTTTGAAATATCTAAAATCTTTGGTCTAAATTTTTCAATATCTACACCTACCTTATTATTACTAATAGCTACCCCACTATAATCAAATGAATGGGAAATGGAAATAAATTTATTATTTGAAAGTTTAGGTTTGCCATTATAATCATAAAAAAATTCTTGATTAATTTTAGAACTTTTTAGAAGGTGATGAATGCTTAGAGATTGTTTTCTTCGGCTTATAGCTTTTATTTTACCAAGTCTAGATTTATAAAAATCTGATAGATTTAAATCTTTATTTAATTCTTCTTCACTTTCGTTAATTCTCCAAAGCAATAAATTACTTGAATTAACATTTAATGAATTGACTAATGGCATAGTTCAATATATTAAACTATTGTGATATTTAACAATAAAAGAAATTGTTTTATTTATGCTTCGAAGGGGACTATAGAAACATAAGATTTATTGTCCTTTTTCTTTGTAAATTTTACTGTTCCATCAACTCTAGCATGTAAAGTATGGTCTTTACTCACATAAACATTTTCACCTGGTTTATGGGCAGTTCCTCTTTGTCTAACTATGATATTCCCAGCAATTGCTGATTGACCACCAAAAATTTTTACGCCCAGTCTTTTCGATTCTGATTCTCTACCGTTTTTCGAACTACCGACACCTTTTTTGTGAGCCATGATATAAAAATTTAATTAAGATTTTTTAGTTTTTTTCTTAGCAACGGGTTTCTTAGTAGCAGCTGGTTTCTTAGTAGCTGGTTTCTTAACAACTGTTTTCTTAGCAGCTGGTTTCTTAGCAGCTGTTTTTTTCTCTTTAATAGGTTTAGACTCCTTAGCTTCTACTTTAACTTCTAATTTAGGTTTTGCTCCTTTTTCAAGAATTTTCTCAACCATAATTTGAGTTAAAGACTGACGATGTCCATTTTTGACTTTATATCCTTTTCTTCTTTTCTTCTTAAAGACTATAACTTTATCATCTTTCAAATGCTTTAAAATTTTTGCTTCTACAGCAGCACCCTTAATAGAAGGATTCCCTAAAAGTATTTTACCAGCATTATCAAGCATTAAAATATTATCAAAAGTAATTTTAGAACCCTCTTTACCTTCAAGTCTATTTACATATACTTTTTGATCTTTTTCGACTTTAATCTGTTTACCACCTATTTCTACTATCGCGTACATATTTTTTTAATCAAAAACGTGTGCAAATATACAAGGATTGACCACATATCACAATAATTTTATTAATTAATAGTAATTGGATTAATTTATTGTTACAGATTAATTAATAATAGAATGGAAATAGAACTTACAAATGAAATATAATTGATAGATTTGTTTTTCTAAATTTTAGTTATGAGAAAAATACTATTCTTTATGTTAATAGGGGTATTATCTACTATTAATTTATATGGTCAATCTGTAGAATTTGAACAATACAAATTAGATAATGGATTGACAATTATTCTTCATCAAGATAATTCAGCTCCAGTAATAAACACTACACTTATGTTTCATGTTGGGGGAAAAAATGAAGATTCAAATAAAACTGGATTTGCACACTTTTTTGAGCATTTACTTGGAAAGGAAACCAAAAACATGAAAAGTGGAGAATGGTATAAAATCTTATCATCCAACGGAGGAAATGGAAATGCTGCAACAAGCGTAGATCTTACTTACTATTATGCAACTATGCCTTCTAATAGCTTAAAGCTTGGATTATGGAGATATTCTGAAATCATGTTACACCCTGTAATTGATCAAGAAGGTATTGATATTCAAAGAGAGGCAGTAAAAGAAGAAAAAAGAATTAGAGATAATCAGCCTTATAGTCGTTTTTATGAAGCTCTAAAATCAAACCTTTTTGAAAAACACACCTATAAAAACCCTTTGATTGGAGTTCCTGAACATTTAGATAATGCTATTTTACAAGATTTTATAGATTTTAGATCTGATTTTTACATGCCCAGTAATGCTGTTTTTGTTGTAGCTGGTGATATTGAGATTGAAAAAACAAAAAATTTAATTTCACAATATTTCAGTGAAATTCCAGCCGCTCCAAAAAAAGAAAGAAAAATCATTTTAGAAGATCCTATTGTAAAAGAAATTCGAGCTAAGGAATATGATCCAAATATTCAAATTCCTGCTGTTATAATAGGTTTTAGAACTCCATCAATGAAATCAAGAGATGCGAGAGTTCTAGATTTAATTTCAACCTATTTAAGTGATGGACCAAGCTCAAAACTTTACAAAAGAATGGTTGATAAAAATAAAACTGCTATTGAAGTACAAGCTTTAAATATAGCTCATGAAGATTATAGTATGTATGCTATACTTTCTCTTCCATTAGGAGAAACTTCCTTAGATGAATTAACCAAAGAAGTTGAAGAAGAAATAATTAAAATTCAAGAAAATCTAATTTCAACCAATGATTATGAAAAACTACAAAATAAGTTTGAAAATCAATTTGTTAATTCGAATTCATCTGTTTCAGGAATAGGTTCCTCTTTGGCAGAATACTATACACTGTATGGTGATGCTAATTTAATTAACTCAGAAATTGAAATTTACAGATCAATTACTAGAGAAGAAATTAAAGACATAGCACAAAAATATTTAAAAATAAATCAGAGATTAATACTAGAATATCTTCCTGAAAATCAAAAAAAATAAAATAATGAAAAATATATTTTTAAACATCACTTTACTAACGTTTTCTATCTCATTATTTGCTCAAATAGATAGATCTATTCCTGAGCCTGATCCAGCCCCTCAAATTAATTTTGAAGAACCCATCTCTTTTGAAATGAAAAATGGATTAAAAGTAATGTTGATAGAAAATCATAAGCTTCCTAGAGTATCTATTAATTTGTTAATAGATAACCCTCCAATTTTTGAAGGAGATTTAAATGGCATTGGTTATCTAACTGGAGGAATAATGGGGAAAGGGAATTCTTTTCAAGATAAAGATAGTGTAAACGAAGAAATAGATTTTATGGGAGCTAGAATGAGTTTTTCCTCTCAAAGTGGATTTGCTAGTTCCCTTTCAAGATATTTTGAAAGAACTATTACAATGTTTTCACAAAGTGCATTAAATCCAAGTTTTACAGAAGAAGAATTTAATCAAGAAAAAAATATCCTTCTAGACAACATAAAGAATAATGAAAAAAATACTGTATCTATTGCTAGAAGAGTAGAAAATGTATTAGCATATGGACTTGATCATCCCTATGGAGAGTTTACAACTAAAGAATCCATGGAAAAAATTGAACTAAAAAATACTATAGAATTCTATGAAAGTTATTTTAAACCTAATAATGCATATCTAGTAATTATTGGAGATATAAATGTAGATAAAACTAAAAAACTAGTTAAAAAACTGTTTGGAAAATGGAAAAATGATTCAAAACTTGATTCAAAATTTTCTAAAGGATCCATAAATGAGATTAAAGATCCAGATAGTATAGAGGATATTTCTATTAATATTATTGATATGCCCAACTCAGCAAATTCTGAAATAACATTTCAAAATCTTATTGATCTAAAAATGTCAGATAAGGATTACTATAGCGCATTAATAGCAAACAGAATTCTAGGAGCTGGGCCTGAATCAAGATTATTCAACAATATAAGAGAGGATAAAGGATATGCATATGGCGCATATTCATCTATTGGAGATGATAAATACAGTAAAGCAAAATTTAGAGCTACTACATCTACTAGATTTCAGGTAACTGATAGTGCTTTAATAGAAATAATAAAAGAAGTTAAAAAAATTCGCACAATACCAGTATCTGGGGAAGAATTAAAAAATGCCAAAGCTAAATATTTAGGAGAATTTGTATTAGCTATGGAGAGACCTTCTACAATTGCCAATTATGCAATAAATATTGAAATGAATGATTTAAATCCAAGTTATTATAAAACTTTTTTATCTAATATCAATAAAGTTAGTATTAAGGATGTTCAGAATGCTGCAAACAAATATTTTAAATTAAATAATACACAACTAGTAGTTACAGGGAAAGGTTCAGAAATCATAGAAAAGTTAGAAAATATAACTATTGATAATAGTAAAGTAACTGTTAAATTTTATGATAAAAAAGGATCATTAACTCAAAAACCTCAGGAAGCTGAAACTCCAAAGGGAATAACGGCTAAGTCAATTCTTCAAAATTATTTAAACGCTATAGGTGGAGTAGAAAAATTGAAATCTATAGAATCTCTTGTTTTAAAATACAAGGGAGAAGTTATGGGAACTTCTATTGTTAGTGAAGAAAAAAGGCTTAAAAAAAAGTTTACAAATTCAACTTCAATGAATGGAAATTTAATGATGAAAATGGTAGTAACAGAAGATAAAGCTTTTATTAAACAAGGTCCTAATAAAATGGATTTGCCTGAAAATTTTCATAATGATTTAAAAAATTCATTAGGAATATTTGCTGAATTAAATCTTATAGATAATCCAAATATAAAATTTGTTGGTAAAGAAACGTTTGAGGAGACTGAAGTATACGCAATTGAAATTAATGGGGAAATGGTGTCAAACAAATTTTTATATGATGTCAATTCAGGTTTAAAAATTAAAGAGATATCTACAACAAATATGGGAGGACAACCTCAAACACAAGAATCTATAATTGGAAATTATAAAGATTATAATGGAATTTTATTGCCAAATAAAAGGTCTCAATCAATGGGACCACAATCCATTGAAATGACACTTATTGATGTTCTTTTTAATGAGAAGTTTAATGACGACGATTTTGATTAGTAATTAGTTATTTCCATTGAAATGTTTCAATGATTTTTTTAATATCATTTTTTACATATGAAATTGAAGGTAATAAAGAATCGTAGTTTGGTTTAGAATTAAAATAAAGGGATCCCGTTAAAAAATTTGAAATTGAATCTGTAACATAAAACTGAATGTTTGATGGTGCCTCTCCTACAAAAGAATAAGAAAGCGCAAATATATTTTGATCTATATTATTAAACTCACTAGTATTAATACTCGAAACTAAAGAAGAATTATCTGAAATCTTTTGATTAAAATCGTATCTAATCAATTCTAAATTATTCTTTATTTTAATATTTGAAATAAAAATATCTGCTTTTAAAAAATCGTAATTAATTTTAGCGTTACAATTAGAGTCAAAACTTATTTTAGAATCAGAATTTATTACAAAGGAATAACCACATTTATCTAAAATCATTTCATAATTAGGTAAAGAAAATTGATGAGCTAAATATGCTTTCTGTTTTGGTAAATGAAACTCTTCACACCCAATTAATATAAACAAGATTATTAATAGTCTAAACATTTATTTTTTAAGTGTAATTTTAATTTTTTTGATTCTTTTTCTATCAATTTCCTCAATTTTAAACTTTACATTATTTACTTTTAAAACAGATCCTTTCTTTGGAAAATAACCAAACTGTTCTAAAATAAAACCTGCTATGGTTTCAGATTCTCCTTTTTTATTTTCAAAAATAATTTCATTCTTAATTTTTATAGCCCTATAAAAATCTTTTAAATTAGTTTTTCCATCAAAAATATAATTATTGGAATCTATTTTATAGTAAGATAAATCTTCTTGATAAAATTTATCACTTAATCCTCCTACTATCTCCTCTACAATATCCTCCATAGTTATTATACCAGAATTTCCTCCGTACTCATCAACTACAATTGCAAGATGAATTTTTAATTGTTGAAATTCATTAAGTAAATCATCTAATTTTTTGTTTTCAGGCACAAAATACGGTTCTCTAATTAATTCATTCCAATTATAATCCTTATTATTTAAAAAAGGAAATAAGTCTTTCAAATAAATAACTCCAATTACCTTATCTATCTTTTCTTCAAAAACGGGAATCCTGGAATAACCTTCTTCTCTAACTTGTTTAATAAGTTCATCAAAGGTTAAATCTTTAGAAACGGAAAAAACATCTATTCTAGGTTTCATAACTTGTTTTGTTTCTATACTTCCAAAGGAAACAATTCCTTTTAAAATTTTTTGTTCATCTTTTGATGTTTCAGTTTTATCAGTAAGCTCTAAAGCATCAGATAATTTATCAACCGACAGGTTAGTTGATTTAAATACTAATTTTTTTTGAATAAATTCTGTCATCATACTCATAGGAATGGTTAGAAAAAAGAAAATATATTTATCTAATATTTGTATTGGTAATGCCATTTTCTTTGAAAAAGAAACAGGATTCCTATTTGCATATACTTTTGGCAATATCTCTCCAAATAATAAAATAAATAATGTGATTATTCCAACCTCAATTATAAAGTTTGCCCAAAAAGGGAGAGAAGAAAAATACATTGCATCACCAAAAGAAGAAAAAAGCAATACTATTGCAATATTTATAAAATTATTTGAAACTAATAAAGCTGCCAATAACCTTTTAGGCTTATTTCTTAAATTATGAACAAGTTTTAAGCTCTTACTCTTTGAAATATTTGCTTTTTTAATATCAGTACTAGAGAGTGAAAAAAAAGCAACTTCAGATCCTGAAATTAAAGCAGAAAAAATTAATAGTAAGATTATTAAGATTATTTTAAAAACTAATGTATACGTATCTAATAACAACAGTATAGTAATCAGATTTATTTGAGTCTCCAATATTAATTAAAAAATTGATTTAGAATGGTAAATCATCAGCTTCATTGATTTCGTTTGAAGGTTGATTTTGTTGTATATTTTCCTGATTATTATCAGTATTTAAATCATTTTTAGTGTTCAAAAAATTAAATTCTGAAACATGAATTTCAGTAGAGTATCTTTGAATTCCATCTTCAGATTGCCACTTTCTTGTTTTTATTTTTCCTTCAGCATAAATTTTATCTCCTTTTTTAAGATATTTTTCACATATTTCAGCTGCTTTATTTTTTACAACCAAATTATGCCACTCTGTATTTGAAATTTTTTCTCCTGTAGCTTTATTTGTATAACTTTCATTTGTAGCAATTGGAAATCTGCCTATACAACCTCCTCCATCAAAGTGATGCATTTTAACATCATCACCTAAATTGCCTATTAACATTACTTTATTTAAAGAGCTGCTCATTTCATAAATTTTATATACTCAAATATACGAAAAAGCAAATATTACCAATTATAGTTCAAAAGGAAATTAGAAATTGGTTTTGGAAATGGATACATATCTAAATTTCTGATATTTGTTTGATTATTTTTTATTTTTTTAACATCAAAAATCCAAAAGGAGGAATGAATATTTTGATGAGTAAGTTTATGACTAAAACTTTTATTTTGATATAAATAAAATTCAATGTCTTTAGAATTCAAATACTGAATTTCTTTTAATTTAATTGATAAGTTTTTTTTATCTAATGGTTTTTCTGATTCAATTAAGGGAAATTGATATAAATTTTGCCAAATATCCTTATTGATTCTCTTTTCAATTACAGTGTTTCCATCAGGAGATTTGATTATTAAAAAATTTAAAAACCTTTCTTTAACTTTTTTCTTGCTGTTTTTTAGAGGCAATGTTAATGTTTTTTGATTTAGATAAGCAAAACAAAATTTTTGATAAATACACTCATTACAAATTGGATTTTTTGGTTTACATACTAATGATCCAAACTCCATTATAGCTTGATTAAAATCAGAAGGATTTTTTTTTGATATTAATATTTTTGCAATATTTCTAAACTCTTTTAAAGATTTATTTGTGTTAATTGGAATTAAAATTCCAAGTAAACGAGATAAAAACCTATATACATTTCCATCTATAACAGGATTAATTTCATTTATTGAAAAAGAGCTTATTGCACTGGCAGTGTAATCTCCAATTCCCGGTAATTTAATAAGGTTTTTATATGTAGAAGGAAAAATACCTTCTAAATTTGTTACAATAATTTTAGCCGTTTTATGCAAATTCCTAGCTCTACTGTAATAACCAAGACCTTCCCATAATTTTAACACTTCTTTTTCTGAAGCACCAGCCAATACTTGAACATTAGGATATTTTTTTATAAATCGATTATAATAAGGGAGCCCTTGCGCTATTTTAGTTTGTTGCAAAATGATTTCAGATAGCCAAATTTTGTAAGGATCCTTTGTATTCCTCCATGGCAAATCTCTTTTATTTATTCTATACCAACTAATCAAATTATTAGAAAAACTGTTGACAAAACCTTTTGAAAGATTCAAAACCAAAATAGTTAAAATTATAAGAGTTATTTAAAAGTGAATTTAGAATATAAATTTATATATTTGGCAACTTAAAAAGTAAACATAAATAAAAATAAGAATATGACCAAGGCAGATATTGTTTCGAAAGTTTCCAACAACTTAGGATTAGAAAAAAATGAAGTTTTAGCAACTGTAGAAAATTTAATGAATGAGATCAAAGATTCTCTTAATAATGGAGAAAATGTTTATCTAAGAGGATTTGGAAGTTTTATTGTAAAGAAAAGAGCTGAAAAAACAGGTCGAAATATCTCTAAAAACACAACCATAAGAATTCCTGCCCATCATATTCCAGCCTTTAAACCTGCCAAAGTGTTTGTAGATGGTGTAAAGAAAAATAATTAATAAAAAAACAATATATGCCAAGTGGTAAGAAAAGAAAAAGGCACAAGGTAGCTACTCATAAGCGAAAGAAAAGAAGTCGAGCTAACCGACACAAAAAGAAATAATTATATTATTTCTTATACGAACGATTTACGTTCTTTGAAATGAAGTTTATTTTGGTATTTGTTCATTACTAATTATTCTTCCCTGTAAAATTAAATCCTGTATATATAGTATAACCTATTCATATTTTAATATGAATACTAAATCATAAATTGTGAGTAAAGAAATTATTATTCGATCAAATTCTACTGCAGTTGATTTTGCATTACTTAAAAACGGAAAATTAATTGAACTTCATAAACAAAATGATGGTAATAAGTTTAATGTAGGTGACATCTTTTTAGCCAGAACTAAAAAAACTATTTCTGGCTTAAATGCAGCATTTGTAAATGTTGGTTATGAAAAAGATGCTTTTTTACATTATCATGACCTAGGTCCAAAAATTCTATCAATAATAAAGTTCATTAAAGGTGTAAGTACAGGTAAAATAAAGAATTTTTCTCTTGACAAATTTCATTTTGAATCAGAAATTAACAAAGAGGGGAGTATCTCCGATGTTATAAGTCCTAATCAATCTGTATTGGTTCAAATTATCAAAGAACCTATATCTACAAAAGGTCCTAGAATTAGTTCAGAATTATCTTTTGCTGGTCGTTTTCTAGTATTAGTACCTTTTTCAAATAGGATTTCTATTTCACAAAAAATTGAAAGTAGAGAAGAAAAAAGCAGATTAAAAAGATTAGTCCAAAGTATAAAACCCAAGGGTTTTGGAGTCATAGTTAGAACAGTAGCAAAAGATAAAAAAGTTGCTGAACTAGATAAAGATTTACAAAACTTATATGGGTACTGGATAGAACTTTGTAAAAAAATAAAAGGGGCCCAAATGCCTATAAAAGTACAAAGTGAATTAAACAGGTCTTCATCAATTTTAAGAGATATTTTTAACGACTCCTTCACTGGAATTTATGTTAATCAAAAATCCATGTTTTCAGAAATTAAGGATTACTTAAAACAAATTTCTCCTAATAAGCAATCTGTTTTAAAACTTCATAATTCTGATATACCAATTTTTGAACAATATGGAGTTGAACGTCAAATTAAAACAGCTTTTGGAAGGACTGTAACAATGAGCAAAGGTGCTTATTTAATAATTGAGCACACGGAAGCGCTTCATGTTATAGATGTAAACAGTGGAAATAGATCTACAAAGGCAAAAAATCAAGAAGAAACTGCTCTTGAAGTAAATTTAGTAGCAGCTTCAGAAATTGCTAGACAATTACGGCTTAGAGATATGGGTGGAATTATAGTTATTGACTTTATAGATATGACAAGCTCAGAAAACAGAAAAAAACTATTTGAGCATTTTAAAACTGAAATGGACTCAGACAGAGCTAAGCACAAAATTCTTCCACCAAGTAAAATTGGATTAATTCAAATGACTCGACAAAGGGTAAGGCCAGAGATGGACATAAAAACAAAAGAATTGAATCCTAATACTAATGGAACTGTTGAAGCTCCAATTGTTTTAATTGATAAAATTTCAGATAAATTAGAAAAAATCTTAAGTAATAAAAAGTACGATAATAAAAAACTCGTTTTACATTTGCATCCATTTATAGCTGCATATGTAAAAAGTGGTTATCCTTCTATTAGATCAAAATGGTATTTTGAACATAAAAGATGGGTTAAAATTATCCCTAGAGATGCTTACACCTATTTACATTTTCGATTTTTTGATAAAGATGGTAAAATCATCAATGTATAGTAAAAAAGCGGCTTCATGCCGCTTTTTTTTTTTTCAAAATTGTTCTAATTTTCATAGATGAATAATTTCGATTTAACTTTAAAAGAAATAGAAGGCAAACTACAATATTACTGCTCGTATCAAGATAGGTGTCATAAAGAAGTTATAGCAAAACTTAAAACCTTTGGAGTTAAATCTAACGAATCAAATCAAATAATTTCTAATTTAATCAAGGAAAACTATTTAAATGAATCCAGATTTTCTAAAAGTTTTGTTAGAGGAAAATTTAATATAAAAAATTGGGGAAAGGTTAGAATAATAAACGAATTAAAATTTAGAAATATTTCACCATATAACATTACTCTTGGATTAAATGAGATTGATGATCAAGATTACATGAAAAAGCTCGAAGATATTTTTAATAAAAAATTATCATCTTTGAGTAACTTAAGCTCACCTTTAAAAAAGAAAAAAATAATTTCTTATTTATTATACAGAGGTTGGGAAAGTAATTTAGTCTATTCGAAAATAAATGAAATATAGTTTAAAAATCTTCTTGTCAATTTTAATTTTAAACTCAAGTTTAGGGTGTAAAAAAAATGTTGATTTAATCATATATAATGCTAACATATATACGGTAGATAATACATTTAGCTTTGCTGAGGCTATTGCAATTAAAGATGGTATATTTTATGATGTAGGAGAAAATGATATTTTAAATAAATACAATTCTAAAGAATCTTTTGATCTTAAGGGCTCTACTATTTTGCCAGGTCTTATAGATGCGCATTGCCATTTTTATGGTTTAGGAACAAACCAATTAGTTATTGATTTAGTAGGCACTCAATCATTTGAAGAAATTATATTTAGATTAAAATCTAATTCTAATGAAAAAAATACCATAATTAAAGGAAGAGGATGGGATCAAAATGACTGGAAAAATAAAGACTTTCCAGAAAAAAATGAATTAGACTTGCTTTTTCCTAATATTCCCGTTGTTTTAGAAAGAATTGATGGTCATGCCTACCTTGTTAATCAAAAGGCTTTAGATATGGCCAAAATAAACCTTAATACCAAATCTAATAACGGAAGTATATTAAAAAAGAATGGACAATTAACTGGTGTTTTAATTGATGGCCCTATGAGATTGATCGATAATGTTATTCCAGAATTATCAAAATCTGAAAAAATACAGGCTCTTATAGATGCTCAAAAAATATGTTTTAAAAATGGATTAACTACTGTTGATGATGCTGGATTATCTAAAGAAATTATACTCTTAATTGATAGTTTGCAAAAAAATAAGGATATAAAAATGAGGGTTTATGCTATGATTAGCAACTCAAAAAATAATCTTGATTATTTCCTTGATAAAGGGCCTATTAAAACAGCTAGATTAAATGTTAGATCTGTTAAAGTCTATGGAGATGGAGCATTAGGCTCAAGAGGAGCTACATTAAAGTCCCCCTATCATGATGATAAAAAAAATTATGGAAAATTAATTACAAATCCTGAAAAAATAAAAAATTTAGCTACAAGATTAGCAGATGCTAATTTTCAAATGAATACACATGCTATAGGGGATTCTACAGTAAAATTATTAATTGATAGCTATTCTGAGGTTTTAAAAAACAAATTAGATCCAAGGTGGAGAATTGAACATTCTCAAATTATAGATTTAGAGGATATCAATAGTTTTAATCATAAAATTCTTCCTTCTGTACAGCCTACTCATGCAACAAGTGATATGTATTGGGCTGAAGACAGAGTAGGATCTTCAAGAATTAATGGAGCCTATGCATATAAAAAACTATTGGAAAAATCCAAAGTAATTGGTTTAGGCACAGATTTTCCTGTAGAAAGAGTTAACCCATTTCACACTTTTTATGCTGCTATTTCTAGGAAAGATTTAAATGGCTATCCAGAAAAAGGATTTCAATTTCAAAATGCACTTTCTAGAGAAGAAACATTAAAAGGAATGACTATTTGGGCTGCCTATTTGAATTTTGAAGAAAAAGAAAAAGGAAGTATTGAAAAAGGGAAACTTGCTGACTTTATTGTAATTGATCAAGATATTATGAAAATTGAAATCAATAAAACTCCAAAAACTAAAGTTTTAAAAACCTATGTGTCAGGTGAATTAGTCTATGCTAAAAATTACCCCTAATAACATATTTCTTCCAGGCATTGGAACTAGATTAGTTTCAGAATAAACCTCGTCTAGAATATTATTTACAGAAACAAAAAAAGATTTATAAGATACCTTGGAATCTAAAACACTATAACTAACTCCATTTGACCGTTCTGCGTATTTGTATACAATTGAATGAAAAACATTTTTATAATTAAGGTTAAGCTTGGAAATAAAGTGATTTTTAATAGAATTCAATGAATACTTCGAGTAATTTATATTACTCACATAATTATCATCTTTAATATTAGAATATCCTAAACTAAGTGAATTTGAAGAAAAATTATATATTAAATCAAATTCAAAGCCCTTGGTATTTAAAGAACCTATATTTACAGCTTTCCATAAATCATTTTGATTTTTCTTAACATAATCTATAATGTTTTTAGACCTTCTTGAGAAAATAGCAGCTGAAAAATCAAATTTTGAGGTATTATACTTAAATCCAAATTCAGTGGATATTGCTTGCTCTGGATTTAAATTCTCATTTCCAACTGTTGTTCTATCACTATAATATAAATCTGTATAAGTAGGTATCCTGTAGGTTTTACCAATATTAGAATAAAGTTTTAGTTTAGGATTTAAGTGATATCCTAAATCAATTCCTGGAAAGGAATGAAAAGATAAATCTGAAAAGTAACTAATGGCAATGCCCGGTGATATTGTCAGATTATCATTCAACAATTCAAAAGTATGATCGACAAAAACATTAAGCGTCGTTCTGTTGTGCTCTCCCAAATTATTACTTGTAATATTGACTGTTGACAAATCTATACCAAATCCCGTAATTCCTCCTTTAGTAAAATAAGAACCGCTTAATTCAGCAGAAATCTTATTTGTTTTATGAAGATTTCTATATACTGATGGATTATCTCTAATATAGATGTATTCATCTTGTCCCCTTTTCCAATATAATCTAGGTTTAATGATTAATTTTTCTGATTTTATAACAGTGGAAAGTCCTAATAAACTTGCCTGTGTTTCTTCATATTGTTCTGTTGCAGAAGGACTGGCATAAAAACCATTTGCACCAAACCTTCGTTCAGAAAAAGAACTTATTAAATCAATTGGTGAATTTTTAGTTTTAAAAGAGGTTTTTATAAAATAGTTGTTATTTATATAGTCAGTATTATGTCTGTATCCATCTGATCGATTGGTAGAAAAACTTAATAAACTTCTTATTTTTTCAGTAACTACTCTTGATGATAAAGAAAAATTCTTCTGTTTATAAGAACCTAAAGAAACTTCTTGAAGATTAATATTTGCTTCATTCGTTTTTCCTTCTACTTCTTTAGTTACAATATTTATTGCACCTGAGAATGCATTTTGTCCAAAAATTCTTGCAGCAGGACCTTTAATTATTTCTATTCTTTCTATTAAATAAAGTGGGAGAATCATATTAAGTGTATGATGACCTGTTTGAGCATCATCCATTTTCATGCCATCAATTAATAGTAAAGTTTGGTCAAACCCTCCTCCTCTTATATATAAATCCCCTTGAACTCCCCCTGCTCCCCTTCTTCTAATATCAATTCCTATTACTTGTTGTAATAAATCAGAAACATTAGTAGCATAACTACTTTGTATTTCTTTTGAACTAATTATTTTAATTGTTCTAAAATTTTTTGAAAATGGCAAATTAATCTTTGTTGAAGACACCACAACTTCATCTAAAATTTGATCTAAAGGTGGATCCTGAGAAAACACCATTTGAGTAATAAGAAAAAGTATTATTGAAATCTTATATTTCATAAGTGTAAACTAATACTAATGTAATAAAATTAACAAGAGACCAAAACTAGTCTGTTAAAATGATTATTTTATTTTCTTTCATTTCAACAACACCTGAAATTATATTTAAATGTGTTTCCTTTGAACTAATATTAGAAAAGATATCAGATAAATTTTCAGGAATTTTTATTTCTCCTAGAATTTTTATAGTTCCTTTAGTTAAAGTAGAAACAATAGGAGCATGATTATTTAACATCTGAAATGGACCATCCGAACCAGGAACCAAAACAGATTCAACATCTCCGTTAAATAAAGTTTTTTCTGGACTTATAATTTCTAAATACATAATTATTAATTACGCTTCCGCCAACATTTTTTCTCCTGCTTCAATTGCCTCTTCAATGGTCCCCTTAAGGTTAAAAGCAGCTTCTGGAAGGTGATCTAATTCTCCATCCATAATCATGTTAAACCCTTTAATAGTATCCTTAATATCTACTAAAACTCCAGGAGTACCAGTAAATTGCTCTGCTACGTGAAAAGGCTGGGAAAGGAATCTTTGTACTTTTCTTGCTCTATATACTGAAAGCTTGTCTTCTTCTGAAAGTTCTTCCATACCCAAAATTGCAATAATATCTTGAAGTTCTTTATACTTCTGTAAAAGCTCTTTAACCCTCTGAGCACAATTATAGTGGTCATCTCCCAAAATTTCAGCAGTTAAAATTCTTGAGGTAGAATCTAAAGGGTCTACAGCAGGATAAATTCCTAGTTCAGCGATTTTTCTTGAAAGTACTGTAGTAGCATCCAAGTGAGCAAAAGTTGTAGCTGGAGCTGGATCTGTTAAATCATCTGCAGGCACATAAACCGCTTGGACTGAGGTAATAGATCCTTTTTTTGTAGAAGTAATTCTTTCTTGCATAGCACCCATTTCAGTTGCTAATGTTGGCTGATAACCAACCGCAGATGGCATTCTTCCAAGCAATGCAGAAACCTCTGAACCTGCTTGAGTAAATCTAAAAATATTATCAATGAAAAATAAAACATCTTTACCTTGGTCATCTCCAGCACCATCTCTAAAATATTCAGCAACTGTTAACCCAGATAAAGCTACTCTAGCTCTAGCTCCAGGAGGTTCGTTCATTTGACCAAATACGAAAGTTGCTTTAGATTCTTTCATTGCTTTTTTATCGACTTTACTTAAATCCCATCCTCCTTCTTCCATAGATTTATCAAACCCTTCACCATATTTAATAATTCCTGATTCCAACATTTCTCTTAAAAGATCATTTCCTTCTCTAGTTCTTTCTCCTACACCAGCAAAAACTGAAAGTCCACCATGACCTTTAGCTATATTGTTAATTAATTCTTGTATTAATACTGTTTTACCAACACCAGCACCACCAAATAAACCAATCTTACCTCCTTTAGCATAAGGTTCAATTAAATCAACTACTTTTATTCCTGTAAATAAAACCTCAGTTGAAGTAGAAAGTTGGTCAAAAGCAGGCGCTTCTCTGTGAATTGACAAACCATCATCTCCCGTCTTAGGTAGATCTCCTAATCCATCAATAGCGTCACCAATAACATTAAATAATCTGCCATAAATATCTTCACCAATAGGCATTTGAATTGGATTTCCAGTTGCAAGAACATCTATTCCTCTTTGAAGACCATCTGTTGAGTCCATTGATATAGTTCTAACTACATCTTCTCCAACATGAGATTGAACTTCTAATACTAAAACAGAGCCATCTTCTCTTTTTATTTCTAGAGAATCATATATTTTAGGAAGCGAAGTTGAAGATGTATCAAATGTTACATCTACTACAGGACCAATAATTTGAGAAACTTTACCAATTGAATTTGACATTATATAATTTTTTATTGAAAATATTTATTTAAAAATGGAAATTTATTGGTGCAAATATAAAATTTATACTTCAATTTTTTTAATTTTTAAACAAAAAAAGGCGCCAATTGGCGCCTTTTTTTTAACATTCAAAATTGGTATTAAGGATTCAAAGTAAACCCAACATAATATTGACTTCCGATAAATCCTGATCCAGGCATTATTTGATACTCATTTCCTCCTAAGTTCGCTCCTCCAACTTTAATTCTAGCATTGATTTTAGGCACATCAAAATTCATTGCAGCATCAAATACTGTACAATGAGGAATTACAGCATCTATAAAACCAGATTGTTGCCACATAAAGCTATCGTGGTATTTAGCAGTTACATTGAAAGAAAAATTCTTAGCAAGTTTTGTTGACCCCAAAGTAACATTTAATCTAGTCTGAGGAGTGTTAAATCCTGCCTCATAGGTAGATAATGGATCTTTAAATTTCATCTTGTTATATGAACCTGTTATACTTACGTCATAAGTTTTGAAAAGTTCAGTTTCAAATCCAGCACTAACCCCATAAGTTCTAACAACCTCGTCGGTGTTGCTATCAACACTAACTGCTCTAAAATCACCTTGAGAAAGTGCAGCTAATCCACCAAAAGTAGGATGCATATACATAGGTGTTACTACCGTTTGAGCAGCAATAAAATTATCCCATTCTGTAAAATAGGCGTTAATATCTAAAGCTGTTTTCTTACCATTTATCCTATATCCAAGATCATAAGATTTTACATATTGTGGTTCTACATTTGTTAGTACAGCTGCAACTGGTGCTCCAGCTTGAACAGAGGCCAATGTCCATGAATTTTCCATAATATGCTTACCTGTTAACATATATCTTGCAGTTGAACTTACTCCTTGAACTTCCATTTTAAAACGATCAATATTATCTGATGATGATCCCATTAAAATAGCAGAACCTATATCCAATCCAATATATTGATCTTGAGAGGATGGGTTTCGGTATCCAGTTTGGTAAGAGAATCTTATATTCTGATTTTCTGTTAAAGACACTAATCCTCCAATTCTTGGAGTGATATGCCCATCAAAAAACTCACTCTTATCATAACGCATAGAAGCTGTTAATTTTAAAGCTCCGTCAAAAAAGTCTTTTTTAGCTTGAGCATATAATCCCATATCTGTATATTCAATTGGAGATGTATAATCCGTAAATAATGTACCATTAGATCTTAAAATATAATCTCTATAAGAACCTCCAACAATAACATCGGCAATACTAACCAAGTCTTGTAGATTATAATTAACTTCAAAGCTATTAGATTTAGATGTATCTAAAATTCCTGCACCTCCACGAAAAACATCAATTCCGTTAGTTATAGCTTGTTTGTATACTTTATCCCATAAAGCACTTCCTTTCTTTATCATATTTGCATCTGCTACTTTTCTTGCTGCAAGGTGTGCTGAAAGATCATTTTTAGATAGTGAAGCAAGTAATTGTTTAAAGGTAACTCCTTGTGCCGCAGCTCCAAGAATAGTTTGAAGTCCAACTACAGGGTTTGCATTAATAGTAGTATAAACTCCACTTAAACCAAAATACTGATTTAAATATCCTCCATACCATGCAGCCGCACCTCCTGGTTGAGAAAGTACCATAACTGAACCTAATGCTTCCATATCGTGAGTATTACCAGAATCTTCAATAGTAGTATATGCTCTTAAAGTAAGGTTTCTGTTGTTATACTCTATTTTATGTTGCTGAAGACCAAAGTTTTTTAGCATGTTTCTATTAGTTGCATGAAGCATGGTATTACCTTGACCTATTTTAGAGTTAATAATTAATTCAGAATCTTCAGTTGGTTTATAATGAAAAGCGATATCTGTCTTCATACTAGAAGCTTTATTATCTGTTAGATCCACTTCATTATAACCTGTTGTTCTAATTGTTTGGGTTCCAAAGAAAGTTTGTGTAGCAAAAATATTTCCAAAAAAACCGGCTTGAGCAGGACTAATTAATCCTTGTTGTACCAAAGTAGGAAGAACTAATCCAGCAAAAGCTAAATCCAAATTAATATTTTGAGCAAGATTACCATAAACATTTATACCATCATAATCAGCAAAAGATCTAGGATCTTGTTTTTGTGTATCAGAAGCAGCATAAGCTCCCCCTAATTTATTTTTATCTCTGTAATCTACTGCATGCCAATCTTCACCTTCTACATAACTAACAGTAACTTTAGCGGCAAATTTGTCACTAAATTTATGAGCTGCTCTAAAAGCAATATCATGATAATAATTATCTCCAGCAGCTTTCTGTGAAGTTAGTCCATGTTTGTATGAAACACTTACACCAGGAAAATCAAAAGGATTTTTACTATTCATAAATAAAATACCTTTTGTTGCATTTGCTCCATATAAAGCAGAAGCAGCACCAGGCATTAATTCAACGCTCTGAATGTCTAATTCATTAATTCCTAATAAGTTACCAGCTGAAAAGTTTAATCCAGGCGCTTCATTATTCATTCCATCTACAAGTTGAACGAAACCTTCATTGTAAACAGTAGAGAAACCTCTAGTATTTATCTGTTGCAATAATAGCCCTCCAGAGTTAATCTGAACTCCCTTAAGTCCATCTAGGCTACTGTAGAAATCTGGTCCAGTAGACTGAGCTATATCTTTATAATCAAACTTCTCAATAGTTACAGCAGATTCAAAAAGTCTTTCAGGGACCCTAGAAGCTGAAACTACTATTTCATCCAAAAGGTTTTGTGAAGAAACTAATTCTACAGCAAAATTTACATTTGATACTGTAACATTTAAAGTAGTAGAATCAAAACCTACACTTGAAACTGTTAAAGTGAATGGTGGATTCTGATTAACAGAAATAGAAAAATTTCCATCGAAATCAGCAATAGTACCATTCATTTCATTGAAAACAATATTAGCTCCAGGAATTGGATCATTGTTATCATCCGTTACAGTTCCTGTTACGGTTGTTTGTGCGAAAATTAATGTACTAAAAAGCACAGCAATCAGTGACAAAATTCTTTTCATAATATAATTGTTTTAGTTTTTTTAGTTGTTATCTATACGTTATAACCTTGTAAATATAAATAAAATTGTAAAACTAGCATCTTTTATGATATAAATAGAGAATTTTATACCTCAAAAGCTAATTGTTTAAAGAATATAAAAAATCAATCCGACTTTAAATTGTTTAATATTCTTAATATTTATATGGTTTTTAGCAAATTCTTCATCAAATAAAGGCTTAAGACCTAGATAAACCCCTAAATTCCAGGTATTATTACCTGCATTTAAGGTGAAACCCGATTGAAAATTATTAAATGGCAAATCCCTAATTGTTTGGTTATTAGAGGGGGATTCATATTTGACCTTACTACTAATAATATAACTAGTTTTCAAACCAAAATAAATTCTCCAAAATTTGTAGTTTTCTGGTGTTGAAGTTCTCCATCTAATTTCAAAAGGAAGTTCTAATTCATTTAAAACCCATTTATTTTTAGTAAAAGAATCTAAATTTGAAACAATTTTTGCATCAAGCTGATTATTAGCGTTAGAAAATTTTAGATTATTATGAAAACTACTATTAGAGTACCCTAAACCTAGACCTAGTCCAAAATTCCTAGACTTATTTAATGGAATATCTCGAATAAAACCTAGATTAATAGAACTTGAAAACTTGTTTTGATTAAAGTCAGTTGGGCTATTTATCAACGAATTGTAGAATACTCCGAAATAAATCTGATCTTCTCTATATTTATCATCAACTTCATTGATCTGAGAATAGCATAAAATTGAAAATAATAAAACACAAATAAGGTTTACTAATCTTAACACTTTATAAAGTTACTTTATTAATACAAAAAAAGCATCCAAAAAAAGGATGCTTAAATATTTTTAATTTAAAAAACAATCTATCTATAGTTTTGAGTATAATCTCCTATTCGAGTAGTGTAATTAATTTTTAAAGCATTCACTTTTCTTAATTCTTGCTTTATATCTGAAATTAGACCCATATTAGTTTCTCCATCAACTTTTAAGGCAGTTGTTAAAACATTTTGAAGTTCCTCACGCTTAGTTGCTCTCTCAGCTAAAACATAAGCTCCTACATCAGAAACTACAGAAAATTTGTCGTTTAATTGTATTCTTGGCTGATCCCCATATTTATCCTGATACCTAGCGCTTGGTTTTCCAGCATATATATAAATAACACGATCTTTTTTGTCTAATTTTTTTATTTGATCAGCTGCTGGAAGAGTATTAGTAACCATTAAAGTATTATCACGCATAACTGTTGCTACCATGAAAAAAAACAGAAGCATGAAAACAATATCAGGAAGAGAAGCTGTAGATATTGCAGGTAATTCACCACCTTTTTTCTTTTTAAACTTAGACATCTTAATTAGTTTTTTGTTTTACTAGGTTCAGCCTCAGATAACTTCTGAGGATACATTTTTTTTAAAACAGCAAGCTTTGGCTTTAATAAAGCTTTAACTTTAGGACTTGTTCTAGGGTCAGAATAAAATTTATCCGCCTCAACATAAGTCTTTCTTTCATTAGGATAAAGAACCATAAACTCCCTGTTCCTAAGTTGATTATATGCAGCAACCAATTCATTTTGAACTGATATGTAAACCTTATAATCTGTTTCTCTATCATTTTTTAAAGATATAATTGCCTTATCAGGATTATCGGACGAAGAAGGATCTTTTTCACCCTTGCAATAATCACAAGCTTCTTCTCCAATACCACCTCCATTATCAAGAAATTTCACTGCAGCCGCTCTAACATCTCTTAAATTCATAAGTTTTTCTTCTACAAGAATATCATTATTCTTATTTACAACGACCTTAAAAATATTTCTTTCTTTTATTATAGGAGGATCTATCAACTCGTCCATTGGTGGAAGTTTTCTATTAATTCCTGAGTCAGTTTCAATAGTAGTTGTTACCAAGAAAAATATTAATAGTAAAAAGGCAATATCTGCCATAGAGCCAGCATTAACCTCTGGAGATTTTCTAGCCATTTATTTTTTTATTAATTTTTTAACAGAATGAAATGCCATTGCCCCAATTGCAATTATAGTTAAAAAATAAAAAGTTCTTATTCCAGTCTCTACCATTCGAGCTCCACCAGCAGATAACATTTTGCCATCCTGCATAGGAGTCTCCTCTCCAGATGAAAAAAGAAACGCAACTAAAATTACGACAGCAAAAGCTGCTATAAACATAAGAGATTTCTTTAAATTTCCTTTATCACTAGCTAAGTTTTTAAGTGAAAAAAACAAGGTAATCAAAACAGTGATTAATAAAATAAATTGAGCTAAATAAATGATATAAGAAACGGTACCGTAATCTCCTTGCATAGCACTCATTTCAATTGCATCATCTCCTTTTCCAATAATCAAGGATAAAAAGATTAAACCAATAACTCCTAAACCTACAGAAACAAGTGTGGTTGTTTTTTGAATATTCATACTAATTATTTTTTATGAGCTACTAAAATGTCTATCAAAGTTATAGATGCATCTTCCATATCATTTACGATACTATCAATTTTAGCAATGATATAGTTATAAAATACCTGTAAAATAATAGCTACAATAAGTCCAAATACAGTAGTTAAAAGAGCTACTTTAATACCACCAGCAACTAATGAAGGTTGCATATCACCTGCTGCTTGAATTTTATCAAATGCTTGAATCATCCCTATAACAGTACCCATGAAACCAAGCATTGGAGCAAGAGCAATAAATAACGAAATCCAAGAAACATTTTTTTCAAGTTGTCCCATTTGAACACCTCCATAAGCAACTACTGCTTTTTCAGCACTTTCTACACTTTCTCCAGCTCTATCTAATCCTTGATAAAAAATAGAAGCTACTGGACCTGTAGTATTTCTACAAACTTCTTTTGCAGCTTCAGTTCCACCTGATTTTAAAGCGCTTTCAACATCTTCTGTTAATTTTTGTGTATTGGTTGTTGCAAGATTTAAATAAATAATTCTTTCAATAGCTATTGCTAGTCCAAAGATTAAACAAGCAAGTACAATACCCATAAAGCCTGGCCCTCCTTCAATAAAACGATTCTTTAATTCTTGAGTAAAAGAAGGTTCAGCAAGTTCTTCAACCATTACTTCTTCTTGTACGGCTTCTCCTTGTACAACAGATTCATCTTGAGCATATATACTAAAACTAGATAAGAAAAATGTTGTAATTAATAAAAGTGATAAGATTCTTTTCATTTTGTATTCTAATAAGTTAGTTTGTTTAAATTTTAAGTTGTTAAATATATATAAAAAGTTTAATTAATAATAATGTTTTTAAAAAACATCCTGCAATGTTAATTAATATAATTACTTTCAAACGAGTCAAAGGAACTAAAGAAGATATACCTATGGTTTATTTGAAAATGGATTAGTAAAAAAAACATATCCAAAAAATAATGTAAAAAGACAGTAAATTATTGTGTAAGATAAAATTAGCTGAAGATTATTTTC
>ERZ1047821.259-NODE-259-length-43701-cov-6.048825_pt1 | contig 43701 bp, 37 predicted proteins | sample MGYA00383096_ERZ1047821 | MGnify/ENA primary metagenome ERZ1047821 (study PRJEB29581, sample SAMEA5548366) | metagenome | biome: marine; feature: coastal; material: water | depth 25 m | study: Short-term variability in the microbial, nano- and picoplankton... | reverse complement strand
CAAAGCCCAATCATGCACTAACTTTCAAATTGGACCACTCAAGTGGGGCTGCTCAGGGCTGATGCCTGTGTCTGTCCTTGCCGACACATCGTGGTGCCAATCAAGCGAAGACCCGGTGATGCTGCACGCAATGCATCAAGATCAGGTGACAGTATTGCCCGAAGGCGCCGAGGTGTTTTTGAGCAGCGATTTCTGCCCAATCAGCGGCTTCACCTTCAACAACAACGTTCTTGCGATCCAACAGCACCCGGATTTCACATGTGACCTGAACTATGACCTGATCAAAAAGCGCGAAGACAGAATAGGTGAACAAACGGCGAGCGCCGCAATTGCTACGCTTGAAGGCAGGGATGACACGGCTGCCAGTGTGGAATGGATGGCAAGGTTTCTTAGTCAGAAATAGGTTTGGTACAAAATTGGGCGGATAAGCTCTTACCCGCCATTAACATTGCTTGGGCTTTCTCTGTTTTTGCCGAATGCGATTGTCTGGTTTTAAGGTGTGGCTTGTCCGGTTTGCAATTGCGGCGATCATTTGCTTTTCGCCCTTAACATCCTTGTTCCCCTCTTTCCCAACTGAGCTTTTGCGCACGAACTGAGCGGTTCCGTCCTTGCTACTTCAGTTTGGATCGAGCCCCTTTCCACGCAAGTGTCCAAGTTTCACACTCTGGGAAATCAGGATGGCATCGCTTGATGGCGAAGGCGAGCAGAGAGTCAAAGCTTTAGCATAGCAATATAAAGATAGAGGGCTCTCAAAGAACAGTTCCACCCAGTGCGGTACGCCAACCCGTGAAGCGACTTGTAGGTGTCGTTTAGCAGGTTTCCAAATACCGCGCGTTACGCACCATCTGCGCTAGCAATAATGCGAATAACAAAGGAACGCTTCAGTTCCATCCAATCAGGTCAGTGTCCGACGCACTGCGTTTTTCCAGCCTTTTAACTGCGCTTCACGTTGTTTTTCCTCAATTTGCGAATTGAATTGCTGATCATGTGCCCAAGTTTGCGCCAATGTCGATTGATTTGGATAAACGCCAGCTTTATGGCCAGCCAACCAGGCGGCCCCTACTGCGGTGGTTTCAAGAACCTTGGGACGATCAACAACAGCGCCAGTTATGTCCGCTAGGAATTGCATGGTGTAGTTCGACGCTGTCATACCACCGTCAACGCGTAATGTGGTTTCATCGCTAAGTCCCGGCCAATCTGCGCGCATCGCATCCAGCAAATCCGCTGTCTGATAGCCAACGGCCTGAAGCGCTGCGCGGGCGAGTTCGTTTGGGCCGGTATTGCGAGTGAGACCGTAAATCGCACCGCGACACTCTGCATCCCAATAGGGAGCGCCGAGACCAGTGAAAGCAGGGACAAGATAGACCGCTTGCTTTGGGTCGGCGTCACGCGCCATCGCCCCAGTTTGGGCAGCGTCGTCGACGATTTTCATGCCGTCACGCAGCCATTGCACAGCTGCACCAGCAACAAAAATGGAGCCCTCTAACGCGTAGGTCGGCTTGCCATCCAGCTGATACGCGATGGTCGTTAATAGGCGGTTCTTTGAGGTGATCATTTTGTCGCCGGTATTCAAAAGCGCGAAACAGCCTGTGCCGTAGGTCGATTTCATCATGCCCGGCTCAAAGCAGGCTTGGCCGACAGTTGCGGCCTGCTGATCTCCCGCAACACCGAGAATAGGAAGGGGATGACCGAACAAATCAGGCAGCGTTTCTCCGAATTCATCTGCACTGTCTTTGACATTGGGAAGCAAAGACATGGGGATATCGAGTAACGTGCAAATATCGCTGTCCCAGCATCCGTTGCGGATATCGTAGAGCATCGTGCGCGCAGCGTTGGTGGCATCGGTGGCATGGGACTTCCCACCAGTCATGCGCCAGATTAGAAAGCAATCCATAGTTCCAAAGGCAAGTTTGCCGGCGTTCGCCTTTTCACGAGCACCCTCGACATTATCGAGCAGCCATTTAACCTTAGTGGCCGAGAAATATGGGTCGAGCAGAAGACCGGTGTGTTGGGTGACCAAAGGTTCATGCCCCTCGGCCTTGAGCTTGTTGCAAAGCGCTGCGGTGCGGCGGTCTTGCCAGACAATAGCCCGGTGAATGGGCTCGCCGGTTTCACGGTCCCAGATAAGCGTCGTCTCACGTTGGTTTGTGATGCCAATCGCCGAGATGGCCTCGACGCCGACGCTTTGGATAGCATCGCGCGCGGTTTCCACAACGCTTGTCCAAATATCTTCAGCATCGTGTTCGACCCATCCGGAATTTGGAAAGTGCTGGGGGAACTCTTGTTGCACAGAGGCAACCGGTTTGAGCGCGCCGTCAAAGACGATTGAGCGAGACGATGTTGTGCCTTGATCAATAGCAAGAATATGAGTCATGAGGTGGTCTCCGTGCGGGCATTCATCCAGTCTTCGACTGCTGCCTGTTCGCTTTTGGTCAATCTTAGGCCGAGTTTTGTGCGTCGCCACAACACATCTTCGCCAGTGCGTGCAAATTCATTGTCCCAAAGCCAAATCAGCTCGGCTTCAGTTAGGGTTGCTCCGAAATGCTTGCCTAGATCAACGTCGCTTTGCGCTGCGTTCAAAAGGTCAAACGCTTGGGTTCCGTAGGTTCGGATTAAGCGGGTTGCGCATGGCTCGGACAAAAAGGAGTACTGTTGGCAAAGCCGGGCTATCTGGCCGTCTACGCCATCCCAAGCGAAATCCCCTCCGGGAAGGGGGACACCGGCGGTCCAAGTACTTGCGTGTCCTAGCTTGGCCAACGCATCTTCGGCCAGCACGCGATAGGTTGTGATTTTTCCACCAAACACGTTGAGAAGTGGGGCAGCTTCACTGTTGAGCGACAAAACATAGTCGCGGGTCGCTGCCGAAGCATCGCTGGCCCCATCGTCGTAGAGCGGGCGCACACCTGAATAGCTCCAGACCACATCGGCAGGGTGCACAGGTGATTTGAAATAGTTTGAGACAAACGCACAAAGGTACGCAGTCTCATCCTCGGTACATTTTGAGAACTGTGGGTCTGAGGTATGATCTACGTCTGTAGTGCCGATCAGCGTGAAGTCATCTTCATAAGGGATCGCAAAGACGATGCGTCCGTCGGTGCCTTGCAAGATGTATGGTTGATCATGATCAAACAGTTTTGGCACCACGATATGACTGCCGCGCACAAGGCGCACGGTTTCAGAGCTTTTGATCTTTAGAGTGTTGCTGAGAACATCAGCCACCCAAGGGCCCGCTGCGTTGACAAGAGTCTTGGCGCGATGGGTTTTGATTGTGCCGTTCGCTTGATCCTGGGTTGTGACGACCCAATAGTTGGCGCTTCTGACTGCGGAAATGACCTTGGTCCGCGTCATGATCCTTGCGCCGCGTGCTTTTGCATCTACTGCATTCAGAACCACCAATCGCGCATCCTGCACCCAGCAGTCCGAATATTCATAGGCGCGTTGGAATTTGTCGTTTAGGGGTGCTCCTACCGCTTCTTTGGACAGATCAACACGTCGCGTCGCCGGAAGGATTTTCCGACCTCCGAGTGTATCGTAGAGAAACAGGCCCAGTCGTATCAGCCAAGCTGGACGTCGGCCCTTCATCCAAGGCATGAAAATCGTCAGTACTTTCGAGGTCGGTGTTGAACTGTCAAACCGCATCTCTTTGTGAAACGGCAGAACGAACCGCATGGGCCATGAGATATGGGGCATGGCTTGCAACAATGTCTCACGCTCAGCCAACGAATGTCTAACAAGGCCAAACTCAAAATACTCAAGATACCGCAATCCGCCGTGAAACAGCTTTGAGGACGCGGAGGACGTTGCCTGCGCAAGGTCCCCCATCTCGGCCAAGGTCACGCTTAGACCACGCCCAGCAGCATCCCGTGCAATGCCACATCCGTTCACACCGCCCCCAATGATGAATAGGTCGACGGGTGTTTGTTCGTCAGTATTCGTGGCCATGAGCTGCTCTCATATATTAGCGCAATCGTACTTCGGTTTCAGCGTCAAAGAAAAGCGCGTCTTTGGCCTCAAAATCAACCGAGACTTGCGCGCCAGACGCAATTGGGTCGTCCCCCCGGGTTTCCACAACTAGGCGTTCTCCTGTTGCTGCCGTCAAGTAGTCATAGGCAACTCCACCCAAACGCTCGCGTAGATCAACCGTCAAAGCAGTTTCGGCTTCGTTCACGACAAGATGCTGTGGGCGCAGGCCGACGATGATCTTTGAACCATCCGCAGGAAATGAAACGTCTGTCTCAATTCGCTTATCCCCGAGCGCAGTTACACGCACCCCACCATTGTCGACGATGCCTTCAAGGAAATTCATTGAGGGTGACCCGATAAAGCCAGCCACAAATTTGTTATCAGGATCCTGATAAAGCTGCATAGGGCTGCCAACTTGTTCAATCACGCCAGCCCGCAACACAACAATCTTGTCGGCCAATGTCATGGCCTCAACCTGATCATGAGTTACGTAGATCATCGTTGCGCCGATTTCTTTATGAAGACGTGCGATCTCAACTCGCATGTCTACGCGCAACTCGGCATCCAGATTGGAAAGTGGCTCATCGAACAAAAAGACCTCAGGTCCGCGAACGATTGCTCGTCCGATTGCAACCCTCTGGCGTTGTCCGCCTGACAAAGCTTTGGGCTTACGGCTTAGGTAAGGTTCTAGCTTCAGGATTTCTGAAGCCTTACCAACTTTTTCGGCGATCTCAACTTTAGGGACACCGTTCATTTTGAGGCCGAAACCCATGTTTTGCTCAACCGTCATGTGCGGGTAGAGAGCGTAGGTCTGAAACACCATGGCCACTCCGCGCTCGGACGGATCAGCGGTGGTCACGTCCCTTGCGCCAATTGCGATTTTGCCATCTGTCGTGTCCTCAAGGCCAGCAATCATCCGCAGAAGTGTCGATTTTCCGCACCCTGACGGTCCAACAAAGACGCAAAACTCACCGTCTTCGATTTCAAGATCCACTCCGTGAATGACCTGCGTTTCACCATACCGCTTGATAGCGTTTTCGAGAGTTACACCAGACATGCGTTTTCCTTTTGGGTTAAGATGGGAATTGCCACGAGGTGGCTTCCTCACCAATTTTTGTTGCGGCCTCTAACAGAGGCTCGCGAAACTGAGTTAGCGATTTGATGTCGAAGCGATTGGTTGCCGTCGCGATTGAGAGGGCACCGATAATGCGGCCGTTGCTTGAAAGAATGGGGGCGGCGATCGAGTTTATGCCCATCTCATGTTCTTCACGGTCAAAGGCGATACCCTCGGCACGAATGGCTTCAAGCTCAGGCAATAGGCTTTCTACCGACGTGTGTGTTGAGGGCGTGTATTGGAAATAGGATTGTAATTGCAGCGCAATTTGAAGCCGCTTTGGAGCAATGAAAGCCAACATTGCTTTGCCAACACCAGTGCAATAGGCGGGCGCAACTTGTCCGACTTGCGCCAAGGTTTGGAACCGGTCAGACGCATTGAGTTTGTCTACGAAAAGGGCCTGACCGTTGTCTAGTTGCGCTAGATGGACGGTCTCACCGACCTCGGATGACAGTCGTTCAATGAAGGGGCGTGCGATGGGTGCAAGTGACGCATTCCGCCAAGCACCGTGCGCAAGTCGCAACAGACGGATTCCAAGGCTGTAGCTGCCTGTGGCCTCGTCGTGCTCAAGCATGTGCTGGTTCGAAAGCGTCTGAAGGAAACGATACAACGTGGCCTTGGGGAAGGGGCTGGTTTCAAGCAGTTCGGTGAATCGAACGGGTCGTCCAAACGCCGCAACGGCGTCTAACACTTCAAGTGCCTTGCCCACGGTTCCATCACCAATAATCGGTTTGTTCATAGCCTTCTCCCAAAGGTTGAAGTGCACATTCCAGCACCCCCGTTGACATCAGTAACGATTCTCAGGTAAGTTTTCAATACTTGAGATTAAGTTTCATTATTTGAAACCATATATTAATAGGAACAACAGGGAGGATACCAATGTTTCAACGTTCAAAAACTCTGCTAGCGGCTTTGACCACCGCAACAGCACTGTCGGGCGCGGCCTATGCCGAAGGCTTGTCTGGCGATCTAAAAATCTTCTTGGATACATCAAACCCTGCGCCACGCGCGACGATGGAAGCCATGATTGGCCGTTTCCAGGCCGAGAACCCAGACCTCAACATCGAAACAACGGTTATCGACCGTGAGGCCTATAAGACACAAATCCGTAACTTCCTGACCGCAAACGCGCCAGATGTTGCTACTTGGTACGCAGCGAACCGCATGACACCATACGTGAACGCAGGTCTGTTTGAAGATGTTTCGGACCTCTGGATGGAGCCCGAGATCGCAGAAAACCTTGCGTCTACCAAAGGCGCGATGACCATTGACGGTAAGCAGTGGGGCGTTCCCTATACTTACTACCAGTGGGGTATCTACTACCGCAAAGACATCTACGAAGAGCTAGGCATTTCGGAACCAGCTAACTTCGACGAGATGGTCTCAAACTGTGAAGTTGTTATCGCATCAGGCCGTAAGTGCTACACAATCGGTACAAAGTGGCTCTGGACTGCTGCGGGTTGGTTCGACTACCTGAACATGCGTACACACGGCTTTGATTTCCACATGCAAATGGCACGTGGCGAAATCGCTTGGACTGATGACCGCGTTCGCGAAACCTTTGCAAACTGGCAGCGTTTGGTTGACCTCGGCGCATTTGTCGACGACCACCAGAACAAAGACTGGCAGCAGTCGCTTCCATTCATCGTATCAGGTGATGCGGCAGCGATCCTAAAGGGTAACTTTGCAGTTGCGCCACTTCGTGATGCTGGATTGACCGATGATCAACTGGATTTCCACCAGTTCCCATCGATCACACCGGGTGTTGCTTTGGCGGAAGATGCTCCGACAGATACATTCCACATTCCGGCAAATGCCGCGAATAAGGAAAACGCGCGTGAGTTCTTGCGCTTTGTTGTGTCAGCCAACGAACAGACTGAAATCAACAACGGTGCAAACCTAGGTCAGCTGCCTGTTAACGCTAAATCTGGCGTCGATAACGACAAGTTCCTGAACCAAGGCTTTGAGATGCTTTCTTCAAACAGCCCAGGTGGCGTTGCACAGTTCTTTGACCGCGACTTCCCAGCTGAGATGGCAAAAGCGGCCATGGAAGGCATGCAAGAGTTCATGGTGTTCCCAGACAATCTGGATGACATCCTTGAGCGTCTTGAGGAAGTCCGAGCCGACGTTTACTAATTTACCTAAGAGACGCGCGGTTTCTCGCCGCGCGTTTCTGCTCTAGTCACCAGCGACAAACGGCGACGCGGCGTTTTTCCCTGATGATCTGTCAGAACAAATAGGGAGCGCGACGCTATGACGACGTGGTACAAAAGAAATCAGATCGCGATCACCCCTTGGCTGTTTCTTGTTCCGGCGATGGCGATGTTTGTTCTGTACGTAGTTTACCCAATTCTCCAGAGCTTCAATATATCGCTCTATAAGTGGGATGGTTTGGGTGAGGCCGAATTCGTTGGCATGGCCAACTATGAAAAGCTGCTGACCCGCGACCGAGCCTTCAATACGTCACTTTGGAACAACTTGAAGTGGCTCGTGTTTTATCTGGCAGCCATTCCTGGTGGATTGTTCATCGCGTTGTTCTTGAACCAGACCGTACGCGGAATTCGCCTGTATAAATCACTGTTCTTCTTCCCGTTCGTCATCTCGCAGATCGTTGTCGGTTTGGTTTTCACGTGGTTCTACGACCCTACTTTTGGTCTCTTTAACGCAATCATCGGTGTCTTTGGCATTGAGCCAGTCAATGTTCTCGGAGACCCGCAGTTGGCGACCTATGGGATTATTGCAGCGGGGCTTTGGCCGCAGACTGCCTACTGTATGATCCTCTATCTTACTGGTTTGAACGCCGTTGATCCTGAGCAAGTCGAAGCCGCGCGCTTGGACGGGGCCAAGGGTCTCAAGATGCTATGGTATGTGATCCTTCCACAGCTACGCCCTGCGACATTCATCGCCTTCGTTGTGACAATCATCGGCGCTTTGCGGTCGTTCGATCTGATTTCGATCATGACCAACGGTGGGCCTTTTGGATCAACCCGCGTTCTGAGCTTCTACATGTTCGAAAAGTCGCTGTCTGAATACGGATTTAGAATGGGCTACGGCGCTGCAATCGCGGTGATGCTATTCCTGATTATGTTGGTCTTCATTTCATACTTCCTGTGGCGCATGTACCAAGACGAAAAGGGAGGTCACTGATATGTTTCCTGCACCAATTGAGAAATCCTCGCGCGCGGCGCAGATTACATATCAATCAATGCTGCCTATCGTTCTTTTGCTGTGGCTCGCGCCTTTGCTTGCTGTCGCGCTGTTTTCAGTTCGTCCTGATACCGATTTCACAATCGGCAATTACTGGGGCATTCCATCCTCATGGGAGATGATCAGCAACTACGGGCAAGTTTTTAACTCCTCGATGCCGCGCTACATCCTGAACTCGTTTTTCATCACCATTCCGACTGTGATCGGCGCGGTTGGACTAAGTGCGATGGCTGGGTTTGCTTTGGGAATATACAAGTTCCGTATGAACCTCTGGATATTCTTCCTTTTCATCGCTGGCAATTTTGTGCCGTTTCAAATCCTGATGGTCCCCGTGCGTGATTTGACCTTGGACATGGGGCTTTACAATACAAAGACCGGTCTCGTGTTGTTTCATATCGCATTCCAAACGGGGTTCTGTACGTTGTTTATGCGCAACTTTATCAAAGCGCTTCCGTTCGAACTAATCGAGGCTGCCCGTGTCGAAGGCGTCGCGGAATGGCGGATCTTCTGGTTTGTCGTGTTGCCCTTAATGAAACCCGCGCTTGCCGCTCTCGCAGTTCTAGTATTCACCTTTATCTGGAACGACTACTTCTGGGCCGTGGTTCTGACGCAGGGTGAAGCCGCGCAACCGGTGACAGCAGGGATTACCAGTTTTAACGCTCAGTTCCGCGCAATGTATCACTTGATGTCCGCGGGCTCGCTTATTGCAGCCCTACCACCTGTGGCTATGTTCTTTTTGATGCAGAAACACTTCATTGCAGGATTGACCCTCGGGGCGGTTAAATGATCCGAAGCTGGCGACTTGACGATTCTCGCCAGACTTTAGTGCTAGGCTCAGCAAGTGAACGTCTTGCCGAGATCATCTATTGGGGGCCGCGTCTGCCGGATGGTGAGGATTTGCCCACGCTTCATCGCGCGCAGCCAATTGATGTGACGGGCGGCATGCTTGACGTAAACCCTGAGCTTTCGATTTGCCCAGAAGCCACGCGAACTTTTCCGGGGCAGCCGGGGTTGGTCATCCAAAGCATGATGGGTCAGCCTCAGCTACCCAAGTTCTGTTTCTCAGCTGCAGATGAAGCTGAAAACGGCTTGGTGCTGACCTATAAGGACCAATCGGGCGCGCTCACTTACCAAGCGCATTTCTACATCGACCCGACAACACATGTCGTTGAGGCAAGTGCCTCGCTGAACTCAGATGCGCCCTTACGTTTGCAATGGCTATCTGCGCCGGTGTTTCCAGCGCCTCAGGCAAGTGATGAAATGTATGACTTTGCTGGACGTTGGTGTGGCGAGTTTCAGATGTGCAAAACCTCTTGGTCGGCAGGCATTCGTTACCGCGAAAACCGAACTGGCCGAACTGGGCATGAGCATTTTCCAGGCTTGATCATTCCATGCCGTGGCGCAACGAATACTTCAGGGCAGGTATTTGGCTTTCACTACGGGTGGTCCGGTGGTCATCGGATGGTTGCAGAAGAGCTTCCCGATGGTCGGCGGCAGGTTCAATTTGGACATGCAACAAGGCTTGAAAACGAACCGAAGACCCATTTTGAAACTGCGACTTTGTATGCTGCGTTTTCCGATGACGGGTTAAATGGTTGCGCAGTTGCCTTCCAACGGCATCTTCGTGACCGCATCGTCAAATTTCCAGACCCCGCCAGACCGCGCCCAGTTCACTACAATTGCTGGGAGGCCGTTTATTTCGATCACAAGCTTGATGAGTTGAAAGAGATCGCCAGCTGGGCCGCTAATCTCGGCGCGGAACGTTTCGTTTTGGACGATGGTTGGTTTGGAAGTCGTGACGACGATACACAGGCGCTAGGCGATTGGGAGGTTGATCCGCGCAAGTACCCAGATGGCCTTAACCCGCTGATTGATCATGTGCGCTCCGAAGGCATGTCGTTTGGAATTTGGTTTGAGCCAGAGATGATCAATCCAAATAGCAACATTTTCCGGGCACATCCTGATTGGGCACTGGGTGGCGAGGATCAAATCCTCGGGCGTCAGCAAATGGCGCTAGATATGGCGCAACCAGCGGTGCGCGATTTCGTTTTTGATCGCATGTCCAATATTTTGGCGGAACACGCGATCGACTATATCAAGTGGGATCACAACAGGGTGCTGCCAACATCGGATGCCGCCCAGACACGCGGCTCGTATGAACTGCTAGATCGGTTGCGTGAAGCGCATCCAAACGTCGAGATTGAAAGCTGTGCGTCGGGTGGGGGGCGCATCGATTTTGGGATTTTGGGTCGAACTCATCGCGTTTGGCTGTCAGATTCCAACGACGCCGTCGAACGTCTCAAATTGCAGCATAACGCAGCAATTTTCTTGCCATTGGCTGTTACAGGTAGCCACGTCGGACCCCGAAAGAGCCACACCTCTGGTCGGACGATCGACATTCGTTTCCGCGCTTGGGTTGCCGCGCAACGGCACATGGGCTTTGAAATGGACCCACGGGAATTGACTGAGGAGGAGGCAAGGGTTCTTCGCCAAGTCACCTCGTGGTGGCGTGAAAACCGCGATTGGATGACGGGCGCTGACATCTTGCGCCTCGATAGTGCTGATCCTGCGGTTGTTGCTGAACAACAACTGGCACGTGGGGGCGGACAGTTTGTTGTCTTCGCTGGTAAGGCCGCCACTTCAACGCAAATTTCACCGCGCCCGCTTCGACTGACGCGGCTAACGCCACACGCAATGTATCGCATTGAGTTGGTAAACCGCGACGACGCGCCTGCGCTGTCGCGGGGGGATCAGGTGATCAAAACAGAAACCCTTGAACTCAGCGGAGCTTATCTTATGAACCATGGGCTAATCCTGCCGTGGAGCTTCCCGGAAACTATGTGGGTCGTGAAAGGAACACTGCTATGAGCAAAGATCGTAGAAGTCGCGCTTGGTATGGCAAGCTCGACAAAGACGGGTTCATTCATCGTAGCTGGATGAAGAGCCAGGGTTTTCCTGACCACGCGTTTGATGGTCGCCCGATCATCGGAATTTGCAACACTTGGTCAGAGCTAACCCCTTGTAACAGCAACTTGCGTGATCTTGCCGAGGGCGTAAAGCGCGGAGTTTGGGAGGCCGGCGGGTTTCCAGTCGAATTCCCGGTGATGTCGCTTGGTGAAACTCAGATGAAGCCAACAGCGATGCTGTTTCGCAACCTTCTGGCGATGGATGTCGAAGAATCTATCCGCGCGTACGGCATTGACGGCGTTGTTCTTCTGGGCGGATGCGACAAGACCACGCCCGGTCAACTAATGGGCGCAGCCTCGGTCGATCTTCCAACAGTCGTTGTCAGCTCTGGCCCGATGTTGAACGGCAAGTGGCAGGGCAAGGACATTGGCTCGGGAACCGATGTCTGGAAATTCTCAGAGACCGTGCGCGCTGGCGATATGACGTTGCAGGATTTCATGGCCGCCGAAAGCGGTATGAGCCGCTCAAAAGGCGTGTGTATGACGATGGGCACTGCCTCGACCATGGCATCTCTGGTAGAAGCGATGGGGATGAGCCTGCCAACCAACGCAGCACTGCCCGCGGTGGATTCACGACGGATGGCCTTGGCCCATTTGACCGGGAAACGGATCGTCGAGATGGTAGAAGAAGACCTGAAACTGTCGGATGTTATGACGCGAGAGAGTTTTGAAAACGCAATTATCGCCAATGGCGCCGTCGGTGGGTCCACCAATGCCGTCGTCCACTTACTGGCAATCGCGGGACGTATCGGCATTGATTTGAAGCTTGAGGATTTTGACCTCGGGTCCGATATTCCCTTGCTTGTTAATTGCATGCCTTCCGGAAAATACCTGATGGAGGATTTTTGCTACGCTGGCGGCATGCCGGTTATCCTTGACGAGCTTTCGGATCATTTACGCAGCGCCAAAACGGTCTTGGGTGGTGATATTTCTGCCTATGCAGATGGCGCTGAATGTTGGAACCGTGACGTCATTCGGTCCATGGATGAGCCGCTAAAGGCATCTGCAGGCATCAAAGTATTGCATGGAAATTTAGCCCCCCGCGGTGCAATCGTGAAACCTTCTGCTGCAAGCGCTGAATTGCTTGAACACGAAGGCGACGCTTACGTCTTTGAGAATATCGAAGAGCTGAAAGCCACGATTGATAACGACGATCTGCCCGTCACTAAAGATAGCATACTTGTACTCAAAGGTTGCGGTCCAAAAGGGTATCCAGGCATGGCAGAAGTCGGCAACATGCCGATCCCTTCAAAGCTGGTGAAACAGGGCGTGCGCGACATGGTCCGCATCTCAGATGCTCGTATGTCGGGAACTGCGTTCGGGACGGTCATCCTCCATGTTTCGCCCGAGGCAAATGAAGGCGGCAACCTTGCGCTGGTCAAGACAGGGGATCGCATCCGGTTCTCAGCCAGCCAAGGTTCGCTTGAGCTTTTGGTCTCGGATGAGGAGCTTGCAGTGCGCCGTGCTGATTGGACACCTGAACCACCACACTATACGCGCGGCTATGCCAAAATGTACGTTGATCATGTCTTACAGGCTGATCAGGGCGCCGATCTTGATTTCCTAGTCGGAAAAGACACGCGGCCCGTCACACGAGAGAGTCATTAAATGACAAAAACGACCAGTTTTCACGATCTGCAAAGCAAAAGCGTTTTCATCACTGGCGGCGGGGCTGGCATTGGAGCGTCCTTAACGGATGGGTTTCTACAACAAGGGGCAAAGGTAGCCTTTGTTCAACGTTCAGATTCTTCCGAGTTCTGTGATGCGATGGAGGTTAAACATGGGGTGCGTCCTCTCTTCATTCAGTGCGACATTACAGATGTTGCTGCCCTATCTGCGGCTGTAGAACAGGCGTCTCAGGCACACGGCACGGTGCAAGTGCTTGTAAATAATGCTGCCAATGACCAACGCCATTCTACGGCAGAAGTCACCGAAGAGTTTTGGGACTGGTCCCAAGCGATCAACCTAAAGGCCTACTTCTTTGCGTGCCAAGCGGTCATGGCGGGGATGAAGGAAGCGGGCGGCGGTGCAATCGTGAACTTTTCATCGATAAGCTACATGATGGGGAATGCGGGTTATCCGTCTTACACGACCGCCAACGCCGGAATAAGTGGGATGACGCGATCTTTGGCCCGCGAATTTGGACCAGATCGCATTCGGGTTAATGCGCTTGCGCCGGGATGGGTTTTAACTGACAAACAACTCGGAAAATGGGCCACCCCTGAGGCGTTGGCTTCACATCTTGAACGCCAATGCCTGAAAGAACACTTGTCTCCGCAGGACATCGTGGATGCGACCTTGTTCTTGTCCTCGAATGCGAGCCGGATGATGACAGGTCAATTGATTGCAGTTGATGGTGGCGTCGTCACAACGGGATAGAACTATGAGCAAAGTCGAATGGATCGCGGTTGATTGGGGGACGTCTAATCTTCGGGCTTGGGCTATCGGAATGAATAACGAGGTCGTTGCTGAATTGAATTCAGACCGGGGTATGGGGACACTACGCTCCGATGAATTCGAAGCGGTCCTTGTTGATCTTTTAGACCCGTATCTGGGCGACGAATGCATACCTGTTCTATGCTGCGGCATGGTCGGCGCCAAGCAAGGATGGTCTGAGGCAACATATGCCAAAACACCATGTGCGCCCGGGGCCGTCGAGACCCTAACCCGAATTGCTACCGAAGATGTACGTATTTCGGTTAGCATTCTTCCCGGTGTGATGCAGACTTCGCCTGCGGACGTTATGCGGGGTGAAGAGACCCAAATCGCAGGGTTTATTGCATTGAATCCAAGATTTGACGGCACATTGTGCCTGCCAGGAACCCACACCAAATGGGTGCAAATCAGCGCTGAGGAGATCGTGAGCTTTCGCACGTTTATGACGGGCGAAATGTTTGCGCTTCTAAGCCAACGTTCGGTACTTCGACATAGTGTTGCCGGCGACGAATGGTCCAACGATGCGTTTATTGAGGCTGTCGAAGATTCCATGAGTTCGCCTCAACAGTTGGCCAGTCGACTATTTGGCATTCGTGCAGAAGGCTTGGTCAGAGATCAATCACAAGGGGACGCAAAGGCGCGGCTTTCAGGGTTGCTCATCGGGCAGGAACTTGCGGGTGCGCGTGGATATTGGCTTGGCCAGGACGTGGCGCTGATCGGTGACCCAAACTTGACCGAACTCTACAACGCCGCGCTTGAAAAACAGGGCGTGATCGCGCGCTCTTTGGGGGGGGCTGAAATGACATTGGCAGGCCTGAGCGCAGCCTACAAAGCCACAAAGGATGAGCCATCATGAACCGAAATATCGTGGCAATTTTGCGTGGCCTTCAGCCATCTGAGGCTGTTGATATGGCGGGTGCGTTGATTGAATGCGGCATCTCAAAAATCGAAGTGCCTTTGAATTCCCCTCAGCCGTTTGACAGCATTGAGCGCATGGCACGTGCTTTCGGGAAGGATACTTTGATTGGCGCTGGAACAGTATTGACCATTGCTGACGTGAAACGGGTCGCAGACGTAGGCGGTGCGTTGGTTGTCTCCCCTGATTGTAACCCCGAAATCATTTCTGCCACCAAAGCCGCTGGCATGCTTTCATTTCCCGGTGTGATGACCCCGACGGAGTGTTTTCTTGCACTAAGATCGGGCGCGGATGGTCTAAAGTTGTTCCCCGGTTCGCTAATCGGACCCGACGGGGTCAAAGCGATACGGGCCGTTTTACCTAAAGGCACACAGGTTTTGGCAGTTGGGGGCGCGGGTCCAGAAAACTTTGCGAGTTGGAAATCGGCCGGCGTTGATGGATTTGGTATCGGTTCCGCCCTGTATAAGCCGGATCTAACCGTTGCCCAAGTTCGACAACGCGCCAAGGCAATTGTTTCTGCCTATGACGAAGCATTTAACCCATGACTGTCCACCTGTTCGACGACCGCTCGTGCGAGCTTGGCGAGGGTCCCCTTTGGCATCCTGAACTTCAGCAATTGTTTTGGTTTGATATCAACAACAAGAAAATGCTGAGCCTTAAGGACGGAAATCAATTGGAATGGTCGTTCGATCGATATGTGTCTGCGGCAGGTTGGATGAACAAAGATACACTGTTGATTGCAAGTGAGTCCGACCTTTTTGAGTTCAATCTGACCTCTGGCGACAGCAAGCATGTGTGTGATCTTGAGGCCGACAACCCGGCGACGCGTTCAAACGATGGGCGCGCTGATCCATGGGGTGGATTTTGGATCGGCACGATGGGCAAAAACGCGGAGAAAAACGCGGGATCAATATACCGCTACTTTCAAGGAAAGCTGGTAAAGCTCTTTTCCGACATCACGATTACAAACTCAATTTGCTTTTCGCCCGATCGTCAAAGTGCCTTTTACACAGACACAGCAACACGCAAGATTATGCGTCAGGTGCTAGATGCAGCGGGATGGCCGACCGGTCCAGCTGAACTTTTTATTGATCTAGGTAAGGACGCTTCAAACCCAGACGGATCAGTCGTCGATGCGGAAGGGTGCCTTTGGAATGCTCAATGGGGCGCTGCGCGTGTAGCTCGCTATTCACCTGATGGCGCATTGCTTTCCACTGTCGATTTCCCTGCAAGTCAAATCAGTTGTCCAGCATTCGGCGGGCAGAACATGACAACGATATTTGCAACGAGCGCTGCGGAAAACATGGACTCTCCATCCATTGAGCAGGGCCGCACTTATTGCGCTATAACGGCGGTAAAAGGCCAACCCGAACACCGCATAATTTTGTGAGCCGTGATGAAACGTACGTTAGGCACTTGTTACTATCCCGAGCACTGGCCCCGAAGCATTTGGGAAGAAGATGCGCGCCGAATGGTCGAAGCAGGCCTGACTTGGGTTCGCATAGGAGAATTTGCTTGGTCTCGGTTGGAACCTTCACCAAATCAATATGAATTTGACTGGTTGGATGACGCAGTTGAGGTTCTAGGTCGTGCAGGACTAAAAGTTGTCCTTGGAACGCCCACAGCAACTCCGCCAAGATGGATGGTCGACCGGCATCCTGATATGCTTGCCGTTGATGCTCAAGGTCGTCCTCGAAAGTTTGGATCCCGCAGGCACTATTGCTTTAGCCATGAAGGCTACAAAGCAGAATGTGCGACGATGGTAGCCAAACTGGCAGAACGTTATGGGCGCAACCCGCATGTTGCTGCTTGGCAAACTGACAACGAGTTCGGTTGTCATGATACTACAATTTCGTACAGCGAGGCGGCGCGCAAGGCGTTTCAATCGTGGCTTCGGGTGCGTTATCCTTCTGACGGTAACGATGGCGATATTGCAGCTTTGAACCAAGCCTGGGGAAATGTGTTCTGGTCAATGGTCTATGATGATTTCGATCAGGTCGATCTGCCAAACTTAACTGTGACCGAAGCTAACCCATCCCATAGCCTCGCGTTCCGCCTTTTTAGTTCAGATCAGGTTGTTGCCTTTAACAAGCTCCAGGTAGAGATAATTCGAGCGAGTTCAGATGCACCGATCACACATAATTATATGGGTAGGATCACAGATTTCGATCACTTTAAAGTTGGCGAGGATCTCGATATCGCGTCATGGGATAGCTATCCCTTGGGATTTCTTGAAGATCGTGTCGGAGCAGACGACGAACGTCAACGGCGCTTTGCGCGTCAAGGCGATCCAGATTTTCAAGCGTTCCATCACGATTTGTACCGCGCGGTCGGTCGCGGACGATGGTGGGTTATGGAACAACAACCCGGTCCAGTTAATTGGGCGCCCTACAATCCAGAGCCTCTGCCAGGCATGGTTCGGCTTTGGACATGGGAAGCGTTCGCCCATGGGGCCGAGGCGGTATGCTACTTCCGGTGGCGTCAGTCGCCGATGGCACAAGAGCAAATGCACGCAGGGCTTTTAAGACCCGATAGCATCGCTGCGCCGGGGCTTGACGAAGCTATAGAAGTAGCCAAAGAGATTTCGAATGCCCCAGATGTTGCGCCCCTTCAATCCACAATAGCGCTTCTTTTTGATTATGACGCGGATGCAGCCTGGACTGTTCAACCTCACGGAGAAGGTTTGAGCTATTTCGATTTGGTATTCAGTCAATACCGCGCTCTGAGATCTCTTGGTTTATCGGTTGATATTCTACCCACCAGCTGTCGGGATTTTGACCAATATGAACTCATCGTGGCCGGCGGATTGGTGCATATGGCTCGAGAATTGAAATTAGCGCTCGCAAATTGCGCTGCAGAGGTGTTTGTGGGCCCACGGTCTGGCGCTCGCACCGGTGACATGCGTATTCCAGTGCCCTTGCCGCCAGACCTACCCAATTTCGACGTAACCGTTGCGCGTGTGGAGAGCTTGCGCCCAGACATGCCCGTGAATTTGGACGGTGAAGGACTGATCGAAGGCTTTCGAGAAAAACTGACTGGATCTGCAGAAGTAAGTATCCGCTCTGAAGATGGCTCACCGGTCGTGATGAGGTCAAATCACTTAAGCTACGTCGGTTCTTGCCTAGATTTGACAGGATGGCGGAGGCTATTTCGAAATGCGTGCGCCAAAAGGAATATCGCAATTGTAGAACTTCCAGATGCGGTTCGCATTCGCGACACCCAAACCGAGCGATTTTGGTTCAATTCTGATCCGATCGCCCACGATGTTGATGGGATGGCGCTTCCACCCATTTCGGTCACGTGGCAGAAAATGCCCGTGAAATAGAGCTTTAGGGCGAAACACTGGATAGAACCACGCGTTAAACGCGTATGTATTTTCAATGGTGCCCTGACTGCAAGTTTTTTGCCGGATGAGCATTAGGCTCAGGCCTCATAACCAGAATATGACGGTTGCAGCGAGGGCGATTGCAGACAGGTATACCCTTGGGCAACGGTCGTAACGGGTTAGCACACGTCGCCAGTCTCTCAAACGCCCAAACATGATCTCAGTCCGGTTGCGTCTATTGTAGCGCCGCTTGTAGTACTTGATGGCTTTGTCGCGTGACTTCCGGCCGGGGATGCAAGGCGTTATGCCCAAATCCACGTCATAGCCACGATCCCCAAACCACTAGTCGGCTGCTGGCAAGCTACTCACCAGAGCTTGCGCTCCAGTATAATCGCTTACCTGGCCGGCCGTCATGAAGAGCCGAATTGGTCGCCCTATCGTGTCGGTCACAGGATGCAACTTTGAGTTCTTACCGCCTTTGGTGCGCCCGATCAGACGTCCACGCCCCCCTTTTTACCGACAAGCTGGAAGCTGTCCGGTGGGCTTTGAGGTAGGTCGCATCGATTAAAATCGTTTTGTTGTCAGGCGCTTCAGCGGCAAGCGCCTCCATAATCCGGGCAAATACTCCCATATCGCTCCACCGTTTCCAACGGTTGTAGAGCGTCTTGGCTGGTCCGTACTCCTTGGGCGCATCACACCACCGTAAGCCGTTGCGATTGATGAAGATAATGCCGCTCAAGACACGCCGATCATCAAGCCGTGGTACACCGTGGCTCTTTGGAAAGTAGGGTCGAAGCCGCGCCATTTGATTTTCGTTAAGCCAATAAAAATTGCTCGTATAACCCCCCGAAATTCCGAGGCTTGAATCACGCCGACATCACAACCTCAACCGGTTAACAGGTCCTGAGCCTAAGGAAACCCATCTGTTTAAACCTCGTTTGAGCTTCATTTTATTGGAATAATGCGCTGAGTTGTCGAATATCTTTAGTAAGATTTTGATGCGAACTCACCTTCCAACCAGTACAGCCGTTGCTCGTTTACGAGTTCTCGACGCATTTTAGTTCGCCAATTAATCTGCGAGACAACGCTTCTGAATTTTCGTACAATTTGGAACGGTTAGAGGCACTAGTGCCCTTCCGAAGTCATCGTTTGGTTGGAATGGATTTCGCCCCAAATTTTTCCCGGGCTTTTTCCCGTCCAACGTTTGACAGCACGGGAAAAAGAGCTTGGGTCGGAAAACCCGACAAGGTAGGCCACTTCGTTCACCGAAACCTTATTGCTGCTCAGGTAGTGCAAGGCCATCTTGTGACGCAACCTATCCAAAAGTGTTTCGAAGTTTGCCCCCTCAGCCCGCAATTTCCGGTACAGGGTTTGGCGGCTTTGGCCGGTTTGCCGAGCAATTTCATCCATACTAACCTCACCGGTATGCAGCACCGGCAAAATCATCTTTTCAATCTTCGCAGTTAACTTGTTGCTGTCTTCAAGTTCTTTCAACAGTGCGTCGCCTCGTTCTGTAAGCACGCCAAACAAATACTTGTTGGCCGGGTCCACCTCGACCTGAAGCCAGGTGGGGTCGATCCTCATGGCATTGCGCGATGCATCAAATTCAACCGGAACCTGCAATATCCGATCATAATCCGCAGCATGAACGGGCTTGGGGTGGGTCACCTGTAGCCCAAGGGCAAAGGGCGTTTCGTCAAAATGCCGCCGGAATTCGCAAATAAAACGGGCAAAGGTCATCTCGGTCAATTCAGGAAAGTCAACGGGACCAGTACGGTTATCTATGATTCACATCCCATCCACTGTGGACTCAACGCTAAAGCGTTCATCCGCCAGGCCAAGATCTACTTCCGCCACCAGTTTCCCATAACGACTCAATTGGTTCAGCACGTCGCCCATAGTTGGGGCCGATTGGCAAATTAATCCGACCACAGACAATTCTTCAAACCGTGTATCGTCGCAGAATTCCAGCGCGAATGCCGGCGCATTGCATTGAGACTTTGCCGTACGGATCAACACTTGATAACTGACCAACGACGAGCGTTTGTCGGGATCATCGAATAGGCGCTGGTCAATTTCTGCCGCCCGCAGCAATTGAGCGCGGTCCGCGCCCCGCCGGACAGCATATTCCAACGCGCCATTCGCGTAGCCTGCCGAAACTGTGAATGCTGTCATCGATCGCCCTTTTTTCCAGTGCTTTTTTGAGTTGTGTTACGTCAGGCCAGCATTTTGAGCGTCGAGGCCATTTACAGAACGCGCCTCGCATCATAGCCCACGGAAAACACGAAAGGAACTCACTGTTATGACATTTCAAAAAATTGGCGGGATTGCCGGATTAATTGCTGCCGCAACCTATTTGTTTGGTATTGGATTGTTGCTAGGCGTATTGGAACCCGCGGGTTATGGCGGAGAAGACATGGTTGGGCAGGCCAAGTTTCTCTCTGAAAACCAGTTGATTATGTATATCTGGAATCTTGTAATATGGATATTGAATGCCATAGTCTTAGTCATCCTCGCCCTTGCTATTCACGACAGGCTCAAAGAAAAAGCGCCTGCTTTTAGTCAGGTGGCCACGTCTTTTGCGCTGATTTGGGCAGGCTTGGTTTTGGCCAGTGGCATGCTTTCAAATATCACCGTAGGCTCGGTTTCTGCGCTCTACGCTTCGGACCCAGTGCACGCTGGTGCTCTTCTTCAAAGCCTCACGGCGGTGGAAAGTGGTCTGGGCGGCGGCAATGAACTTGCCGGTGGTTTGTGGGTGTTGCTCCTGAGTTGGGGAGCATTGCGCACCGAGGCTTTGTCGAAGCCCATGAATCTATGCGGCATGTTGATTGGTCTTGCCGGGCTAAGCACACTCGTCCCTGCCCTTGCCCCAGTAACGGGTGCAATATTCGGCCTAGGATTCATTGCCTGGTTTGCATGGGCGGGTATTCATCTGCTACGCGACTAAGATTTGGATAGCGACACGTCGATTCACAAATCACCTTTTGATGGGGTGATTTTCATCCAAATGCCGATGCTGCGATAGTCACTGTCACAGCATCGGTGGATGGCTGCATTGTGGGGAAAGCGGGCAACACCCAATTAACTGCTAGCGTTCGCTCTGGCTTGGCGTAGCCAGTAGAATCCGATAGCAAAAACCAAAGTCACCGCAAAAATGGTCGAAACGGACTTGGCGATCGTGGCTGTGCTGGAAGCAACGACCAATGCTGATGAAGGAACAGGCCAACTCCAAATTATAGCAATGATCCCAAGGTTTTCGACGTAGTCGAATACTGCGGCAGCCGCAGACAAAAGCATGCCCACCTGCAGAAGTTTCGGGTGGTCCAGACGTTGACCAAACCAGCGTATGGTGGTGATCAGTGTCAGTGCTAGAAGGCCTGGGTAAACCATATCGAGCGGAATTTGGCGCGAAAGATAGTAATCCCGCCCATCGGCGCCCAACGACTCAAGAATAGTGATAGCTTCCGAAAGACTGTAACCCATCGGACGCATGTCAAAGGGCACATGGCCAGACAGCGCTTCGATCCGAGCGAGTGTTATAGATATCATCACAAAATAGACCGCTGCGCCAAGAAGTCCAAGTCCGATCGCGCACTTCCCGACATGACGGGACCAAATTCGTATTAGCATTTTTCTTACTCCATTTTTTGTGGCAGACATGCCTGCGCAGAACGCCCTGTGCATTATCATTTGATAAGGCCACCAAAGATGAATCTACTTTCGCTGATTATACACTCCCCGGAGATGTCAGATCGTGCTTGCGCAGAAAATTTTGCGACCAAGTGGTCAACAGCCCGTGTTGGCATCGGAACGCATCTGGCCCTCCAAGAAGACTCTGCGACAGATGAGTTTTTCCTTATGGAGGGCCGAGTCATCAGCAGTATTTGCGACCCAGATGGCAAAGAAGTTTGTGTCGGCTTCTATGTAGGCCCATGTGTGATAACCCCAAACATCGCGCGCACTCGTAATGGCGTATCTTTGGTTTCAATTACCGCTACGACCGATGCCACGGTTGCCCGCTTAAACAGTGATCTTCTGACAAAACTGATGCTTTCATCTGAACCGGTCCGAGATTGGGCAAACGGTATTCTTCGCAAAGCTTTGGGTCAGAAAGCGGACCGTGAATGGTGCCTTGCAGCCCTTGGAGGTTCTGATCGGTTAGAGTGGTTTCGCGAAAATTTCCCAGGATATGAAGGCTTCTTCAACCATGCGCTGATTGCTTCATTCTTGGGGGTCACCCCCGTCACGCTAAGTCGACTACGGAGCGAGAACAAAAGAAACGATACAAGTCATCGACGTAGTTCTTCAGCAAGTGTCTGACTTGAGCACCTGTGGGACAGATGTGTTTCACACCCGGCGCGTTCATTTTCACGATACAACCGAGTGCGTAATCCGACATTTCCGAATTGCCCCAATTTGCAATCGTAGGCTTTAAGAGTGCCTGATTCGAATAGGCCGCTGCGGTCTCGTATTTTGCACCACGAATGATAATGCCGGCGTCGGCTTCCTTAACAACATGTACCAACATGTCTGGATCTTGATCTTGCGGGGCCTTGGAACGATCGCCTTTTGGATCCGTGTTGGCCGAGACATGGAACGGATCTTCCTTGGTGCAAGTTTGAATATGTCGCTCGATGTTTTGCGCAAATCGAGGGTCAATTTCGTTTAGGATGTCTTTTCCATCGCGAAGGGACCACATTTCGCCGATGGTTTCATCTCCTACGCGGGTCACAATACCGCCAACATCATGCATGACCAGATCAACGGCATCGCGTTTGTCTTTCCAATCCTTTGCCTCGTGTGGGAGACGCATACCGATGGCGTGGCGTTCACCATTTTCCTCGTAGGTCATCGCTGCCTGAGTTTTGGGATCATGCTGCATGTCATAAATTCGCGCGCGCACATCTATAATCGGTTTCATCTGTGGGTGAACGGTCGGATCATCGACCTTTTCTCCGTTAATCCAGACTTCCCTGCCGTCTTTGATTGAATCGCGATATTCGTCACTAGTACGGATCATTATAGGTCTTCCTCATCATAGTAATTCGGCTTTTGTTCGGGCGCAGAAGCCACCCAGAAAGCGTGTGCGTTGCCGGAAACCTATCTAGCAAAGTTTGATAATCAAAATAGATTGTTTTTTGGGACGAAATAGAGTTTAGCTATTCAGTATGCACCGCTTCTCGCTTCGACAACTTGAATACCTCGTCGCCTGTATTGATCACGGATCAACGGCACGGGCCGCAATTGCCCTAAATGTATCGCAACCCACGATTTCGATTGCTGTAACAAAACTCGAAGACCAACTCGGCGTGCAGTTACTACGGCGCCATCATTCACAAGGGGTTACAGCCACGGCGAGTGCTGAGAATATTCTGCCTTCCGCGCGTGCTCTTTTGGCTCATGCAACAGATTTACAACGGCAAGTCATACCGACAGATGACAAGGTTTCCGGAGAATTGCGCTTGGGCAGTTTTACAACGCTAGCGTCCTCCGTTTTGCCAAGGTTGGTAAATGCTGTCAGCAGAGAGTACCCAGACATTCACTTGCGGATCAGCGAAGGCACCCAAGACGAATTGCTTGAGGGATTGAACTCTGGCCAGTTGGAAACAGCACTGCTGTACGATTTGAATTTGCCAGACGACATTCTGAAAACCGAGTTGTTGGAACTGACCACCCACGCTGTCTTGCCAAACGATCACTCCCTTTCTGATCAAGAAGAGATTGATCTCATTGATCTGGCAAGCGAGCCGTTCATATTGTTGGATGTCCCACCTAGCCGGGACTTTTTTCTAGGGATGTTCAAAAACGCTAACCTATCCCCCAAAATCGTTCACAGCTCTCCTTCAATGGAATTGGTTCGGGGTCTAGTTGGTTACGGATTGGGTTATTCTCTTTTAGTCTCTCGACCATCAGGGGACATCACCTACGACGGTCAACCGCTTTGCATACGTCCTTTGAAGAATACTATGGCCAAAAGCTCGATCGTGCTTGCACGTCATAGAGGACTACGCTCGACCCAAATCATGACGCTTTTTTCTCAACTGGCGCAGAACGCGATCCATAGATCCGCCTCGCCTGATTTGTGAGGTTTCTAAAAGGTTTTTGAACTCAAAAGTATTTGAGAGTCGCCCATTTTTTGGACCGATCATTCGAGTATTGTTGTTGCCTGTCTGGCTGCAAATGCGGGAACAACTTACTCATCCCAAATCGAACATCAAATCACCTTCGCTTTTTGCAGCTCGGCGATAGCATCTTCCGAATACCCAACCTCCGCTAGCAATACGCGGGTATGCTCACCGAGATCGGGCACAGGGTCCATGCGAGGTTCAACACCCACCCCTCCGGGGGGAAGAAGGGCCGAAATAGGTCCGACGGGCGTGTCCACTTTGCGCCAGCGGTTTCGGGCCTTCAGTTGAGCATGGCGCCAGACGTCTTCCATTTCGTTCATTTTTGCGTTTGCAATACCCGCTCGTTCCAGTCGCTCGACAACATTTTCGGTCGTCAATTCTGCGAAACTAGCGAGGATTATCTGCGTTAGTGCGACTTTGTTTTGGGCGCGCAAACTGTTCGTCAAAAACTGTGAGTCAGCGCTCAGTGCTGGTTGCTGAAGCACAATGTCGCAAAATACCTTCCACTCCCGTTCATTTTGCAGGCCCAGAATGACGGTGCGCCCGTCGCCAACCGCAAATGGGCCGTAAGGAAAAATCGTTGCATGGCTTGCGCCAGCGCGTGGCGGGGGATTCGCCCCGTCATATGCATAATAAAGCGGGTAACCCATCCATTCGGTCATCGCATCAAGCATAGACAGGTCGATGTCGCATCCCTTGCCGGTTTTTCCACGCTGAATGATAGCCGTTAGAATGTTGGTATAAGCGTACATGCCGGCTGCGATATCGGCGATTGATATGCCGGCTTTGCTCGGGTTGTCGGGGGTGCCAGTCGTGGTGAGAAATCCCGCCTCAGATTGGATCAGTAGATCGTAGGCCTTGCGTTTTTCGTCTGGGCCACCTGTCCCGTAACCAGATATATTGCAAACGATAATACCCACATTGGTTTTTGACAGCGTCTCATAGTCTAGCCCAACCCGCGCGGCCGCTCCGGGGGCAAGATTTTGCACCAAGACATCGGCCTGATCGAGCAGTTTTTGCAAGATAACCGCACCTTCGGGATGTTTGATGTCTAGCGTCAAGCTTTCCTTGGACCGGTTCGTCCAAACGAAATGAGAAGCCATTCCACTAACGCGCGTGTCATAGTTGCGCGCGAAATCCCCAACGCCGGGACGTTCGATTTTGATGACGCGCGCGCCCATGTCCGCCAGTTGGCGCGTGGCAAAAGGTGCAGCGATCGCGTGTTCAAGACTGACAACGGTAATTCCATCGAGCGGCAACATCAGAACGACCTTGGTAGGTCGAGAACATGTTCAGCGACATAGGAAAGGATGAGATTGGTTGAGATTGGCGCAACTTGATAAAGACGCGTCTCGCGGAACTTGCGTTCCACATCATATTCTTCTGCAAACCCAAAGCCGCCGTGAAACTGAAGACACGCATTAGCCGCTTCCCAACTGGCTTTGGCGGCTAGATACTTCGCCATGTTGGCCTCGGTACCACATGGCGCACCCGCATCAAAAAGCTCGCACGAACGGAACCGCATCAAGTCGGCTGCTTCAATCTCGATCTTTGCTTCGGCAATCGGAAATTGAACACCTTGGTTTTGACCGATTGGCCGTCCGAATACCTCGCGTTCTTTGGCGTATTTGGTCACTTTGTCGATGAACCAGTGACCGTCGCCTATGCATTCAGCTGCGATCAGCGTTCGCTCGGCGTTCAATCCGTCCAGAATGTAGCGAAAGCCCATGCCCTCTTCACCGATCAAATTTTCAACGGGGATTTCTAGGTTGTCAAAAAATAACTCATTGGTCTCGTGATTGACCATGTTTGGGATGGGCTTAACCTCCAAACCTTTGCCAATTGCGTCCTTGAGATCGACCATGAAGATGGACATTCCAAGCGATTTTCGTTTGACCTGATCAAGCGGGGTCGTGCGCGCAAGCAAGATCATCAGATCGGAATGCTGAACGCGGCTGATCCAAACTTTTTGGCCATTCACGATATAACGGTCGCCTTTTCGTACCGCCGTGGTTTTAATTTTTGTTGTGTCGGTGCCAGTCGTGGGTTCTGTAACGCCCATGGATTGCAGGCGTAGTTCTCCACTTGCAATACGGGGTAGATACCGGAGCTTTTGTTCATCAGATCCGTGTCGCAGCAAGGTTCCCATGTTGTACATCTGACCATGGCAGGCTCCGGAATTGCCACCAGACCGGTTGATTTCTTCCATGATGATACTGGCCTCGGTTAGGCCAAGCCCTGAACCGCCGTACTCTTCCGGAATCATCGCCGCGAGCCAACCCGCCTCAGTTAAAGTGTTCACAAAGGCTTCGGGATAGCCCCGCTTTTGGTCAACCTCGCGATGGTATTCCGGTGGAAACGTCGCACATAATGCCCGTACGGCGTCGCGGATTTCTTGATGATCAAAGCCTGCTGACATTATGCAATCCTCGCAGAAGCATTCATCGCGAGCGCACCGTCTTGCCGTCGCACCCAAAGTTGAAAGGTTTTTCCGTCCGCATTCGCTACGCCGTGCACCGAGAATGTTTCGTTGTCGAATACCGTGGCCAAAGCGCGAAATTCAAAACTATGAACTGTGGCATCCGGCTTTTCGCGACGGAGCAAATCCAACAATAGCGTTGCGAGCAACGGGCCGTGAACCACTAGGCCCTTGTAACCCTCAGAGCTCACGCAAAACGGCTGGTCGTAGTGTATGCGATGTCCATTGAAAGTCAGCGCAGAATAGCGAAACAGCAAAACGGGATCGGGATCGATAACACGCGAGAAATCGCAATCGTCGGGCGCCTGCGATGGCACCGTATCAGGCGCATCGGCGTTAGGTTCGTCACGATAGACAATGTCGTGCTCTTCGTCGACGCCAAGTGTCGATCCGTCAAATACTTGGTGACCAACTGTGACAAAGACCAATTTTCCGGAACGCCCAGTTTTGGCTTTCACGGACTTTATGGTCGAAATTTTCTTCAACTCGCGTCCGATAGGAAGCGGAGCGTGAAACGTCAAACGACTTCCAGCCCACATTCGACGCGGAAGTGGCACCGGTGGCAAGAACCCTCCTAGTGCTGCATGACCGTCATAGCCTGCATCTGACAGCTTGAAGAGCTGAAGAAAATGAATCCAGTGCCAAAGGGGTGGAAGGGGCGTGCCATCACAATACCCGGGATCATCCCGGTCTAGCGTTGCTGCCAACGCATTTGATGGAAATGGGCTTATCCGCTCGGTACGGATTTCCGACTTTCCAATCCACTCATCTAAATGTGCTGTCGTCAACTTTTTCTCACTCAGAGCTAATTAGACACAATCTTTGCCACAGCGCGTGCGTTATTAAAATTCGTATTTCCATAACGCGGCGTTCGTGGTAGCCGAACACAAATGAACATCGAAATCACTGATCTCAGACTCTTTGTGAACATCGCGGAATGTGGCAACCTTACTAAGGGCGCAGAGAAAACCTTTCTGTCTCCCCCGTCTGCAAGTGCGCGGATCAAAACACTTGAATTTGAAACCTCTCAGCAGCTCCTCAACCGCGGAAACAAGGGCGTAACGCTCACGACCTCTGGTGAGCTATTTCTGAAGCAGGCGCGTTTGGTTCTGCGCCAGTTTGATTTCCTAACTGTCGAAATGAGCAATTCTGAGGCCGGTCACATACGGCTATTTGCAAACACAACCGCAGTGACAGAGTTCCTTCCAGAGCTTCTTGCGCGTTTCTTATCAGAGCGTCCAAGTTTAACAATGGACCTACAAGAGAGATTAACAAATGACATAGTACGGTCCGTTGTGGATGGCACTGCAGATCTTGGAATTGTCTCTGGTGACATTGGAAATGAAGATCTTGAGTGTATTAGGTTCTCAACAGACCGCCTTATGCTAGCGACACCAAGCAATCATCCACTCAACGACAATGAATCGGTGCAACTTTCGGAAACGCTAGAATTTGAACATATAGGCCTGCATGAGGGCAGCACGCTTTTGGATTTTCTGCGCCGCCAGTTCCGCCGAAAGGGCTACGATCGTAGTTTACGAATACAGGTTCGCAGCTTTGAGGCAATGTGCCGGCTAGTAGAAGCAGGTGTTGGAATTGGCGTCGTTCCTGAATCCGCCGCACGGCGACACGTTCAGACAATGGATATCAAATTGCTGGCACTTGATGACGATTGGGCCATACGAGATCGATTTGTTTTGACCCGCGATCGGCTGGCTCTACCCAGGGCAGCGGACGCGTTGATAGAACTTCTTGTACTTGTAGGTGCTGGAGGGGGTCCAATGGTTCATTCTCGAAATTCAGGAGACGAGATTGAAACAGGCGCACAAACAGTGATCCCCTAGACCGTTCGCAGAATCGCTTTCAACGTTTTTGACAAAACGCCAACGTCTAGACTTGGGTTCTGATCCTCGGAATTTTTCACGCGACACGACGCATGAAACGAAGAAATCTTGGCATGTCGCAAAAGCGAAATATTGCTGAAAGTAACTCCGCTTCCTGCCATCACTTCTATCTCTGCTCCGGCCAATTCTACCATCGCAGACAATTCGTCTATGCCCTCGACAGCAGTTGATGCCCCTCCAGACGTCAAAATTCTTTCAATGCCCAAGTCAATGGCGGTATCGACCGCGTCTCTTGGTGATGACATCTCATCCACAACTCGATGAAGGGTCATGCCCATGCCCTTGGCAGCAACGCAAAGGCGTTTAAGTGCCACTATATCAAGCGTTTGATCATCTTTTGCGGCCCCGAAAACCACACCGGCAAAGCCTGCGGCACGCATTGCAGCGACATCAAGTTCCATCGAACAAAGTTCGGCTTCGGTGTATATAAAATTGCCCCCTCGCGGTCGGCTCGTGGCGTAGAGGGGGACAGCGGAATTTTTTGCCGATGCGATCGAAGGGGGCGTAGGCGGGAAACCACGTAAATCGAAAGCGCTACAAAGCGCAATCCGATCCACATTCGCTGAAATCGCAATCGCAAGATCATCAGGACTATCCACACAGATTTCAAGCGTATCGGTCAAATCTCAAGGAAACCTTTGAAACTTAGATCGGGATCCAAACGTATCAAGTCACGCGCGAATTTACCTTGGACGAGGGCGTTGTCTTCGCAACCTATAACGCGGGCTGGTACTGTAATTGCAGCGCGAAGAACCGCAGCACGATCAATCCCGACTTTGTTTGCCAACCTATAAACACCTTCTGCCTGAGTTAAATGTGCGCCGGCAAGGCTTCCCTCGCCGTTGACCAATTTGCCCTGTTCCAAATGAACGTCGACGCCGTAAAGGTTAAACTTATCCGGTCCGCCGACGGTCGGCATGGCATCAGACACAAGGAAAACAGACTCTTTTTTGGGCCTCGCCCGCATTGCCAGCGCGACCATTTCATCAGCTACATGAATGCCGTCCACGATTATACCAACGTCGATGTCAGAATTAATGACCGCGCCTGTAACCCCAGGTGCTCGGTTCAGCATCGGCGACATCGCATTAAACAAATGCGTAGCGCAGCTAATTCCCGCTTGAATTGCCTCGTGGGTCTTTTCAGCAGTCGTATCTGTGTGGCCAATTGAAACAACAGCACCAAGATCTGCAAGTTCGGCAATTTGGCTTGATGTAACTGCCTCGGGCGCGACCGTAATCATCACGGCAATACCCTCGTTTCTTAGGCGTTCAACAAGGGCAATCGTTTCGGCATCCATCGGGCGCACAAAACGTTCAGCATGAGTACCGCGACGCGGAACCGAAATATGCGGCCCTTCGATATGAATGCCCAACAAACCAGCGGTCCCGTTGGCAGAAATTACAGCATCGGCGGCCTTTGCCATCACCTCTGGCGCGTCGGTGATTACGGTCGGCAAAATGCTGGTTGTTCCGAAAACGCGGTGGGCCTCAATAATGGCCTCGATACCGCTAGCAGTGGGCTGATCGTTGAATAGGACTCCGCCACCGCCGTTAACCTGCAGATCTATGAAACCAGGCGAAATTATTCCATCGGTTTGAGGCGACCCACAGGGTGCCTCATCTGCCGGATAGATCCCTTCGATCACATCATCTACTATCTTTAACGCTCTATTTTTGCAAAGATTTTCCCCGTCAAACAAGAGATCAGGTAGAAGCCAGTTATCATCCACAGCGCTTCTCCTTTTCTTGAACGTCATAAGGATCAAGCGCAATTTCGATTTGGGCGTCGATCAATCGTTGAACCTGTGTTCCATCGAGTTCTTCGGCGCGGTCCAATACATTTGGTGCGAACACTTGCCACAATAGCGGCTCAGGCAAAGTCCGGCTTTCGGCTTCTTGGCGCAGCATCAACACTGCATTTTGTGCCACGGGGTTGGGCCAATAATAGCGAATTCGATCAGCCAGACCGACATGTCGTGCGACTTGATTTTCTTGCGCATAATGACCCTGCCAGTACCCGGGTTCGGCTGTCATAAGACCTTCCATTGTGGCCATTATGCCAACGCCCTTCCCCGCGATCGCCAGCGCGTTGTCCAGTGCATAAAGGGCCTGCCGATAGGCGAAGGTCAAAGCCGGGCCAACTTTTTGAAAGGCAAATCCAAGCTCAGCTAGACGGCCAAACACGGCTGGGTGCTGATAGTCCGTCGAGTGCGCTTCCAAGCACAAACCCGGCCAGCTCATCATGACATCGCGAAGCGCTGGGTCACGGTCCAGCGGCATATGGTGAACATGCATAGGTGAAAACTCGACACCCGGTTGCACGACCAATCCGGCGATGCGTGGCTTTAGGTCGTTCAAACCTTGTGCCTCAAATGCCTCTTCATGTGCAGAAAGAGTTGCCAAAGCTGACTTGGGAGTCGTCGCTGGAATGTCACCGCTTTCGTCCACACGGGCGCCACCGGGCGGAGGCACTTCTGTGCCAATAACATAGAGGATCGATCGGTCCGGTGCTGCAGTTTCGCACACTCGCGCAAGGTCCGTGGTGCGTGCTGCTGTTACTTCGTCGGGAAGCTGCGCGTCTTCTCCTGCGCATCCTTCCGAACAATCCAGGTGAATTTTCCCAAAACCGGCAGCAACATAATCTGCCACCAAAACGCGGGCTTTCTCCATTGCTGCATCTGCGGAGAGTTTCCGCCATGCTTGAGGGCCAAGATGATCCCCCCCCAATGTAATTCGGTCTCTTGAAACGCCACACTCTTTCGACATCGCGTCGATATCAGCAACAAAATCGACAGGCGTCTTGCCAGTATATCCACCGTCCTGATTGACTTGGTTTGATGTTGCCTCGATCACAATCGGACGGTTTTTTCGCTCAGCCCATTTCATCGAAGCGCGCAAAACGTCTGGCTGGGCAGAACATATTGAAGGGATTGCAACGGTTTCACCGGCGCGGTTTCGGGCGACAATTTCGGTCAATACTTTAGACATGCCCTGCCTCCTGAGCTGCTGCTAAAGCGGCCCCTCGGGCGCCACTAGCATCGCCGCCTGCTGCTACAATTATTATCGGAAGGCTGAACCCGGAGATTTGTTTCTCGGCTAGTCTTTTTGAAATGTCGGTGCTGACGTCGGGGATTTTGCTAAGCCCACCGCCTAACACGATGATGTCTGGGTCCACGGATTGGATGAGCGACAGCACCAAGTCAGTCGTCACTTCTATCCAAACGCGCCAAATATCCTGCGAGGGACCTGATTGGTCTTTTGAATGACCAATTTCTTGCGTGGTCAATTCTAACCCAGTCAGTTCTCGCGCCATTCGGACCAGCCCAGGACCTGCGATATAGGTTTCTGCGCAACCCACGCGTCCGCAACCACATTGATGCAGCTTCAGACCGTTTGACTGCACGGCCTCTGCCGATGCAGCCATGTGGCCGAACTCGCCACCGCAAGATGACGGACCAGGACGTAGATGACCGTCGTAGGCAACACCCCCACCGACCCCAGTGCCAATGATCAAAGACATCACTGTGCCATGCCCCTGACCGACACCAAAAGCGGCCTCTGAAAGGGCCAGCGCACGGCAGTCGTTGACGTATGTTATGGGATGACCGGCTTCGGTGGCGATATCTGCGGGCAAAGGCTTGCCTTTCGCAGGCAAATTGGCCGTAAAGGCATTACCTTGGGCATCAATCATCCCAGGGGCACCTATCCCAACCGGAATCGAGTGTCCGGCCTTGTCGATCGACCATTTCACCTGTTCGGCAACTGTCGTCACCAAATCTTCATATGTGTCAGGTGTCGCGACGCGCTGGCGTTCGATCAACTGCCAATTGGCATCGAAAAGTTGAGCTTCGGACTTAGTCCCCCCAAGATCTATGCCAGCGTATGCGATCATCGAATGACCTCATAAAGCTGAACACCGGAAACAACTCGGGTCAAAGTTCCCTGCCCTTCAAATGGGTTATCGACGTTCAACCCCATGGCATGCGCCCAAATGCATCCCGCAAGTTGGGCGTAAAGGATGGCATTTGGTGCCGCCCATACCGAACCATCTGGGTGAGAAATATCAACATCTCCGTCGGGACCAATAGATGTCACCCTGACGTTTGGAAACTGTTGGCGCAATTCTGCAATGAGATCGGCTTCATAACGAACCGCTGGAATCTCGGATGATGTAAAGACGACGATTTCCGTTTGATCAGTGACAAATGATTTTGGGCCGTGACGAAAACCTAGGACACTGTCCCATAGACACGGAATACGACCTGCCGAAAGCTCCATGACTTTGAGAGCTGCTTCTCGCGCAGCAAAGGTCATCGCGCCAGTTCCCAAAAACACTGCGCGCTCGGGTGCGGGTCCAATCAAATTTTGCATTGTTGCCTGAACATTATCAAACCCGTCGGCCGCATTGTGCAGTTTTGTAGTATTTGGGCCTTTGGCTGAAAACAGCATCAATGCGGTCAATAGCATCGTTGAGAAGCTACTGGTCATCGCAAATCCGCTGTCATGCGTCTCAGCGGGAAGAACAATCACGCGTGTCGCATCGTTTTGACGGGTCGCAAGCGTACTGCCTTCGTTGCATGTAATGTTCAATCGAGGCGCGTTTGGCGCTAGTGCATCAAGAGCTTCGAGTGTTCCGATGCTTTCACTTGAATTGCCTGACCTTCCGAAACTGACGACTAGTGGATTGCGATCTGATAGAAAGGCTTGCGGTTGAGCCACCAAATCAGTGGTCGCGACAGACCGAAGGGCATACGTCCCTCGTTCGCGTTCCAGTCCAGCTACAATTATGTCGCCAATAAATGCACTGGTGCCAGCGCCACAAAACCAAACCTCGTCAAACGTTTGTTGGTCAATCCACGTTTTATGAGCTGCAAAATCACATTTATCAGCCCACTCCCGCCAAATTTCCGGCTGTGCAAGGGTTTCCGACCATGTCGCCCAATCAGAGATATTTTTTTGACTCATCGGGTTACAGTCACCTTTGACAGCGTAACGGGTGCATCTGGGTCCAATCCCAGCTCTAGTGCAACGTCCAGAATGACGGGGTACACATGGCGTAACAACGCGGCAGCCGCAGCAGCAGGTAGTAATCCCGCTTGCGTGGCTGAGACCCTGTGCACTTCCGCACCAGCCTTCGTAAACCTAGCAACTGCATTTTCGATGCTCTCAGTGGTGCCAGGAGCACCAGTATCGAGAACCAGAACCGTGAGTGGGTTTGTTGCAAGTTGCAGGGGACCGTGTAGCACTTCCGAAGCGGAATATGCCTCGGCGTGAATGGCACAAGTTTCTTTGACCTTAAGAGCAATCTCATGGGAAGCACCAAAACCAGTGTCGCGTCCAACCACATAAACATGTCGTGCGCGCAATAGTGCTGCTTTCAGTGTTGAATGCTCATTCAATGACAAGTTTCCAACGCTGCTAAATTGCGAAACTGAAGCTGCCAGCCTTTGCGCATACTCCGGCTTTAAGGCTGCCAACAAAGCCAACCCCGCCGCTACGGAGCCAATAACCGTTTTGGTTGCCGGAACTGCTTTTTCCTCGCCTGCGCCGATGGACAGAGTGACGTCTGCAGCGCCTTCAACGGACGAGCCTGCCACGTTGGTAATCGCGGCAACTTTGCCGCCCGCATCACGAACGCCTTGTGTTGCACGCACCAAATCTTCGCTCGCACCGGACTGCGATATCACCAAACCGATGGCATCCAGCATCGAAACCCCTTGGCCAACCGAATAAACTGAAGGCGGCAGAGACGTGACCGGAATGCCCAACTCTCGCATAAATTCGTAGGAAAGGATGTTGGCTGCTGCATCAGATGATCCGCGGGCAATCGTGTAAATCGCGCGTGCGCCGTCGATTTCTAAATCGCGCAACCCGGCGCCGATTGTCTGCGATGCGGAATTACAGAAAACCGAAGTCGATTCCTGCAGTTCGGCTGCCATATAGCGACCCTTAGTGGGAAGGGCTTCTGTCATCGTCATGTCCTTAATCCGTATTGATCAAACTGATCCCAAGTGTCGGCCAGATCGACGACCTGACCCAAAGTGCGTGCCTGATCTAATGCCAACGCGGCAATGCCAGCTTCGAGTGCATCCACGATTGAAACAGGTAGTTGGGTCGAGTTTCCGCGCAAAAAACCCGCCAAATCGCTAACCATCATATGATCTGCTCCATAGTGCGCACCAATTTGGGCTTTACTGCCTGTGCTATAGTCGTTGTCGCTGTAGACCGAACCGTCACGTCGCGTGACTTTTAGGTAGCCGCGCACAAAATCGCCTTCGGCCATACCTTTTGCGCCCATCACACAGAAACGACGATGATCATCAGGGACGTTGAGGTTCGTATGAAATGCCAGATTTGCGCCGGTTTCGTACTCGAGAATGGCCGTTTGAAAGTCAATAATGTCCCCATCAGATCGGAATGGGTCATCCGTGGACTCCCAAATCGACTTTTTGACATGAAACACTTCGGCCTCGGCGTTTGACGTCGGTGCATGGGTCGGAACGAAGGATTTTCGCCCTCCAAAGCTGGCAACGCGAGACGGCCTCGAGCCGGTGACCATGTTGTAAATATCGAGGTCGTGGCAGCACTTCTCTAACATGAAACCGCCCGAATGTCCTTCCATCCGGCGCCAATCACGCATGAAGAATGCTCCGTGGTAGGGCGCGATATGTTCATTCGCTTCCAGTGAAACGATGTCGCCAAGCGCCCCATCTGCGATCGCTGTACGGAGATCGACCATGTGCTGTGAATATCGCAGGACCAAGCCAACCATCAAACGCGATGCCCCGCCGTGCTTCGCAAGCAACCGACCAAGTTCCATCGTTTCAGCCATCGACACGACGACCGGCTTTTCAGTGAAGATGTGAGGAACGTCCGCCTCTAACCCTGACCGAATGTTATCCAGATGAAAACTGTTTGGTGACCCAATGAAATATAGATCTGGCTTTGTAGCAGCCAGCATTTCGTCGACTGTTTCGAACCGCGGGACGTCCAATCCAATCATATCCAGATGGCTTGTTTGAGGATCGACATAACCTGCGAACTCAATCTCAGGCATCGCCTCTTTCAATATCGAGAGGACATGTCCGGCCCGAAGACCTATGCCCGCCGTGACGACTTTCATAACTGTCCCTTTAAATTATGTGGTCAGTACAGGCGCACTAAGGCGACGCAACACTCGACCTTGTCCGTCAAACACATGACAATCGGCAGGATTGACAGACAAATTCAGGCTTTTGCCTTCGCTTGCGGCTGTCACACCATCCAAGGTCGCACAAAACTTTGTGCCGTCGGTTAGTGATCCATAGGCAATAGTGGTTCCACCAAGACGTTCTAAAACACGGACGTTCATTTCGATGCCCTCGCCCACTGATGCGTCCTCAGGCCGGATACCGACCTCTACCTTGTCACCAACTTTGACCAAAGATGACTCGACTGGTACGTGTAGGTTACCGCCGCTTTCAAGCGCGACTCCAACGCCGTTGTCGTCAATACTGGTCACCGTCGAGGCAATGAAGTTCATGTTGGGTTGACCAATGAAGCTAGCAACGAATTTGGTAGCAGGGTGATGATAAAGTTCCATCGGCGTACCAAATTGCTCAACACGGCCACCGTTTAGAACGACGATGCGGTCGGCCATGGTCATTGCTTCGACCTGATCGTGCGTCACATAAACCATCGTCGCATCAAGCTTGCGATGAAGCTGTGAAAGCTCTACGCGCATATCGCCACGCAGTGCGGCATCAAGGTTCGATAGCGGTTCGTCGAACAAGAACACACGTGGTTCGCGCACGATCGAACGGCCGATGGCGACCCTCTGTCGCTGTCCACCAGACAATTGACCGGGCTTTAGGCTTAGCTTGTCAGTAAGCTGAAGGATTTCGGCGGCTTTGTTTACACGCTTTTGCAGCTCGGCTGTCGGCATTTTTTGCACGCGCAGTGGGAAAGCAATGTTTTCATAAACAGAAAGATGCGGATAAAGGGCGTAAGACTGGAAGACCATTGAGATCCCGCGCTCAACCGGAGGAGCGCTGCTGACGTCTTCGCCGCCAATTACGATGCTGCCTTCGGTGGTTTCTTCCAAACCCGCGATGATCCGCAGAAGGGTGGATTTACCGCAGCCAGATGGGCCGACGAAAACAACGAATTCCTTGTCACGAATTGCAAGGTCTATGTCATGTAGCACCTTGGCCTCGCCAAAGGATTTACTGATTTTTTCCAGATCAAGAGTTGCCACGGGATTATCCTGTAATTCGAGTGTTCAATTTGAAGTTCCCGGGCGACAGAATGCTGCCGCCCGAGACCGGGAGGATGCGCTTAAAGCGCGTCGTCCAATTCTTCGCCAGCGATAGTCACTAGGTTGTCCACTGTGTCATCCGCAAGAATGATACCTTGGATCATGTTGGTGAATACCGACTGAAGGGATTTGAAATCTTCAACGATTGGCTCTGGTCCACCAGCGGCGATGCCGTTGACGAATACACCCCAGAAATCGTCGCCTTCGTAGTACGGGCTATCAAATCCAAGTTGAGCATAATCAAAGATTGGTGTCAGACCCCAGCTGCTATCAAGACCATACTGGCTTTCACCTGAAGTGATCATTTCAGCAAGCTCATGAGCAAGTGCTTCGTGGCCAGAACCTTTGAACACAACGATTGAGTCTGTGATCAAGATAGTTCCGTTGTCACCCTGTGGGCCTGCTGGAATTGCTGCCGTGATCTCTTTGATGTTGTCGTTATGCTGACCGCGACCCCAAGGACCGTCGATGTACATTCCGATTTTGCCATCGTTATACAGATCTTTCAGCTGCGAACGCTCCCAAGCTGTTGGGCCTTCTTGTGCGACGCTAACCAGCTTCTCGTAGAAGGCCAGAGTTTCACGTGTGTTCGAGCTGTCCAGCATGTTCTCGCCTGTAGCCGAGTCGATGACAACGCCACCGTTCGAATAGAGGTAGTTCATGAACTGGTGCATGGTGTTGTCAAAGTCTTTACCGGCAAGACCGATACCTGCGGCATCTGTATTGTCGTTAACAGCTTTGGCTAGGTTATAAAGACCATCCCATGTGCGCGGTGCAACACACTGCTCGCCTGCGGCTTCAACAAGACCACAGTTGATGTATAGACCTTTGGTCGAAAACGCGTGTGGGTAGCCCCAACGTGTACCTTCGATGGTCACAGTGTTCAGGATGCCTGGCTGATAAGCGCCTTCAAGATCAGCATTGATTTCAGCTGGAACGATCAGATCGTTGTTTGCCAACTGACGCAGAGTCCGTGAACCCATGTATGCGATTGAGGGTGGGTCGCCAGCAGCAGCCAAAGTCAGAGATTTATCCTGACATGTTCCCCAAGGAACAGCTTCGATGTTGACTGTAACGCCATCGTTGTTCGCTTCGAAAGCGTCGACAACAGCTTGGTCAGCGTCACGAACTTCGCCGCCACACATGATGAAGTGCAGTTCTTCGGCTTGGCTTGGAAGGGCGGTACCTGCTGCCAGGATCGCACCAAGCGATAGTGTTTTTACATAATTCATAGTTTTCCTCCGATGGTTTTACGAATTTTGTTTTGGTTATTCTTTCACCGCGCCGGCGGTCAGACCGGCGACAAGGTACTTTTGTAGGAACAAGAAGATGACCATGACTGGCAGGACACCTGTCAGTGCTGCGGCCATCATTTCGTTCCAGGTCACCGACTGATAGCCGATGAATTCGAACAGGCCTGCGGGTAGTGGTTGATACTCGCGGGTCTGGTTGAAGGTAATTGCGAACAGGAATTGCTGAGCATATGCGCCGATAAAGATAGCGGTGCTGACAACGATCAAGCCGGGAACAGCAAGCGGCAGCACAACACGGCGAAGTGTATACAAGCGGCTTGCGCCATCGACGTATGCAGCCTCTTCCAGTTCAACAGGGATTTTCTCAAGATATGAGCGCAGCAGCCATATCCCGGTTGGGATCAAAAAGGCGATACCTGGCACGATCATGGCCCAGTAGCTGTTCAACAGTCCAAGAGTGCTTAGAACGCGGTAGAGCGGGATTAGTAGAACCGCGCCTGTAAACATGTTCACACCAAGGAACATTCCAAGAGATGCAGATTTGAAAGGAAAATCTAGACGGGCATAGGCATAGGCTGCAGGCACTACGAAGACCATAGTTAAGACTGTCACCGAACCTGCGATGAACACTGAGTTCAGGATGTAACGCCCTAGAAGAGGAACCGTTACCCACATGTCGCGATAAGCCTGAAAGCTAAAATCATCCGACCAGAATTGATATGGGCTGCGGAACAGGTGCTCAAGTGGGCGAAGCGACGCCATGAACATCTCAAGGAAGGGCAACAGGATGAAAGTCAGGAACACTGCTATTGCTGCGTATATGCCAACGATCTGAAGCTTCGAGTAACGGTCCATCATCTTACTTCACCCCGTAGTGTTTGTTCACCTTGTTCAGGAAGAACAGGTAGATCAGTGAGAAAATGGCCAGCAGGAAGACGATCACGACAGCACGGGCCGCGCCTTCTCCGAACTTAAAGTTGCCAATTGCGGTTTTGTAGGTGTCGATGATCAACGTTGTGGTCGCCGAGCGTGGCCCACCTTCGGTAAGGATCCAGATGATCTCAAAGCTGTTAAAGGTGAAGATTGCCGACAAAAGCGCCATTGATACGATAACAGGCATGATCTGTGGAATTGTGATCCGACGGAACCGATACCAGCGCCCTGCCCCATCAACCCAAGCAGCCTCGTATAGATCACGGCTGACACCTTGCATCGCGGCTAGGAAGAACAGAGTGACCATAGGGGTACCGACCCAAACATCAGCGACAACTGCCGAATAGAACGCAGACCGCTTATACGCGAGAAATTCAAATGCCTTATCGATCAAACCGAATTGTTGCGCCGTACCGGACAAGACACCAAAGGCACCGTTATAGAGCCACAACCAACCAATCATGCCGATGGCCATTGGGATCACCCACGGTGGCATAACCAACACGCGAAATAGACCGCGACCAGGTACTGCGGCGTTCAAAAGCGTCGCGCCGACGAGTCCAAGGATCAATTTTAGGAAAACTGAGAGGAACATCCAATAAAATGTTCTGACAATAGTTTGACGGAATTTCTTACTCTCTGCGAGGTCGGTATAGTTTTCCATCCCCACGTAGCTTTCGCCACCCAAACGCGCATCCGTGAAAGAAAGGCGGAAAGTCTCAAGCAGTGGCCACGCCACGATCACGAGAATAAATATCACAGCCGGAGCAATAAGCGCCCACGCGAACCATGACTCTGGCAAGCTGCGGCGCTTCCGTTGAGTTGTTGACACTAGATCGGTCAATTTCCACCCCTTAGTTATCCCTGTGGAACGCGAATTTCGCGCTTTCATTAAGCATGCCTCATGGCGACCAATAATACTACCAAAATAATACCAAAAATGTAGATTGGTGACTTTTCTGTTGATTTTCAGGGGGTTTGGCACTACTCACTTGACCAGATCAATAACATTCGCAAATTTTGGTATTGCATAAAAGATACCAATAAAAGAAGATTTAGTCATGGAATCGAATCGCGTCCTCTTTCACTCTGACGTCTGGCACCAATCCGGTGGCGGATCACGGTATCTGCAGCTTTCTCGCCATATCGCTGCGGCTATAAATGATGGTCGTCTAGAAGAAGGCTATCAATTACCACCCGAACGCGATCTGGCCGAGCTTGGGAATGTTAGTCGGGTCACGGTGCGAAAAGCGGTCAGCGAATTGGTCGATGCTGGGCTCGTCCAACAAAAACGCGGGTCTGGCAGTTTCGTACTGGGGGTTGCTCCACGAACGGAACAATCCCTTTCAAGTCTCGTTTCGTTTACCGAAAACATGCAGGCACGGGGTCGAGCGTCTACGAGTAAAATTCTTAGCCGTGGTCTTTTTGTACCCACGCCGGATGAAATGATGGCTCTTGGACTTTCCCCCAGTCAAAGGGTTGCACGGTTGGAACGTCTTCGTTTTGCCGATGGCACCCCCATGGCGCTTGAAGTGTCATCTATCCCGAGTGACGTCCTGCCAGACCCTGACGTCGTCTCGAAATCGCTATATGCGGTTCTCAGGCTAAACGATCAGGCCCCAAGTCGAGCGATACAAAGAGTTAGTGCAATCAATGTTCCAAGTGACAAGGCGCAGTTGTTGGGCGTTCCAGAAAACACAGCGCTTTTGCAAATCAACCGCACGGCCTTTTTAGACAGCGGTCGACCGATCGAATTCACGCAGGGCCTGTACCGCCCGGACATTTACGACTTTGTCGCTGAAATCCGCCCAGATGGTGGTGCCTAAATCTAACGCTAAGAGAGTCCCATGAAGTTTGACGCCCGTATTGACGGCCCTTTGATCCGTTGCACCTTGACTTCTGACCGTGATCTTCACGGGCCAGTTTTTTGCTTTTCAGGCATGGCGCCGAGCATTTCGCACGATGGGTATTCGAGGCTAAAAAGCGTTGGAGGATATTGTGAAATTCAGCTTCCAGACATTGAGAATAGTCAAACTCTTGAATTTTCAATTGCTTACGATAACCCGGATTTTGCTCCAGCTAATCGTGCGTGGCTTCCGCTTGGGGCATATTTGCGTTGTGACGGAGATACGCTCGCCCTGCCCCAATTACTTCCGGTCGGCGTTGAGCAAGGCGCGATCTCTTATAGTGATGGCACAGCACCCGAGCTTTTGATCTGCCCTCAGCCGACCTCGTATTCGGCCAGTGAAGGGTTGCAACACATATCTGGCATTCGATCTGACATGGCTGAGCTGTTGCGTGTCGATAAGCTAACGAAACGGTTGGGTTTTGACCCATTTCTTAAAGACGCAGGAATCCCCCTAACCCACGAGCTTGATGAAAGCCTTTCGGCTGAAGCCTACCGCCTAGATATTCAACCAGACAGCATCACCCTAAGTCACAAAGACAGCGCCGGCGCATTTTACGGTGGCGTGACACTCGCGACCTTAATCGCAACCCACAATGGGAAAGTGCCTTGTGGCAGCATCGAGGACGCTCCTCGGTTTGAATGGCGCGGCCAGCACTTGGATTGTGCGCGCCACTTCTATCAGGTTGATACGATCCTTCGACTGCTCGACCTAATGGCAATGCTAAAACTAAACCGCTTTCATTGGCACTTTGCTGATGATGAAGCCTTTCGGCTTGAGCTCGACAGCCTTCCAGAATTGTCCCAAACCCATTTCCGCGGTGAAGGCAATTTGGTTCCTGGTGTATTCGGGGGCGGCCCAAATTCTGGTGGAAGCTACTCAAGGGCGGATGCGGATCGCGTAATTGCACATGCAAAGTCGCTTGGCATAGAAGTTATGCCTGAAATTGAGGTACCCGCACACGCTTTGGCCTTGTGCAAGATATTCCCAGACACTCGCGACCCAGATGACATTGGAACCGAGCAATCGGTGCAGGGATATGTTGAAAACGTCATGAACCCTGCCATGCCAGAAAGCTGGCGCGTGTGGACCGCGATGGTCGATGAAATCAGCGACATCTTCCCCTTTGAAATGCTTCATCTTGGTGGTGATGAATTGCCACATGACACTTGGCAGGATTCTCCAGCGGCCAAAGGTTTAATGGTGGCAGAAAAGCTGGAGTCCACACAAGATCTTCAAGGATGGACAATGAACAAGCTGGCCCAACATACTGTATCCAAGGGAAAAACACCGGCTGGCTGGGAGGAATCCGCCCTTGGAAATCCTTCGATCGGGAACGGCGCGATTATCTTTAGCTGGACTGGCCAAGGTCCGGGATTACAGGCTGCGAGGGACGGCCACCGGGTTGTCATGATGCCAGGACAGAAGACCTATTTAGACATGGCCCAAACCGGGACCCCAAATGATTGGGGGGCGAATTGGGCTGCGATCATTGGGTTGGAAGATACACTCGACTGGGAACCCGTACCTGATGAAGAGCCCGAATTGGAAACCAACATAATCGGCGTCGAGGGGGCATTCTGGTCTGAATTCACCACCCAAGACCAAGAGATGGAACCAATGATAGCACCGCGTATTCTTGGGATCGCAACATTGGGCTGGCAGGCCAAAAATGGCGCCAGCACCGACGACTTACTTGGGCTTCGTTTGGTCTATTCCAAAGTATTCCAATCGATGGGTTGGGCGCAGTCTTGACCGGTTTTATGTGAACTAAAAACCATGACCGAGTGCAAAATATGAACAGCATCACTGCCACGAAATGGGTCTTCTTTCTTCAACCCTTGATCCTTGGGGCTTGGTTTCCTCGTATTCCTCAGGTTCAAGAGGCACTCGATCTTAGCGCAGGCCAACTAGCCTTTGCTTTGATTGGGATGCCCATTGGATTGCTTTCAGCTCTTAGTTTTGGTGCCAAAGTTGCCGAGGCACTTGGCACGAGACGTCTTTTGACTGTTGCCATGTTGACTCAATGTATCTTGCTACCCCTGCCGGCCTTTGCAGTCAGTGGGCCGACATTGTTTATCGCGCTTACGATTTCAGGCCTAGCATTGGCGATGGCGCAACTGGGTCTAAATGTCACCGCTTCGCTGGTCGAAGCCCATACCGATCGCCCAATTATGAATGGTTGTCACGGGTTTTGGAGTGTTGGGGTCCTGTTGGGCAGCGCATTGGGGGCCTACAGCGCTGCGATCAATGTTGCGCCCAGCACGTCGCTTGTCATTGTTGCGGCTTTCACATCCGCACCTCTGATCTTGATTGCACGTCAAGTCACCGACTATTCCGTTCCAGCCCAAGAACACAACGAAGCCGCAAGCAAGAGGATCTCGCCCACTCTTGTTTTCATTGCGCTTTTTGCATTCGGCATCGCAATGACCGAGGGCGCGATGGCCGATTGGTCAGCAGTTTATCTAACCGATACGTTCATGGCCTCTGCGGGTTTAGCAGGTGCAGGCTATACAGTATTTGCACTTTTTGTTGCTGCAGGGCGCTTTATGGGGGACCCGCTTAAGTCACGGTTCCCTGTGCAACACTTGGCCCAAGCTTTCGTGATTACCGCATTGGTGGGGCTGGCGCTGATCGTTTTCGGCCCTTCTGTTAGTTTTGCATTTCTAGGGATCGCGATGTTGGGGCTTGGCGTGTCATTGGGCTTTCCCTTAGCTGTAAGCGCCGTGAGTGTTTTGCCAGGGCGCTCGAGCGCGTCCAATGTTGCTATATTAACGCAAGTAACGCTCAGCGGTTTTTTGGTGGGTCCACCAATGATCGGCATCATCGCAGATCACAGCTCTATGCGAGGAGGCCTTGCTGCGTTGGCCCC
>ERZ1047821.258-NODE-258-length-43885-cov-45.113803_pt1 | contig 43885 bp, 34 predicted proteins | sample MGYA00383096_ERZ1047821 | MGnify/ENA primary metagenome ERZ1047821 (study PRJEB29581, sample SAMEA5548366) | metagenome | biome: marine; feature: coastal; material: water | depth 25 m | study: Short-term variability in the microbial, nano- and picoplankton... | reverse complement strand
ATCGAGTTAGCATCTTTTCTTACAGCTTGAGAGACTCCATGTGCACTAAAAATTACAACACTACCTTGTGGAACTTGATTAATTTCATCAACAAAAATTGCACCTTTTTTTTTGAGATCTTCAACAACAAATCTATTATGCACAACCTCATGTCGAACATATATTGGTGCTCCATGTTTGTCAATAGCCCGCTCAACTATCTCAATAGCACGCTCAACTCCAGCGCAAAAACCTCTTGGATTAGCCAATAATACCTTCACAGTTAATATACTTTATTCAAATTAATAATTACTAAAGTCTAATATTAGATTTGGTGCTTATGATTCAGTGCAAATAATATCTGATAGATCTTTTTTCGTAACTCTGAGCGATGCACTATCATATCAATAGCGCCTTTTTCAAGTAAAAACTCACTTCTTTGAAAACCTTCTGGCAATTCTTCTCTGACGGTTTGTTCTACAACCCTAGCACCCGCAAATCCAATTCTTGCGTTAGGCTCTGCAATTTGTACATCCCCTAACATTGCCAAACTAGCTGAAACACCGCCCATTGTTGGGTCAGTCAACACTGAAATGAAGGGAATTTTGTTATCAGATAACAATTTAACAGCGAGGGATGTTTTAGACATCTGCATCAAAGAAAAAAGTCCTTCTTGCATTCGTGCACCACCACTAGATGAGAAACAAACGAGGGGATGTTTATTTTCAATAGAAGCATCTGCCGCTCTAACAAACTTCTCCCCAACAACAGAGCCCATTGAACCACCCATAAAACTAAAATCAAATGCAGCAGCTATAATTGGGATTCCTTTTAATAGACCTTTTTTTACAACTAGTGCATCTTTTTCTTTGCTAGATTTTTGAGCATCACTATAGCGATCTTTATACTTTTTTTGGTCTTTAAATTTAAGAGGGTCTACTGATTGAAGATTAATAGCAATTTCAAACTGATGTTCAACATCAAGAAAACTTTCTAGGCGCTTTCTTGCAGAAATTTGTAAATGATGATCACACTTAGGGCAAACATAATGCAGACGCTCAAGCTCCTCTTGATAAAGCACACGATTACACTCAGGGCACTTACTCCAAAGACCTTCAGGAATATTTTTTTTAGCGTTTTTACCAATTGATGGCAAAATTTTCTCTAACCAACTCATAGTAAGCCTTAGTTAATTAATAGCACTTGAGATTTCATTTGATAGGTTACCAATTTTAGTAATCATTTTATCCTTATCTCCTGACAACTGTTCAACAATAGAGACAAGTGCACTTCCAACAATTACCGCGTCAGCGTTCTCACTAACTTGCTTAGCTGTTTCTGAATTTTTAATCCCAAAACCTACGCCAACTGGTAATTTAATGTAATTTTTCATTCTAGATAAGTGATGATTAACCGAGTCAATATCCAAATTTCCGGCACCAGTGACTCCTTTCAAGGAAACATAGTAAATATAGCCAGTTGCAATTTTTGCGATATGCTTTAATCGCTCATCAGTAGTAGTAGGAGCAACCAAAAAAATAAAGTCAATTTCTAATTTATCTAATTCCAATTTAAGTTCATGAGCTTCTTCTGGTGGCATATCCACAACTAAAACACCGTCCACCCCAGTCTCTTGCGCCCTTTGTGCAAAGGCCTTATAGCCATAAACTTCAATTGGATTGGTATAGCCCATTAAAACAATACCAGTGCTTTGGTTATGCTCTCGAAATCTCTCAACTATAGCAAATACGTCATTCAAACTAACGCCATCAGCGACTGCTCTTTCATGAGATTTAGCAATGACTGGTCCATCAGCCATAGGGTCTGAGAATGGCATTCCTAATTCTATAATGTCAGCACCTTTATTGGCTAGAGTAAACACTAAAGCCTCTGAATTATCAAGTCCACCATCCCCTGCCATGATGTATGGGATGAAAGCTTTGCCGCCAGACTTATTAAGTTTATTAAAAATACTAGAGATTTGTGACATTGTTTTTATTCTTATTTTTAAGGTCTAAATTTTAACATAGACACGCTAGAACACAATTTAATGTCTATCCAAGAAAAGTTCATTTATTTTGACTTTGTGTAAGAGTGAACTGCATCAACTAAAATTTTCATGGTCTCTGGATTCACATCAGGGGTTATACCATGTCCAAGATTAAACACATGGCCTGTTTGACCCTTAAATTGATCAAGCACTTTATAAGCTTCCGCAGTAATTATCTCAGGTGAGGCATACAGGACCGAAGGGTCAAGATTTCCCTGCAATGCTACCTTGGAGCCGATTCGTCTTTCAGCCTCTCCGATTTCTATTGTCCAGTCAAGACCAACGCCATCACACCCAGTTGCTGCAATTTGCTCGAGCCAAGCAGACCCACCTTTTGTAAAGAGTGTCACAGGAATTGTTCTTTCATCATATTTACGGTGAATACCATCAACAATTTTTGACATGTATCTTAGTGAAAAATTTTCGTAACTCTCTTTATTTAATAGTCCACCCCAAGTATCAAAAATCATAACAGAGTCTGCTCCTGCCTCGATTTGAGCATTCAGGTAATCAATAACGGTATCTGCTAGAACATTTAAGAGTTGATGCAAATGCTTAGGGTTTTCAAACAAAAGCCCTTTAACTTTAGAAAAGTTTTTACTAGAACCACCCTCAACCATATAGGTCGCTAGAGTCCATGGACTTCCAGAAAATCCAATAAGAGGAACTCTACCTTTGAGGTTTTTTTTGATTACTGAGACAGCTTCACTGACATAGGCAAGTTCAATACCAACATCTGGCTTAGACAAGCGATTAATATCATTAAGGGTAGTCAAAGGTTTGGAAAATTTTGGCCCCTCATTCTCAACAAAATGCAATCCAAGACCCATCGCATCTGGAATAGTTAATATATCGGAAAAAAGAATTGCCGCATCTAAATCGAATCGCTCAAGTGGCTGAAGCGTAACTTCACACGCAAGATCGCTGGATTTACATAAACTTAAAAAATCACCCGCCCTCTTTCTAGTCTGACGATACTCTGGCAAGTATCGACCTGCTTGTCGCATAACCCAAATAGGAGTGCGTGATACTTCTTTCTTTAGAAGCGCATTAATGTAATCAAATGCCATAGTATTCTCTTGTTAGAAAGGTTGATTATAATCATTTTGAAGCTTATTTAAATTTTCCTTTTTGCACAAAAAAAGCCACAATTGTGGCTTTTAGTGCAAATTAGATTTTATTTATCGCTTGAAGGCGCCGTAACGTGACTTAAATTTCTCAACACGACCAGCAGTATCCATAATTTTTTGCTTGCCTGTATAAAATGGATGACAACTAGAGCACACATCTGTGTGAATTTCGTCTTTACTCGTAGTTGAGCGAGTTTCAAAGGCATTGCCACAACTGCACACAACTTTAATAGCTTTGTAAGCTGGATGAATTTCTGTTTTCATTTTACTAATTTATTTTAGATTAACATGTCCAGTAGAAGCTGCCCAATCACCGTACTTTTCTTCACTGTATAACGACCCACAACTTGTCAACAAAATAGCAATGGTTATTAATGATAATAGCATTTTAATTTTCTTCATTTAATACTCCTTTTCTGCATTTGGTTTTATCATCAAAACCAAGACGGAATGAATTATATACTATCTCTCATTTGGAGTGTATGTTTTAACACTTAATGCATGCAGTTCTCCGCTCTTTATTTCTTCACTAACAACTGCAAGTACTGCTCTTTGTCTTTGCAAGAGAGACAAGCCTTCAAAAATAGGCGAAACAACTACTGCAGAACAATTACAACCATCACCTTCCATGGTAACCTGTGATTGCTCTATACCTAATTCAATTTTTTTTTGAACTTCTTCCAAAGTCATAGTCAACTCCCTAGAAAATTTTGCTTATAGCTTTAATTATCATATTTTTTAAGCTCCAAAAACTCCTTTGAGAGTAAAGAAAAATAAAATTGACATGAATGCGCCAGCTGGTAAGGTCACAATCCATGATAAAAATATCTTATTAATAACTCGCGTATCTAATGCAGCCATTCCTCGAGCAAGACCAACACCTAATACCGCACCAACTAATACTTGTGTTGTTGAAACAGGGATTCCAGTTCCTGATGCTATGACTACCGTTGCTGCAGCTGCTAATGTAGCAGCAAAACCACGAGATGGAGTTAGCTGAGTAATACCAGTACCTATAGTTGCAATAACTTTATGGCCATAAGTGATAAGTCCAATAACAATACCAGCACCACCAACTAGTAATATCCATATTGGGAGTGCACTCTTAGCGCCAATAAGCCCCCCACTCTCAACAACACTATAAATCGCTGCCAGCGGCCCTATAGCATTAGCAACATCATTAGAGCCATGAGCAAAAGCCATTGCCGCTGCTGTAATAATCATAAGTACGCCAAAAACTCTCTCCATTGAAGCATAGTAGAAATCTTTGTTTTCATCAGGATCAAGATGGATGTTTCGAATCAGAAAGGTTCCAATAATTGCAACAAGTAAGCCAACCCCTATTGACAATGAATAACTTGTAAATGTATCAAAACTCACTCCAACATGTTTTAATCCTTTGAATATAGTAACTAAAGAGACAATAAAGCCAACTAAAAACATGTAATACGGAACATATTTTTTTGCATTATCGAATGGATGTTTTGTGTCAATAATTAAATTTTGGAGACTCCTAAACAAAATAAAAGAGATAACTCCCGCCAATATTGGTGATGCTATCCAGCTTATTACAATTTGAAAAACTTTATTCCAAGCAACAGCATCAACACCTACACCAACTGCGCCAAACCCCACAATCGCGCCAACAATCGAATGTGTCGTAGATACAGGCCAACCGAATGATGAAGCAATTAATAGCCACATACCTGCTGCCAATAATGATGCCAACATACCATATACCAATAAATGCGGCTCATTGGTAAATAATGCTGCATCTAAAATACCTTTACGAATTGTAGCTGTAACCTCACCGCCTGCGAGAATTGCACCAGCAAATTCAAAAATAACTGCAATAATAATTGCTTGTTTAATAGTAACAGCGCCAGAACCTACCGATGTGCCCATTGCATTAGCAACATCGTTTGCACCAATACCCCAAGCCATGAATGTACCAAAAATAATTGCCAGTATTATTAATACATTGCCATAATTAGCAATAATTTCCATATTAAAACTCCAACATCTATTTAGTTAACATGACTTCGAAACGAGAGCCTACTTTTTGTGCTGCGTCTGCTGTCTCACCGAGCCATTCAATAGCTCGATAATAAAACATTACGTCTACGGGAGCTAGGCTGGATTCTAGTGCAAACAGCTTTTCACGAATCTCGCTTTGAGCTATATCAGTGTCATGCTCAAGTTCATTTATTTTTTTGATCATCTGATGAACAAGTTTACGTTGACGACTACTGAACGCAGTTTCTAATAACTCATCTAACTCATTGATAGCTACTAATGCAGCAGCTGAGGTTTTAATACATAGTCCAGTAAGATTTATGAAATCTTCTGCAAACTCTTTAGGAAATACCATGCGACGAGTCATCATTAAGCCCGCAAGATCTTTAGTAATGTTTGCAATAGAGTCTTGAATTAAGAGTACATCTAACAAGTCCCTACGAGAAAAGGGCATCATAAATGTACTAGGCAAATTCATTCTTAATTTTTTCTTTAGTTTGTCTGCTTTGTGCTCTTTTTGTGCAATTGAAATTTGAGCTGCTTGAGCCTTCTCCCAATCCTCTGCATTAGCAGCCTTAGCAAAAACTCCAAACTCCTTAATACAAGAGTGAACCTTTTTCATGTGTTGTTGCAAGGGACTTATTGGTGACTTGCCGAATAAACTACTGATATTACCTTTATTAGTCATAACTTTTTTTAACTCCAAGAATGAATAAACATTTTAATCTAAATAAATATAAAAAATTAGTTGCAATAAAAAATGCAAATTATAAAGTGTAACATTATACAAAGAAATTTTTTACATTAGGCATCATGAAAAACCACCTCCCAAACAATAGTATTTCTACGATTATCTTAGCTGCAGGGCAAGGCACTAGAATGAAATCTAATGTGACTAAGGTGCTTCATCAATTGGGTGGTAAATTCCTATTACAGCACGTTATTGATGCTGCCTTACCACTGACTGAATCTATCAGTGTAGTTGTAGGTCATAATTCTGAGTCAGTTAAAAATGTTATAAATAATAATATTAATTGGGTATTTCAAAAAAACCAACTTGGAACTGGGCATGCTGTTAAAGAAGCGATACCAAGCATTGCAGATAACTCTATTTGTCTTATTCTTTATGGCGATGTGCCGCTCATTCAGACTAACACATTAAGTACTTTAATTAAAAAAGCAGAATCCACAGGATTTTCAATTCTCACTGTGATTCAAAAAAACCCTTCTGGTTATGGGCGAATAATAAGAAACTCAAGTCAAGCTATACAATCTATTGTGGAGCACAAAGATGCAACACCTGAAGAACTTGAAATAGATGAAATTAATTCAGGCATCATGGCGGTAAGAGGTCTTCTGTTAAAAAAATACTTAAACGAACTTAAGCCCAACAATTCACAAGGAGAACTCTACCTTACTGATATTGTTGAAAAAGCAGTCAAAGATGATGTTAATATTGCATCATTTATTTGTGAGAATGCGTCAGAAGTCATGGGAATCAATAATAAAAATAATTTGGCAGAAGCTGAAAGGGCATACCAACAAAAATTAGCGCAAAGTTTTATGGCTGATGGTCTCACTCTTAAAGACCCAAGCCGTTTTGATTGCCGTGGAAATTTAATCTTTGGTAGTGACTGCATAATTGATGTTAACGTTATCTTTGAAGGTGATAATCAACTTGGCAATAATGTTGTAATTGCTTCTAATTGTATTATAAAAAACGCTAAAATCGGTGATCATGCTTATATCAAGCAAAATTCAACTATTGAGGATTCAACTATTGGAAGCCATACCAGTATTGGGCCTTTTGCTCGTATTCGTCCAGAAACTAGGGTAGGTGATCATGCCAAAATTGGTAATTTTGTTGAAGTAAAAAAATCATCAATAGGTAACAACTCTAAAGTTTCACACCTAAGTTATATTGGTGATAGCTTAGTAGGAAAAGATGTAAATATTGGAGCTGGAGTAATAACTTGCAATTATGATGGTGTAAATAAACACCAAACAGTGATTGATGATGGTGTATTTGTTGGCTCTAATTCACAATTAATTGCACCCGTAACTATTGGTAAAAATGCAACAATAGGTGCTGGATCAACTATTACCCAGGATGTCCCTAGTGAAAAACTTACGTTGAGTCGAAACAAGCAAGCAACAATTAGTAAATGGAAGCGGCCTCAGAAGAAATAAACCTTCTACCTCATAGGATTACAGCTCAATGTTAAATCTTCCTAAAAATGTCTGGATATTGACAGCCTGTCTTGCACTATTTATGTCGCTTAGTGTTTTTATGCTATTTGTAGGAGGCATTATTGGAAGTGTACTTGCACCCTCAACAAGTTTGTCTACATTACCGATTGCAACAATTGTAGTAGGAACTGCAGTGAGTATCATTCCAGCCATTCGGTTGATGTCAATTTTCGGACGTAAGAAGGTTTTTTTAGGCGCATGTTTATACACAATATTATTAATTGGTCTTTGTATCTTTTCAATTATCAATGAATCGTTTTTTCTATTTAGTTTTGCATCTTTCTGCTTAGGAGGCACCGTTGCGGTTATGCAGCAATTTAGATTTGCAGCAATTGAAAGTGTCGAACTCGAACAAAGACCCTTAGCAACCGCTATTGTCCTTCTTGGTGGACTAATCTCAGCATACCTTGGTACAGAAATTGCTACTCTTGGTATAGATTACTTTGAAACTGACTTTGCAGGATCCTTCTTGATTCTTGCTTTGCTATTTGTTATTGCATTTATATTAATGTGCTTTTTTGAGCCTGCTGAAAAGTTTAAGGAACAGATTAATAAGTCCACAAGACCTTTAAGAAATATTATCAAACAAGGCTCTTTTATAGTTGCTGTTTGTGCTGCAACAACTGGCTATGTTGTTATGAGTTTTGTAATGACTGCAACACCTGTCAGTATGCATGTGATGGATGGCTTCTCACTTGATCATACAAAGTTTGTTCTCCAGAGCCACGTTATTGCAATGTTTCTACCGTCCCTTTTTACTGCATACATAGTTAAATATTTAGGACTCACTAGAATGATGATTCTCGGCATTCTCTTATTATTTGTATCTATTTTTACTGCCTATCTTAGTCATGCATTGAGCAATTATTGGGTCTCTTTAGTACTTCTTGGATTAGGCTGGAATTTTCTATTCATAGGAGGCACAAATCTACTGCCGCTCTCTTATAATGAAAATGAAAAGTTTAAAGTTCAATCTATAAATGATTTTTTAGTGTTTGGTTTTCAAGCCTTTGCAGCACTCTCAGCAGGCTGGGTTGTATTTACTTTTAGCTGGGAAGTTACTCTATTATCAGTTTTGCCATTATTATCATTTCAATTATTTATTCTTTTATGGTGGTTAAAAAGAAATAATTAATTTTTTTTATAATATAATTCTTTCAAATTACTAATGGATATTGCAATGTTTAAAGTTGAGGCAATTACTCCTTCAATTGGAGCAGAAATCTCTGGAGTCTCTCTTAACAAAGATTTAAATAGTGCAACTGTGGAAAAAATATATAGTGCGCTGATTAAACATCAAGTTATTTTTTTTAGAGACCAAGATATTTCACCCGAGACTCATCTAAAGTTAGCAGAAAGTCTTGGAGATATTGATCCAGGACATCCGGTCTATCCGCATGTTGAAGGCTACCAAAGCATTGTTTTATTGCGAAATGATGTAGATAATAAGCCTGACACAAATGATTGGCATAAAGATCTTACTTTTAAATCAAACCCTCCTTTTGCAAGTATCCTTCATGGCATCAATGTCCCTAAGGTTGGTGGTGATACTCTCTGGGCAAGCATGAGTGCTGCTTATGATAGTCTTCCAGACGGGTGGAAAGAACAATTAGAGGGATTAGAAGCAATCCATGATATGGGCACATTTAGAAATGACTTTTATAATGAAGGTGGTATTGATTCGGTTAATAGTGCGCTAAAAAAAGTTGGCTCTGCAGTTCATAAAGTCATTGAGACGCATCCTATTTCAGGATTGAAATACTTAAACGTTAACCAATCCTTTACTCGCAATATAGTCAATGAAAGTCAAGGGCCAAGTGATCATATACTTCAATTCTTATTTCAACATATTACTAAGCCTGAATTCCAGGTTAGATTTCACTGGGAAAATAACTCAATTGCTATTTGGGATAATCGTATAACTCAGCATTATGCCGTTTGTGACTATTTACCAAGTTTTCGCCATATGCAGAGAATTACAGTTGTTAATGACAAACGAGATAAGTAGGTGTTTATCTATTGAAGTTTAGTAAAGCTATTTTTAAGGTCTGCAATTAAGTCATCAGTATCTTCAAGTCCAATACTTAAGCGAACAAGGTGTTTTCCATCGTGAACCCATTTCCCATCGCGCTTATAAGGTCGTGCTGTTAGAAGACTCTTGAAACCACCCCAACTAAAACCAAATCCAAACATCTTCAGAGAATTTGCAAACAAAGCAATTGTTTCTGTCGAGTATGAGTCTTTAAACGTAAAAGCAAAAAGACCAGAAGCACCAGTAAAATCTCTTTTCCATAGATTATGCTGAGGGTGTGACTCTAGACCAGGATGAATAACTGAATCAACGATTTCTTGAGACTCCAACCATCTTGCAACTTCATAAGCAGATTTTTGATGAGCCTCCAGACGTACCTTGAGTGTCCTTAAGCCTCTTAATGCTTGGTAACAATCCTGTGGGTTGGCATAGTTTTCTACGGTATGAAAATACTCAGCAAACTCTGCTGCATATTTCTCGTTAACTGTTGAGCACCCCATTAATACATCAGAATGGCCACAAATATACTTAGTCACTGATTGAATTGAGATATCAATTCCGAGATCCAAAGGCTTTAAAAACAGAGGAGTAGCCCAGGAATTATCAATAATTGAAATTATGCCTGCTTTTTTAGCAATTTTTACAATGGCAGAAATATCCTGAATTTCAAATGTATTAGAACCGGGTGATTCTAAAAAAATCAGCCTCGTATTTTCATTTATATAATGACTAATTTCAGCACCAATATTTGACTCTATGTGCGTAATTTTAACGTTATATTTGGTAAGAATTTTGTGGCAAAATCTTGCAGTAGGGCCGTAAACATTATCACAAAGTAAAATCTCATCTCCACTCTTAGTAAAAGCCATCAAGGTATTTGTAATTGCACTAATGCCTGAAGGAAATGCATATGAAGCATGGCCATTTTCAATCTCACACATGGCCTCTTCAAATGCCTTCTGGGTTGATAATCCATGAGTACCATAATCAACACCAGGATACTCACCCTCAAGAGCCAACTGCATATCTTCAAAATGTTCAAATAGAACCGTTGAGCCACTTTGTATGGTGGGATTAATAGTTCTAATTTCTCGACCACCATAACTACGGGTATATTCATCCCATCCAACTATATTATTATTTTTTCCCATATATTAAGCGTTCATTGAGTTGGCATTTATCATAGGTTGAATTGTAAGCTTTGTCCAGTAATTTTTCTGCTTACAAGCAAAATTAAAGAAGTATTAACTGACTAACTGATGGGCAGTATAGTGCTGATCTAGAGGGTAGCCTAAAGACCTCCTCAAGAATCTCTTGATATTCAAGGAGTTGCTTATGATGAGAGTGCTTTTGACGTTCAATAAACGAATTGATAGACTCATCTTTATTGAGTGTGGCAGTTTTAAAATCAATAATCCATAAAATACCGTTATCAATAAACAATCTGTCGATGATTACAGTTTTTGTATGATTGCTATATTCAGACTCAACTTCAGTAGACTCTCTTTTCATAAATAGCCAATCAAAATCTTTATCTCGTTTAGTATTCACTAGCAATCGACATACCTTGCTTGAATAAGATTGAATTAATCTTTGAGGAAGCCCAAGCTCTAGAAACTTGGTTTCAATGCTTTTGATTGGTGGCTCAAACAAACTATGCTCAAGATAATAATGCACTATTGAACCTAGTGCGCTCTGATAAATTAAATCAATATTTTTAACTATATTTTTTGACTGATTTTTATTATTAATCTCCCTCTTAGAAAGAACACTGAGCTCTTTATAACGAACCATTTTTGGTGGAGTAGGTTCTTTGGAAGGAAGTGAAGTCTCACTCTTAATATTTGCAATTGATTGTTGATAATATTGACTTAATAATGAAAGAAATGAATTACTAGCAACGTTGCCGGATTTTGTAACACTCCCCAGTAAATAAAGTTTTTCTTTGGCACGACTCATAGCAACATACAATAAGCGCATCATTTCGAAGTGTGTTTGTTGTTTTTGTAGGTGTTTCAAATATAGATACGTCTTACTCTCTTCTTTTTCATTAGATGATTTTATTGGTGCAAGCAAGATACTGTTATCTGAAACCTCTTGAACTTGGATCAAGGCCAATGAATCACTTTTTCCAGTTTTACCGAGCCCCGGAATGATTACGGTTTCAAACTCAAGACCTTTAGCTTGGTGTATTGTCATAAGCTTCACAGATGCTGACTGAGATGGTGCATATAAGTCCTTAAGCATCGACTGAAGTGTTTCAACATTCAAAGTTTGATTTAATTCGCATTCACTTACAAGGCTGAGAAACTGTGACCTTATAATCCACTCCTCTTTGGTCAATTTAAGATCATTACATAACTGACTAAGTGCATAACTAAAACGCTCAACAAAAGAAAATCGACCTTCATTCATAATAGCCCCTTCAATCGCTTGATATAGATGTTGCGATCTTTGAATGCCATCCTCGCTTAGCTCTTCTATTAATTTCTTACTATTTAATTGGTGAAAAATTGTCATTTCATTTGAATTGCTGACAATTAATAAATCCTCTAATGTGAGCCCGCACCATGGCGCACGAAGAATTGACAACCATGCCAACCTATCGCCTAGACTGAGTAATGACCTTGCCAAGCTTATTAAGTCTCGCGTAAAAAGATTCACTTTTAAAGGCTCTGTTTTTATAGCCTCAAAATTAATTTTGTGAGATTGAAGAGAAGAAATAATCTCCTTTAAGTGTATTCTTGACTTAACTAGTACTGCAATTTCTTGATTTGGATTATCCTTCAATGAGTCTTTAATAATATCTACAACCTGCTCGGACTCCTTTAAATCTTGGTCATAACTGTAAGGATAAAAATTGACAACATCCTTTGGCTCTTTTTTAGAAGCAGAGGTGGATTTAGAAAAAGTAATAGCGCCCTGCAATAGATTATCTTCGCTAGGAAAAATTTGAGAGAAAATACTATTATTGATTTCAACAATACTTTTATTGGATCTAAAGTTGGTAGTTAATATCAATGAATTTATATTAAGATTTGCAATACCATTCCTCATTACTTGAATAAAGATGCCTACTTGAGACTCCCTAAATCTATAAATTGATTGCATTGGATCGCCAACAAGAAATATCGACTTATCGTCGCCCTCTTGCCAACCCTCGACCAGTCTTTCAATTAAATTTAATTGTGAGTATGAGGTATCTTGAAATTCATCTATTAAAAGGTGTTTAATTTGATAATCTAATAGTAGAGCAATATCGCTTACCACTTCACGACTATCGAGGGCTCTTATAGCCTGCATAGCTACCTCTGAAAAATCTTGTAACTCCTCCTCTTGAAAGATTAATTTCAACTGCGCAACAGCTAGTTTTAGTACTTGAGCGATATCATTGATATTTCGACTAGTTGATTCAGGGAAATGTTCACTTGGCAACTTGTATAGCTCACTAAGCATTGTTCTAAAAGACTCCGCAGAATTTAATGCTTCTAAAATCTCTCTAAATGCAGATTTTTGTTCTTTGAGTTCTATTGGAAACCCAATCTTTGTATCTACTTGTTTCCGCCAATCTCCATTTTTAGTTAGAAGAAGCTCTGCAATGACTTGCCATTCGCTTAAGTCAGATAGATTAGTACCAGGAAGTTTAGTAATTTTAGTGACATCATCCCTCTTATTCATTCCAAGTAAACTGAAAAATTCAGCATCCAATAATTCAGAGGCTACCTGCTTTAGAGCTCCAAGGTGCTCAATAATAATCTCTTGGGCGGTTCGCTCTAAAGAGTTAATATCAAGTGCTCCTTTGATGTAAAGTTTTGGCAACCACTGTTCTCGCTTAGAAAGCATATGAACTATTAGTCGATAGAATCTATCGACATGGTTGTCTAGATATAACAAAACTGAAGCAACACTAGTCTGGTATTCCTCTTCCTCTATCAGCATTAGTGTTTTTTCTGCTGCTTTTTGGTAAATCTGATCATACTCATAACTATCGACCATAGTTCTGGGTGGAATAAGTTCTTCTATAGAAGGGTACTTCGACACAATTAAGCTGGAAAGTGAGTCAATAGTAATTATTTTTATTCGAGATGGGTTATTCAGTAAGTCCCATTCATGCTCACTGGATTGCCTTAATACTTGACATGCAAGATTAAACGTTGTCAGCTTATGTGACTCTTTAGGTGGAGCTAGGCTTGCTTTCGCTAATGAATTAATAATCCTGTGTTTAAGCTCATCCACTGCCTTATTGGTAAAGGTCATTACCAAAATATTTTCAGGCACATCAGCACAACTCAGTAATTTTAAATAACGCTGTGTAATTAGCTCTGTTTTGCCTGAGCCTGCTGGAGCTTGAACAATGAAAGAGTCACTTATACTTAATGCTTTATCTCTTTGCTGTTGATCATTCACATCGAATCTGGTGCACTAACCCCAAGAATATGCAATCCATTTTCAAGCACTTGCTTAGTCGCATAGATTAATGATAGTCTCGCTTGAGTAAGGTTTTGATCCTCTAAGATAAAAGGACAGGAATTGTAATAACTATGAAAATGGGCAGCTAAATCACGCAAATAATAAGCTAACTGGTGAGGCTCATATTGCAAAGCGGAAGATTCTATAATACCTTTGTATCGATTGAGTTCTCTTAGGATAGTCTTTTCACTTTCCTCTAAAAGTAATGATAAGTCAGCACCCTTATGATTAAAGTTTATTCCTTTATCTTGTGCTTGTCTGAATACAGAACTAATACGAGCATATGCATATTGGATATAGAAAACTGGATTCTCATTGGTCTTTGACTTTGCTAGATCCAAATCAAAATCCATGTGCTGCTCTGACTTTCTAAGTATATAAAAAAAACGTGCAGCATCATTTCCTACCTCATTCCGTAAATCCTCTAACGTAACAAATGATCCACTTCGGGTCGACATTTGCACTTTTTTACCACCCCTATATAGATTAGCAAATTGAACAAGGATGATTTCTAATTTTTCAGGGTCATGATTAAATGCAGCTATAGAGGCTTTAACCCTAGCAATGTAGCCATGATGATCAGCGCCCCAAACGTTTATTACTTTGTCATAGCCGCGCTCAAATTTTTCAAGGTGGTAAGCAATATCTGAGGCAAAATAAGTATGAATCCCATTATCTCTAACAACAACTCTGTCCTTTTCATCACCATATTCAGTTGTTCTGAACCAGAGCGCACCATCCTTTGTATAGACATGTTTGGATTTTTCTAGCTTATCAATACTACTCTTTGCAAGCCCTTTATCAATCAAAGACTGTTCTGAAAACCATTTTTCAAAGACAACTCCAAAATCTGCTAAATCTTCTTTAATGCCATTAAGAATGCTTTCAATACCTACTTCAAATATAGACTTAAAGCCCTCTCCTAAAAGGTCTTTTGATCTAGCAATTAATTCATCGATATGGGATTCTTTATCACCACCATCAATGCCATCTTTACAAATACCATCAAAGACTAAAGTTGATTCTATTTGAAAAGTATCTCCATATCTTTCAGAAATACTACCGACGATCTCTTTGATGTAATTCCCTTGATAACCATTATCAGGAAATCTTACTTTTTCTCCAAATAGTTCCAAATAACGTAAAAAGATACTAACAGTCAGAATATCCATCTGCCTGCCTGCATCGTTAACATAATATTCATTATCAACTTTAAAGCCGACCGTTCTTAATAGGTTGGAAACGGTTGCACCATAGGCCGCACCCCTTCCGTGACCTACATGTAATGGTCCTGTTGGGTTTGCCGAAACATACTCTAAAAGAGCACTTTGACCCGCACCTATATTTGAAACACCATAACCTTTACCACTATCAATAATTTCATTAATCACGGAACTGCTGGACTCACTTGATAGAAAAAAATTAATAAATCCTGGACCAGCAATTTCTGTCTTTTCAATAAATTCAGCAGCACCTAGCTGCTTAATAATAGTTTGCGCTAGTTCTTTTGGATTCATATTGGCTTGCTTTGCCAATATCAATGCTATATTCGTTGCATAATCTCCATGACTTTTATCTTTGGTATGATCTAATCGAATCTTTGAAGGCATCTCACTAATTACACCTTGGTCAATTAAATCACCAATACATTTAGTAAGTAAATTTTGCAACTGCTCTTTCATTTTGTTAGCAAATGATTATGTTTATTTGTAGATGATATTTTAGTTTAACTCAATAACAAACTTTTACCCAAATTTAGCATTCTAATTAAATCTAAAAATGAGTAATGGCTGATACTTTGAATCTAATGTGCTTCTTGCCAATTTGACCCAATCCCCACATCAACAACTAAGGGAATACTAAGTTTCAGAGCATCTGACATCATAATTCTTAAATTTTCTGCATACTCCTGTGATTTATCAGCTTGAATTTCAAAGACGAGTTCGTCATGAACTTGCATAATCATCTTGATACCATTATTTTCTTTATCAATCCAAGACTGAATATCAAGCATAGCTTTTTTTATAATATCTGCCGATGAGCCCTGCATAGGGGCATTGATAGCTGTTCTCAATGCATGCTGTTGATGCATTTTATTTTTTGAATTTATCTGAGGCAAATAAAGCCTTCTCCCTAAGATTGTTTCAACAAAGCCCTGTAATTTAGCTTTTTCTTTAGTTTCATCCATAAACTTTAAAACACCAGGATAGTTTTCAAAATAGCCATCAATATATTGTTTAGCTTCAGTCCTAGATACATCAATTTGTTTTGCTAAACCAAACGCGCTCATTCCATAAATTAGTCCAAAGTTTATTGCTTTAGCTTTACGGCGCTGATCTTTAGAGACTTGCGAAAGCTCAGTATTAAATACTTGCGAAGCTGTAGCGCTATGAACGTCTACATTATTAGTAAACGCCTCAATTAAGTTTTTATCCTCTGAGATATGCGCCATAATCCTAAGCTCAATTTGGGAATAGTCTGCTGCCAATATTACATTTCCTTCATTGGCAATAAAGGCTGACCTAATCTTAGCGCCCTGCTGTGTTCTAATTGGGATATTTTGAAAATTAGGCTTCGAAGAAGACAATCTCCCCGTTGCAGTTACCGCTTGGTGATAAGAAGTATGTAAACGTCCCGTTTTTCGATTGATCTGTTTTGGCAATGCCTCTAGGTAAGTAGAATTTAGTTTTGTCAAAGTTCGGTAAGACATTATCAAATCAACTAAAGGGTGGTCTAACAACTTTAGCGCCTCTTCATTTGTAGATGGCTGACCCTTTGCTGTTTTCTTTTTTGGTTCAAGACCAAAACCTTCTTCACTAAATAAAATTTGTTGAATTTGCTTGGGTGATTCGAGATTAAATTCATCTCCAGCAACTTCAAATGCTTGGTCTTGAATTCTCTTCATTTCAGATTTAATCTCTATTTGTTGACTAAAGAGTGATGATTCATCTACCAGAGCGCCATTGCGTTCTAATTTCAACATAACCTTAATTAAGGGTAGCTCTATACTTTTATATAATGCCATCACTTTTGGGTATTGCTGGAGCCTAGACTCCAATACATTGTTAAGCTCATTAGTAACGATAACATCTTCACAGGCATATGGCATTGCCTCTTCAATACTTACCTGGTTAAAAGATAGTTGATTTTTGCCACTCCCAGCCACATCAGCATAATGAATTGTTTGATGCCCTAGGTAATGCTCTGATAAATCATCCATATTATGGCGCGTTGCGACAGAATCTAAACAATAGGATTTCAACATTGTGTCATCAATAATGCCATTTAAGTTAATATCAATATTAGCCAAGACATGTGCATCGTATTTTAAATTTTGACCAACCTTTCCTATACTTTCGTTCTCAAGTATGGGCTTCAATGAATCCAATACCTTATGACGAGACAACTGATCAGGTGCATCTAAATAATCATGTGCTACAGGAATGTAATAGCTCTCCTTTCCTAGCAAAAAAACAAAGCCTACGATCTCTGCCTCCATATAATCAAGACTATTTGTTTCTAGATCAAATACAAATGATTTGCAATTAGCTAGATTTATTAGTAATGATTCAAATTCATCTTCACTGAGAACAAGGTTTTGTGTGTAGCTCTTAAGAATAGACTCAGTCTTATTGTCTTTAACTTCATTAGATACTTGCTCATCTATCTTTTGAGGGGCTCCTTGTTGCTCATTGTTAACAAGTTGTTTTAACCACATAGAAAAACCATATTCTTTAAAGAGCTTTAATAAGTCTTCTGTTTTCTCGCCAGGCTCTTCTTCAAAAATATTAAAAGGCATCTCGACATCAAACTTGAGCTGAACTAATTGGTAAGAAAGGTCCAATAACTCAAATGACTCTCTTAGCTTTTCACCTACTTTCCCACCAATTTTTTCAGCATTAGCTTTAACACCCTCTACACTGCCATAAAGCTGCAGCCATTTTGAAGCAGTTTTTGGACCAACACTTGGCACCCCAGGAATATTGTCAGAAGTATCGCCCGTTAATGCTAACAAATCTAATATTTGATTAGGCTTAACGCCCATTTTTTCTTCTACTTCATCTTCACTATAAAGCTTGCCTTTCATATCGAGTTGTTTAATATTGCCACCAACCAACTGGAAGAGGTCCTTGTCACTACTAGCTATAATAGTTTCAACCTCATTTTTATTAGCAAGCTTTGCAAGTGTTGCAATAACGTCGTCTGCCTCAACACCTTTTTCACATAGAAAATGAAACCCCATCGCCCTAATAATTTCGTATAAAGGCTCAATCTGTACTACTAAATCATCTTCAGCTGACCTTCTATTTGCCTTATATTCTGGAAATATTTGATGACGAAAATTTGAACCCTTTGCGTCAAAAATCATAATAATCTTAGCGTTTTGATATTTTCTTTGTAAGTGTTTTATAGCATTTATGACCCCAAACATAGCTCCAGTAGGAAAGCCACTGTCATTAGTTAAGTTTTGAGATATAGTGGAGAAGTATGAACGAAACAAGAATGCTGATCCGTCTACTAAAATTAGTTGTTGTGCCATGAATGAATTTTACCTCTAATCAAAGTTTTTTTTATTGGAAACTGAATTATGTAAAGAAGTAATCATGCTATATATTATTAAGCCTAAATATAAATTGTTATATAAAATATACCAATGTCCGATGCACTCATTACTGTTAACAATCTTAGCCTTAATCATAATGGTAAAAACATCCTAGATGATGTAAGCTTTAAACTTCACCCGGGTGAATTTATTACGTTGATTGGACCTAATGGTGCAGGCAAAAGTTCGCTTATTAAAGTCTTGCTTGGGATCATCAAACAAGACAGCGGAGAAATTATTCGTAATGATAATATTCGAATTGGTTATAGCCCTCAGTCGTTTACAGCTAACCCCTATATTCCTATCTCTGTTCTAGACTTTTTAACTCTGAACCTGGAATCAGATCGCAAGTTTACTAATGAAACCTGCAAACTTACCGGTATAGAAGAGCTACTTAAACTTCCATTGAAGAATCTTTCTGGAGGCGAGTTACAAAAAGTACTATTGACTAGGGCTCTTCTTAATAAACCAAATATATTGATTCTAGATGAACCTGCACAAAATCTAGATGTGGATGGACAAATGCAACTATATAAAATGATTCAAGATATCCATCAAAAACAAAACTGTGCTGTACTGATGGTTTCACACGATCTTCACCGAGTTATGAAGGAGTCAACTCAGGTTCTATGCCTTTATCACCATATTTGTTGTGAAGGACTTCCAGAATCGATACTAAAAGATGAGCAGTTTAATGATTTATTCGCAGATCAAATTCATGATTTGATGGCTACTTATGAACATCATCATAACCACCATCACGAACATTAGAGAGGTTCAAAATCCCTCTGGCTGGTATAATTCGTCTTTTTTTTAATATTAGAAACTATGAAAGATATTATTGAAGCTGCGTTCGAGGACCGTGCCCATATTACACCAGATTCGGCATCTCAAGAAGTCAGGCAAGCTGTTGATGAAGCAATCCATTTACTTGACTCAGGCAAAGCTAGAGTAGCCGAGCAAAAGGGTATAGGAGAGTGGCAGGTTAATGAGTGGTTAAAAAAAGCCGTTTTACTGTCCTTTAGGCTTGAGAATAATGCCCCCTTATCTGCAGGATTTACTCAGTACTATGACAAGGTACCCTCTAAGTATGCAAATACAACTTTAGAGGAGTTTCAAGCTGCTGGTGTTAGGGTAGTTCCACCTGCAACTGCTCGACGTGGCTCTTATATAGCCTCAGATACAGTTTTAATGCCATCTTACGTAAATATTGGCGCTTATGTTGATTCAGGAACAATGGTTGATACATGGGCAACTGTTGGCTCCTGTGCGCAAATTGGTAAAAATGTACACTTATCAGGGGGTGTAGGAATTGGTGGTGTTCTTGAACCTTTACAGGCAAGTCCAACCATTATTGAAGATAATTGTTTTATCGGTGCAAGATCAGAAGTCGTTGAAGGAGTAATTGTTGAAGAGGGTGCTGTTATATCAATGGGCGTTTATATTGGACAATCAACAAAGATCTTTAATCGACTAACTGGCGAAGTAAGCTATGGTCGCATACCTGCTGGCTCTGTAGTCGTCTCAGGCAATCTGCCTTCTTCGGATGGAAGTTATTCACTTTATTGCGCTGTTATAGTTAAGCAGGTTGATGCTAAAACAAGATCCAAAGTTGGAATTAACGAATTGCTTCGAGGAATTTAACTATATCTTATTCAGATAATAAAAAACCCGCATAAAGGCGGGTTTTTTATTGAGTTAATATGCTATATTACTTGGTAAAGATTTTGTATATTAACCCCGCAGCAACTAGACCTACTAGGTTAGCAGAGCCCATCGCAGTAATAATATTAATTAGGCTGCCAGTTACATCGCCAGGAAGGAATGCAGCATCAGCGCCAAAGATTATTTGAACAACTACTGCAAGTGCGATTACCGCAACACCTGCTTCAGTTAATTTTTTTGCCCAACCAATTACGTTGTCTAACATATCTTCTCTCCATTTGTTAAAAAGGTAACCAGCATCTCTACCGATTGATGGACTTTTTATAGTATCAATATCATTATGTCAAGTTTTATAGATTGCATTTTTGGGAAAAAAACCTCAATATGTTGCATTAATAGGACTTAACAAAAACTAGAAATATTTCTTTAGACGATAAAAAACCCGCCAATTGGCGGGTTTTTTATTGAGTTAATATGGAATGTTTACTTGAGGATTTGGTACAACAACCCTGCAGTAACTAGACCAACTAGGCCAGCACCACCAAGTGAGCCAATTAAACCCATAAGAGTAGCAACAACATCTCCAGGTAGGAATGCTACGCTAGAACCAAAGATTACTTGAGCAACAATTGCAAGTCCTACAAGACCTACGCCTGCTTCCGTTAATTTTTTTATCCAACCAGATACATTACTTAACATATTTTCTCTCCATTAGTTTTAAAAATAACCAGCAACTTTGCCGATTGGTGCACTTTTTATAGTATCAAAATCAGCATGTCAAGTTTTCTTGATGAAAAAATAGCAAAAAAAATGTAAAAATAGCAAAAAAGTGACTAAATGTTGTAAATAAACAACAAAAGATCAGTTCAAATTACTACAGATAGAAATATGCCGATAAAGGCTGTCATACCAATGAAATTATTGTTTAAAAAAGCCTTAAAAAATAGCTCTTTTTGCCGTTTTTTCATTAAAAATTGATGATAAATCATAAATATTAAAATAATTACTAAAGAAAAGTAATAAATTGGCCCTAAATCAAATAAATTCCCAATTACTACAAATACAATAATCAATAAAATTTGTAAGAAAGTTATAAAAATTTGGTCATATTTTTCAAAAAGTATTGCGGTTGATTTAACCCCTATTTTTATATCTTCATCTCTATCTGCCATTGCATAAAACGTGTCATAAATCAAAGTCCAAACTATTGTTGCAAGAAAAATCCAGCCTGCAGATAAAGGGATAGAGCCAGTTTGAGCACTAAATGCCATCGGCACACTCATTCCAAATGCTACTCCCAAAACTACCTGAGGTAAATGAGTCCAGCGCTTCGTAAAAGGATACAAAGTGGCAAGTGCTAAAGCAATTAAAGAGAGTTTGATTGTTAAGGCATTTGTAAGAAGAACTAATCCAAATGCTATTATTAATAAAAATACAAATAATCTTAGTGCTGACTTAGGTGAAACTTCTCCTGTAATAAGAGGTCGATCCTTTGTCCGAGCTATATTCTGATCAATGTTACGATCTGCATAATCATTAATCACGCAGCCTGCACTTCTCATTACAAGCACTCCTAAGGTAAAAATGATTAATAAGTCAATATCTGGCCAACCCTTCGCACTTAAAAATAATGCCCAATATGTTGGCCATAAAAGTAAATATGTCCCAATAGGCTTATTAAGACGCATTAAACGTATATATGCATTCATAGTTTACCTATAAAGATTTCAAGATCATCAGGCAAAGGGGCCGTTACTTTCTGAATTTCTTTTGTGATTGGGTTTGTAAAGGTTATCGATTTGGCATGTAAAAAAAGTCGATTTAATCCTTTTTTCTTCATCAATTTATTAAAGTCATGGTCACCATACTTATTATCTTGAGAAATTGGATGCTCAGCATACTGTGCATGTACTCTAATTTGATGAGTTCGACCAGTCTCTATAACAACCTCAACTAATGAAGCACTAAAGCCTTCTTCTAGGAAATTTTTTATTGGATGAAAATGACTGACTGAATCTTTGCCCTTTATATCTATAACACTTTGCCTAGAATTTTGATAAATTGGAGCATCAACAGTGTGCCTTTTTTTACTCCAACTATTTTTCACAAGTGCTATATAGCGCTTCTCAAGTTGATGTTTGACCAATTGCTCATGTAAATCTTTTAAAACTGAACGTTTTTTTGCCAAAATTAAACACCCTGAAGTTGCCCTATCGAGACGGTGAACAAGTTCGATAGGCTCTTTATACTGACTCTTAAGTGCCTCAATAATTCCAATACTAATTCCACTTCCTCCATGAACAGCCATCCCATGAAACTTATTAATAACCAATAATCCTTTATCTTCATATAGAATTGATTCATTAATCATTTCAAGTAAATCCTCAGAAGGTTTAATATCCTTTTCAGTAGAAGTTCGAATAGGTGGAATTCGAACAACATCATCTGTTAGAAGCTTGTAATCTGCCTTCTTCCTGCCTTTATTGACACGCACTTCGCCCTTTCTAATAATTCGATAAATATGAGACTTCGGAACTCCTTTGAGCTGCTTAACTAAATAATTATCTAGGCGCTGGCCTATAGAAAATTCATCAACGGTTATAAATCTTGGTGAATCATGAGTGGTCATAAGTTCATGAAAAAAATAGTTGATTAAAGTTATTAGTAGTAGTGGTAGCCATTTCATCGATACTTGTATTACGTATCTCTGCAAGCTTTTCTACGACATAGTAGGTATAAGCTGGACTGTTAGGTCTGCCTCTAAAAGGTGAGGGTGTCAAATATGGTGAGTCAGTCTCGACTAAAAGTCGTTCAGCAGGTACTTTCATGGCTACTTCTCGCAAAGATTGTGCGCTATTGAATGTCAAAATACCTGAAAAAGAAATATAGAATCCCAAATCTAATGCAGCTTGAGCAGTCTCCCAGTCTTCTGAATAACAATGCATGACACCAGCTTCTGCTTTTTCTTCAGTCAGTATTCTGATAGTGTCTTCTTTAGCATCCCTCATATGAATAATCATTGGTTTACCTGACTCATTAGAAGCTTTTATGTGCCTACGAAAACGGTCTCTCTGCCAGTCTGCCTCTTCTTTTTTTACATGAAAATAATCCAATCCAGTTTCACCAATTGCAATCACTCTGTCACTTTTTGCATAAACTAATAATTCTTCTATGCTTGGATCCTTACAATTAGTTTCTGTAGGATGAACGCCAACTGAAGAAAAAATATTTGGGTATTCTAAAGCTAAATTGTGAACTTGATCAAAATGTTCTAAATCAATACAGACGCATAAAAATTTGTTCACTGACAGCTCACCAGCATGAGTTAACATCGACTCAATGCTGCCTCCAAAGGCATCTAGGTCTACACGATCAATATGACAATGAGAATCTACTATTTGCATAAGAAAATTATATATGAATTTCTAAAAGTGAGCGATTATCAGAAACAAATGGAACCTTCAATAAATGCAGTTGGGCGTTAATATTTTCAATATTTTCTTCATTAATATTGTCACCCTTCATTAATAAGTATCGCCCTTTATTAGAAATTAAATGCTTAGTTAGTTCAATCGTCTTGCTAACATCTGCAAATGCTCTTGTAGTAATTTGAGAAAAAGACTCTTCAGACTCAAAAGACTCTACTCGACTATTGATAACTATTAAATTTTCCAATGAAAGCTCTGTTTTTACAGTCTGCATAAAGCGGCATTTTTTACCTATACTATCTATTACAAATACCTTCGTTTTAGGTTTCATAATAGCAATCACAATGCCCGGAAGTCCTGCTCCAGAACCCACATCTAATAATAAGCCGGGCTTTATAAAATTCAATATTGAGAGGCTATCTAAAAAATGCTTTTTAATAGATTCCAAAGGGTCTCTTATTGCGCTTAGATTGTATACCTTGTTCCATTTAAGGATAAGCGAATGGTAACTTAACAATTGCTGGACTTGACTCTCAGAAATAGGGATACTCATCAACTCTGCACCCTCACAGAGTATTCTTTCAGCCTCACTCACGACAAAGATTTATAGGTTTTCAAAAATACCAGAAGTATAGAAATTGAGGCTGGCGTTACACCTTGAATCCTGCTAGCCTGTCCAATTGTTTCAGGCTTGTGCTCGTTTAACTTTTGCCTGACCTCGTTTGATAAAGCTTTAATCTCGCTATAGTCTATATCCGATGAAAGCTTAGTATCCTCATTCTTACGATATTTTTCAATTTCATCTAATTGTCGCTTGATGTAGCCTTCATATTTAATTTGATTTTCAACTTGCTCAATGATTGACTTGTCTTCTAAGAATGGTTTGGCTTTGTCAATTTTACTGAGCACTTTATAGTTAATATTTGGTCTTTTAAGTAATGCCTCTAGGCTATATTCATGACTAAGTTTTAAACCTAACACACTTTCAGCTTGAAGATCTCCAGCCTGAACCCAAAAAGATTTTAACCGCTTTTTTTCAATTGCTACCTGTTCATATTTACCATTAAACGAATGCCAGCGAAGGTCATCAATGAGTCCTATTTTTCTAGCTTGGGGTGTTAATCTTTCATCAGCATTATCTTCCCGAAGTAATAATCGATACTCGGCTCGAGAGGTAAACATTCGATACGGCTCTGTCGCTCCTTTGGTAGTCAAATCATCCACCATAACACCGATATAAGACTCGTCTCTTTTAGGAATCCATGGGTCCTTTTCTTGTATCTGTAAGGCAGCATTGATTCCAGCTAAAATTCCTTGAGCAGCAGCCTCCTCATATCCAGTTGTGCCATTAATTTGACCTGCGAAAAAAAGTCCAGATATTTTTTTAACTTCAAGTGTTTGTTTTAAGCCTCGAGGGTCGAAAAAATCGTATTCAATAGCGTAGCCTGGTCGAATAATTTTTGCATTTTCAAAACCTTTAATTGAGTTTACAAAATCTTCTTGAACCTCATAAGCTAATGAGGTAGAAATGCCATTTGGATACACCTCGTGAGTTGTCAATCCCTCTGGTTCTACAAAAATTTGATGTGAATCTCTTTCTTCAAATCGCACAACTTTGTCTTCGATTGAAGGACAATAACGAGGTCCTATACCTTCTATTTTGCCACTATAAAGTGGTGAATCTTTTAGTCCATTATTAATATATTCATGTGTTTTAGAGTTGGTATGCGTAATAAAGCATGGTATCTGCTGAGGATGATCAGTAGATTGACCCAAGAAAGAAAAGCTTGGTAATGGCGTGTCACCTTCTTGCTTTTGTAAAACATCAAAATTAATTGTTCTTCCATCTAGTCGTGGAGGTGTCCCCGTCTTTAGTCTTCCAACTCCTAATTCATATGATCGTAATTTTTCTGATAAAACATTTGCAGGCGCATCGCCAGCTCGACCACCCTGGTAATTCTCTTTACCAATATGAATAATGCCACCTAAAAAAGTACCAGATGTTAGAATCACTTTATCTGAAAAAAACTCTAAACCCATTTGGGTTATCACACCTTTGACTCTATGATTTTCAATAATCAAATCATCAACTGGCTGCTGAAACAAAGTTAAATTCTCTTGATTTTCAATTTTGCTTCTAATGGCTGCTTTATATAATATTCTGTCTGCTTGAGCTCTGGTCGCCCTCACGGCAGGACCCTTTGAGGCGTTTAACGTTCTAAATTGAATTCCCGCAACGTCTATGGCCTTCGCCATCGCACCCCCCATAGCATCTATCTCTTTTACTAGATGTCCCTTTCCAATACCACCAATAGCAGGGTTGCAGCTCATCTGCCCTAACGTCTCTACATTGTGTGTAATCAGTAATGTGTCAACGCCCATTCTAGCAGAAGCTAAGGCCGCCTCTGTTCCAGCATGCCCACCACCAACAACAATTACAGGAAAATATTTACTACGCTTCATTCTCTTTAGATTAAATAAATAAAAAGGCCCGAATTTCGGGCCTCTTCATTATACGCTCTATGTATTAAGCTAATTGGTCAGTCTAACTCGCCTTAAACATAGCATATACTAGTATTTATAACCAGCTTCAAATAGTGTATCTTGCGAAGAAGGTTGTGAACCCGAAACATAGTCACCTTTAGAGGCCTCTGAGTTAGCTTGACATCTTGCCATTAAGGCCTTTTGACCTGCTTTAATATCACTACCTTTCCATGCCTGCAAACACGATTGCTGCAGAGCCCTACCATAAGAAAATGTCAAGCTTGTAGAGCTTTTATGCTCAATACTGTTCATGGTATTAAGATAAACAGAGGCATCCTCTTCAGTCAAACCACCTGAAAGAAACATAATTCCTGGAACAGCTGCTGGTACGCAACGATTCATTGTCCGAACTGTCATCTTAGCAACTTCTTCAGAATCTGCTTTATTCTTATTATCAGCACCAGAAACCGTCATTGATGGTTTGAGTAATGTTCCTTCCAAGAAAACATTATTTTCTGAGCAAGCTTTGTAAACCTCAACTAAGACTTTTTCTTGTACTTCTGCTGTTTTCTCAATAGTATGATCACCGTCCATTAAAATTTCAGGCTCAATAATTGGCACAAGGCCAGACTCTTGACAAATTTTTGCATATCTTGCAAGTCCCCAAGCATTTTCTCTAATTGCAAGATCTGTTGGACATCCGTCAGCTGTGATTTGAAGAACAGCACGCCATTTTGCAAAACGTGCACCTTGTTTATAATATTCAGCTGTCCGTTCAGCAAGACCTTCTAGACCTTTACACCAAGTTTCAACCTCATGTGCTCCAGCTAGTGGACTTAGACCCTTATCAACCTTGATACCAGGAATAATGCCCAACTTTTTAATTTTTGAAACCATACTTTCACCATCAAGATGATTTTGATATAGTGTTTCTTCAAAAAGGATAGTGCCACTTATGAACTCACCAAGACCTTCTGCAGTAAAAAGCATGCCGCGATATGCTTGTCGATTTTCTTCTGTGTTTTCTATATTAATTCCAGCAAGACGCTTACCTATAGTTGGAGTGGACTCATCCACTGCAAGCAAGCCTTTTCCACTAACTGCTAGGCGATTAGCTGTTTCTCTTAATTCGTCTTTATTATCTATCATTTTGTTCACCTTTTATATTTTTAATTTAATAGTCTCCATCACCAACACGTAGAATCTTTATCAGATTCGTTCCACCCGATTTATCTTTATGCATCCCTTTTGTTAATATTGCTATGTCACCATTCTCAACTGCAGATTTACTTTGAAGATTTTCAACCACATGGGTGTTGACATCATTCCAATCATCCATACTAGTTTTTTCTATATAACAGGGATAAACACCTCTATATAAAGTAACTTTTTGTAATGTTTTATTATTATCTGACATAGCAAAAATCGAGATATTTGAACTAATTCTAGACATCACCAAAGCAGTCTTTCCCGTTTGAGTCAGCGCTGCAACAACTTTTGCACCAATATGATTTGCAGCATACATGGCACTCATAGCGATCGTATAATCAATCTCTTCAAAGGGCTCGTGAAGTCTATGATTAGATAAGCTCGCTCTTCGACTTTTTTCAGCCTCAAAACAAACATCACTCATTGTTTTAACGGCATTGACTGGATATTCACCAACGGCAGTTTCTGCTGAAAGCATTACAGCATCTGTGCCATCGAGAACGGCATTGGCTACATCAAACACCTCTGCCCGAGTGGCAATGGGATTAGCAATCATTGACTCTAACATTTGTGTCGCTGTAATCACAACTTTATCACTAGATCGAGCCAATTTTATAAGCCGTTTCTGCACTGCTGGTAACTGCGGGTCTCCGATTTCAACTCCTAGATCTCCACGAGCAACCATAATTCCCGCTGACTCATTTAATATCTCTTGAATTATGTCGTCTGCTAATGCTTCAGCTCGTTCAATTTTCGCGATAACGCTTGCACTTGAACCAGCCTCTTTTAAGAGTCTTTTAGTTTCACGTACATCATTTACACTGACAGGAAAAGATAAAGCAACGTAGTCAGCATCAGCTTTTGCTGCGGTCAAAATATCTTTCTTATCTTTGTCAGTTAGGGCATGAGCACTTAAACCTCCACCACGCAAATTAATGCCTTTATTGCTATATAAAGTTCCTTCTTGAACTACGGTAGTTATAATTTTTGAGCCATCAGTACTTTCCACTTCAAGAATTATTTTTCCATCATCTAGAAGTAACATATTGCCAGCATTCACTTCACTTGGTAACTTCTTATAAGCAATACCAACAGAATTTAGATTACCTCCGTTTTCATCCAAATCGGCATCAAGAGTAAACTTGGAGCCATTTTCTAATTCAACTTTGTCATTTTTGAAAGCAGATATACGAATCTTTGGGCCTTGAAGATCCATTAAGATACCGATGTAGGTATCGTTTTCTTTTGCATAGTTTCTCACTGCCACAACACGGCTCAAATGCTCCTTCTCTTCGCCATGAGAAAAATTAATGCGAACAACATTTACTCCTGCATCTAGGATTCCTTTTAATACTCCTGGTTCATCAGTTGATGGTCCAAGAGTTGCTAAAATTTTAGTTCGTCTATTCATAATTCTTTCTCCAGAGATCTTTTTTCTAATATTTCAACAACTGGTAATTTTTTGCCTTCTAAAAACTCCAAAAAAGCACCCCCACCAGTTGAAATATAAGATATTTTATCTTCTATATTAAATTTATCAACTGCAGCCAAAGTGTCACCACCACCTGCAATTGAAAATGCCTCGGATTCTGCAATAGCATTTGCTAGAATCATAGTACCACTTGCAAATTGATCAAACTCAAATACACCAACAGGGCCATTCCAAACAATCGTTCCAGCATTACGCATAATTTCAGCTAATTCATTAGTAGAATTGGGTCCAATATCAAAAATCATATCGTCACTTGCAACGCTATTTGAACTTTTAGTTTCGGCAACAGCAAACTCTGAAAATTCCTTGCCACAAACCACATCTGCTGGAATCGGAATTTCACACTTTTCCATTAAAGATTGCGCTGTAGGAATAAGATCGTGCTCACATAAAGACTGGCCAACACCATGTCCCTGAGCTGCTATAAATGTATTAGCAATTCCGCCTCCTACTACCAACTGATCTACAATCTTCGAAAGAGCATCCAAAACTGTTAACTTGGTCGACACTTTTGAACCCCCAACAATAGCAACCATTGGTCTCTTTGGATTATCCAGTGCCTTTCCAAGCGCCTCTAATTCCCCAATAAGAAGTGGTCCTGCACAAGCTATAGGTGCATATTGAGCAACCCCATAGGTTGATGCGTGAGCTCTATGGGCGGTTCCAAATGCATCTTGAACACAGACATCACATAGAGCTGCCATTTTTTTTGATAAAACCTCATCATTTTCTTTTTCACCTTCATTGAATCTGACATTTTCACAAAGCACAACTTCGCCAGATTCTATCTCAACACCCTCAAGCCAGTTATGCTCTAGAGTTACTGGTTGAGCAAGTAACTCAGAAAGATGTTTAGCCACTGGTTCAAGTGAAAATTTCTCATCAAACTCTCCAGCAGTAGGTCGACCAAGGTGTGAAGTAATCATTACCTTAGCTCCCGACTTGATAGCATACATAATAGTTGGTAGTGATGCAACAATTCGTTTATCGCTAGTAACCTCACCATTCTTTATTGGAACATTTAAATCTTGCCTAATTAAAACTCGCTTTCCATTCAAATCTAGATCGGTCATTTTAAGTACATTCATTTAACTATCCCCAACTCATTCCAAATATGATTTATTGCGCAATGTGTCCAGCTAAGCGCAACAAATTGCAGGTATAGCTATACTCATTATCATACCAAGAGACTAATTTAACAAACGTAGAATCCATTGACATACCAGCCTCTGCATCAAAAGTTGAAGCGCAAGTGCTACCTACAAAATCTGTAGAAACAACTTTTTCATCTGTATAACCTAAAATGCCATTCATTGAACCTTCGGAAGCTGATTTCATTGCTGCACAAATTGCTTCATAGTCTGACTCATTATTTAGTTCAGCAGTTAAATCAACAACTGAAACATCAGAAGTTGGAACCCTAAAGGCCATACCAGTTAATTTTCCATTAAGCTCAGGCAAAACTTTACCAACAGCTTTAGCTGCCCCAGTTGATGAAGGGATAATATTTTCTAAAATTCCGCGACCACCTCTCCAGTCCTTCATAGATGGGCCATCAACAGTTTTTTGAGTTGCTGTTGCAGCATGAACAGTGGTCATTAGTCCTCGTTTAATACCCCATTCATCGTTTAGCACTTTGGCAATTGGAGCCAAGCAATTCGTAGTACATGAAGCAGCTGAAATTATTGACTGGTCATCATATGAGTCATGATTAACACCGTAAACAAACATAGGCGTACTATCTTTAGATGGAGCTGATTGGATTACTTTTTTAGCCCCTGCATCTATATGAGCTTGGCAACCTTCTTCTGTTAAGAAGAAGCCAGTACAATCGATTACTAAATCTGCGCCAACATCGCCCCACCTTAGATCAGAAGGATTACGCTCAGCAGTTAAACGAATCTTTTTACCATCAATAACGAAATTATTTCCTTCTACTTCAACATCTTTACCAAAACGACCATGCACTGAATCATATCTAAGCATATAGGCTAAGTAATCATTATCTAGAAGATCGTTAATTCCTACTACCTCTAAATTATCAAAATCCTTATCGATTGCACGGAAAACCATGCGCCCGATTCGACCAAAACCATTAATACCAACTTTTATCGTCATCATTTACTCCTTAAAAAAATTTAACCTAAAACTGTCTTTACTGTAGCAACTACATTGTCAACAGTAAATCCAAAATGTCTAAATAAATCACCTGCTGGTGCCGACTCGCCATAAGTTGACATTGCCACAATTCCTCCATCAAGACCCACATATTTATACCAAGATTCTGCCACTCCAGCTTCGATAGCAACACGCTTAACACCAGGCGTTAATACAGAGTCTTTATATTCTTGATTCTGCTCATCAAACACATTGGTTGATGGCATAGAGACTACACGAACTTTTTTATCACTCATCGCTTCAGCAGAGTCGACTGCCAAAGAAACCTCAGATCCAGTAGCTATCAAAATAACATCTGCATCACCATTACAATCCTTCAAAACGTAACCACCTTTTTCAATGTTACTGACTTGTTCGGTAGTTCTGTCCATTGGAGTTAAGTTTTGTCTTGAGAAAATTAGTGCTGTTGGGGCATCAGTTCTTAGCATCGCCATTTTCCATGAAACTGCTGACTCTATAGCGTCACATGCGCGCCAGGTTTGAAAGTTAGGGATAACACGCATTGTTGCTATTTGTTCAACAGCTTGGTGTGTTGGACCATCTTCACCAAGACCAATTGAGTCATGAGAGTAAACAAAAATAGTACCGATCTTCATCATTGCAGACATCCGAAGGGCATTACGCATATATTCCATAAACATAAGAAAAGTTGCGCCATAAACTTTCAAGCCGCCGTGAAGAACCATACCATTCATCATAGCCGCCATTCCAAACTCTCGAACCCCCCAGGAAATGTAATTACCATCTGCATTATCTGCATTTACAACAACACTTCCAGACCAATTAGTCAAATTTGAACCAGTTAAATCAGCAGAGCCACCAAACAATTCAGGTACTATTGGACCCATAGCCTCAATTGCATTTTGTGATGCTTTTCTCGAGGCAATATTAGGCATTTCTTGTTGAGTTTTAGAAATGTATTTGTCCATTTCACTAGCAAAGCTATCGGGTAATTTCCCTGACATACGTCTCTCAAGCTCACCTGCTTCTTGAGGAAATGAAGCACTATAAGCTTTAAACCTTTCATTCCATTCATCTTCAACTTCAGAACCTTGAGAATGGTGATTCCATCCATCATAAATTTCTTGTGGAATCTCAAATGGAGCAAAACTCCATCCAAGTTGCTCTCTTGTTTTAGCGATTTCCTCATCACCTAATGGCGCACCGTGACAGTCATGTGAACCTGCTAAATTAGGTGAACCATAACCAATTACAGTTCGAGTACAGATTAAAGTTGGTCTGTCATTTATTGACTTAGCTTCAACGATAGCAGCATCAATTGCCTCAGGATCATGTCCATCAACATCAGATATTACATGCCAATTGTAAGATTTAAAACGACCAGGTACGCCCTTCTCCATCCAGTCACCAATATGACCATCAATTGAAATATCATTGTCATCCCAAAAGGCTATTAATTTTCCTAACCCAAGAGTGCCGGCCATAGAACAAGCCTCATGAGACAACCCTTCCATAAGACAACCATCCCCCATAAATACGTATGTATGATGATCAACAATACTGTGTCCAGGTTTATTAAATGTTGCAGCAAGAGTTCTTTCAGCAATTGCCATACCTACAGCATTGCAAATCCCTTGGCCTAATGGACCTGTAGTTGTTTCAACGCCATCTGCATAACCATATTCAGGGTGGCCTGGCGTTTTTGAATGAAGTTGGCGAAAATCCTTTAGATCATCAATACTTAAATCAAAACCGGTCAAATGTAACAATGAATAAATAAGCATTGAACCATGTCCATTTGAAAGGACAAATCGATCTCTGTCTGACCAATTAGAATTAGAAGGATTAAACTTTAAATGCTTATTCCATAAAACCTCAGCAATATCAGCCATACCCATAGGAGCACCTGGATGCCCAGATTTTGCTTTTTGAACTGCATCCATACTCAAAGCGCGGATAGCATTAGCTAATTCAATTTGTGTTGCCATTATTTAAACCTATGAATTTATAAGAACCCTAGATTATACATTTTTTTTATCTCTTTCCTGCCCTCAAAAGCCTATACAACAGCAAATAGGAGGAAAAATATTCAATTGTAGTATAATATGATTATGAATTTATGAAATAAAAATCAAATATCGATAACAATCTTTAAATCAACTCATTTTTAATCCAGTAAAATTATAGATTAGACACAAAATTATATTATTACATTTTGTGTCAAATTGGTTGTTACTGTCATCATATAAAATAATCTGATTAATTATATTAAAGAACTTTAATGGTTAAAAATGTAGTCTGGTTGGATGATGTTAGCATGTCAGATGTTGACAAAGTTGGTGGCAAGAATGCTTCATTGGGTGAAATGATAAGTGGCCTTAGTTCACAAGGCGTTAGGGTCCCTGGTGGCTTTGCAACTACAGCTGAAGCGTTCGAATCATTTTTAAGCCACTCAAATCTAAAAAACAAAATAAACGATCTACTTTTATCGCTTGATATTACTAATATCAAAGAGCTTACCAAAACAGGAACATTAATTCGAAAATGGATTGAAGAAGCGCCTTTTCCTGAAGATCTTCACAAAGATATAGTTGATAATTATCACAAATTAGCTGAGAAGTATGGATCATCAGTAACATTTGCCGTTCGCTCATCAGCCACAGCAGAGGACTTACCTGAAGCTTCTTTTGCTGGCCAGCAAGAAACGTATCTCAACATTAGTGGCATTGATGATATCCTCGTTTCAATTAAAAAAGTATTTGCCTCTCTATATAACGACAGGGCTATCTCATATAGAGTACACCAAGGATTTGAACATGAGATGGTTTCACTTTCTGCTGGTATTCAGCAGATGGTAAGAAGCGATATTGGCGCAAGTGGCGTTATGTTTACTCTTGATACTGAGTCTGGCTTTAATGAAGTCGTCTTTATTACTTCTGCTTACGGCTTAGGTGAAACAGTTGTTCAAGGATCTGTAAATCCTGATGAGTTTTATGTTCATAAGCCTACACTTATATCTGGTAAACCAGCAATTCTTTCTAGAAGTCTTGGCTCTAAATCAATAAAAATGATTTATGCAGATGCTAAATCAAACTCCTCAGTAAACACTATTTCAGTTGATCAAGAAGAACGTCTCAAGTTTAGTTTAAATGACACTCAGATTGAAGAGCTCGCTCAGTATGCAATGAAGATTGAATCACACTATGGAAGAGCAATGGATATAGAGTGGGCACTTGATGGTTATGATGGAGAACTATATATTGTTCAAGCCAGACCAGAAACCGTAAAAAGCCGGCAAAATTCTCAACAAATTGAACGCTATAAACTTATTGAAGCATCTGACATTCTTATAGAAGGACGAGCAATAGGTCAGAAAATTGGGTCTGGAAAGACTAGAATAATTAATGATTTATCTGAGATGGAACTAGTTAAAAAAGGCGATGTTCTTGTTACTGATATGACCGATCCTGACTGGGAGCCAGTTATGAAACTTGCTTCTGCAATTATTACTAATCGTGGCGGAAGAACCTGTCATGCAGCAATTATAGCTAGAGAACTAGGAGTACCTGCGATTGTAGGAACTGGAAGTGCAACTGAAGCACTTAAAGATACTAAAGTGGTTACAGCTTCATGCGCCGAAGGAGATACAGGTAAAGTTTATCAGGGTGCTTTAAAATTTGAACACACTTTTTCAGAGGTTAATGAATTACCAGATGTACCTGTAAAGATTATGATGAATGTTGGTAACCCTTCAAGAGCGTTTGACTTTTCTACTATCCCAAATGCAGGTGTGGGACTTGCAAGACTTGAGTTTATTATTAATAACACCATTGGAATTCACCCTAAAGCCCTACTTGAGTTTGATGACCTTTCAAATGAACTTCAAACTGAAATTGCAAAACGAACCTCTTGCTATAAATCTCCAGTTGATTTTTATGTTGAGAAACTGACTGAAGGGATTGCTACCATTGCTGCAAGCTTTTCAGGATCTCCCGTAATCATACGTATGTCAGATTTTAAGTCTAATGAGTACTCAAATTTATTTGCAGGAGAACTTTACGAGCCAGAAGAAGAAAATCCTATGATTGGTTTTAGGGGTGCTTCACGCTATATCTCATCAGAATTCATAGAGTGCTTTGAACTTGAATGTCGAGCGATTAAAAAAGTTAGGAATGAAATGGGTTTTCAAAATGTTGAGATCATGATTCCATTTGTGAGAACTACAATAGAGGCTGCAAAAGTAATTGAACTGTTAAAAGAAAATGGATTGGAGAGAGGCAAAGATGGACTCAGAGTTATTATGATGTGTGAGCTTCCATCTAATGCAATTTTAGCGGATGATTTTTTACAATACTTTGATGGTTTTTCTATTGGATCTAACGACCTTACTCAATTAACTCTTGGAATGGATCGAGATTCTGGGTTAATTGCTGATAGCTTTGATGAAAGAAACGATGCAGTTAAGAAATTAATTACTATGGCTATTGAAGCATGTCACCGTCAAGATAAATATATTGGTATATGTGGTCAAGGTCCTTCAGATCATATGGATTTTGCACAATGGCTTTTAGAACAAAAAATTACCAGCATCTCACTTAACCCTGATACAGTAGTTGAAACATGGAACCAACTTGGTAAACTCTGATTATTAATAAAATCCCTATGAGAACTGTTTTCTTTATTTCAGATAGAACTGGTATAACTGCTGAAGCACTAGGCAATAGTCTTCTTACGCAATTTCCTGAAATAGAATTTAAGCGTGTCAACTTAGCATTTATTGATAGCCTTAAAAAGGCCAAGACTGTGGCTAATCTAATCCAAGAAGCCTCCCAAACCGATGGTCAACCAGCTTTAATTTTTAGCACACAGGTATCTAATGAATATCAAAAGCTACTTGAAAATAGTGGCGGGATTATCTTTGATTTGTTTGAAACTTTTATTTCAAAAATGGAAAAGACGCTTGATGCCAAATCTTCTCATGAGATGGGACTATCTCATGGTATTGGAAACAAAAATACATACTCAGGTAGGATTGATAGTATAAATTTTGCGCTTAACAATGATGATGGTGTTAATACAAAGAACTATGAAAGTGCTGACATTATTCTAACAGGTGTGTCACGATCTGGAAAAACACCGACATGTCTTTTTTTAGCATTACAGTATGGCATATATGCTGCAAACTACCCACTCATAGAAGAGGACTTAAATACAATTAATCTTCCAAGTATTTTAAAAAAATACAAAAATAAATTGTATGGATTAAGTATTAATCCGGTCCGTCTTCAAAATATCCGTGATGAACGAAGATCAAATAGTGGATACGCTTCGATAGAACAGTGTCAAAAAGAAGTTAGAAGAGCTGAAGATATGTTTATTCAAAATGAAGTACTATTCATAGATACTAGTCATATTTCGATTGAAGAAATAGCAAGTCGTATTCTACAAAAAAGCAAATTAGAAAGGCGTTATTAAAATTACGAGGCAAGCCTAAATAAAACTTACCTCACTAAAGAATTAAGAAGCTTTTAGAACGTCAACTGCAACAATCTTGTATTCTGGGCACTTTGTTTCTTCATCTGTAACAGCACTCGTAACCTCATTAATTAAGACTTCAGGGAAATGAAAAGTTGTTCGAACAACACCTCTCTTGACACGATCTGTAACCTCAACATCAAGAGTAATTTCACCTCTATCAGATTTCAATGTAGCACGATCACCAGTTAGAAGCTGTTTTGCTTTTGCATCCTTAGGATTCATCATAATAACGTCTTTAGGAAGAATCTCAACATTCGATGTTCGCCTAGTCATCGTTGCACAGTTATAGTGTTGAAGTTCGCGACTTGTCGTAAGAATAAATGGATATTCATTCTTATGTTTAACTAACTCCTCGCTTTCTCTCCAATCATAATAATGAAATTTACCTTTGCCGCGTTTGAATTCACCAATATGAAGTATTTGAGTATCTTCACCTTTTTTGTTTACAGGCCACTGCAAACCCATTGGGTTTGCGCCTAAACCTTCCCAAGTTATGCCCTCAAAAAATGAAACAACACTAGCCACTTCTTTTAGAACCTCAGAAGCGTCAAAATCAGGTTGATCAAAACCCAACTTGCGCATCATTTCAACTATAATTTGACCATCCGTTTTTGTACCTTTTAGAGGTTTCACTGCAGCATTGACCTGTTGAACTCGTCTCTCAGTATTGGTAAATGTTCCACTCTTTTCAAGGAAAGTTGTGCCTGGTAGAACCACGTCAGCCATCTTGGCAGTTTCACTCATAAAGATTTCTTGGACAACGAGAAGATCAAGTCCTTGCATAGCCTTAACAACGTGGTGTGTATTTGGATCAGTCTGTACAACATCTTCAGCAAAGATCCACAAAGCCTTAAGTGAACCATCTATAGCACCATCAAACATTTCAGGAATCTTTCTACCTGGAGTGGTTGGCATAGGAAGTCCTAGTTTATCTTCATAAAAATCTTGAACTTCTTTTTGATCCATCCATAAGTAACCTGGACCATGATGTGGCTGACAACCCATATCCGCAGCGCCCTGAACATTATTCTGACCACGCAGTGGATTTACACCAACACCTGGACGACCAAGGTTGCCTGTCATCATTGCTATGTTAGAAATTAACATAACTGTCTGAGAGCCTTGTGAGTGCTCTGTCACACCTAAACCATGAAACTCCATTGCATTTTCTGCAGAGGCATATGCAAGAGCAACAGCTTTAACGTCTTCTTTATCAAGACCACTAATCTTGGCCATTGCATCAACATCAAGATCTTTTATTTGTTCAATAAATTCTTCGCCACCTTCACAACGATCTTTGATAAACTCATAATCTACAAGACCTGCCTCAACGATAAAATACTGAATCATATTTAGTACAGCAACATTTGTACCGGGCTTAAGCTGTAAGTGATGGTCAGCCATACGAGCTAACTCTGTCCTAACCGGATCGATCACAATAAGTGTCGCACCAGTCATAGCTTGCTGCTTAATTTTTGCTCCTGTTACTGGGTGAGCTGCAGTTGGATTTGCGCCTATAATGATCATGCAGTCAGCTAAAGGAATATCAAGAGCTGAATTAGTTCCAGCACCTGTACCAAAGCTTTGTTGCATTCCCCAAGCAGTTGGTGAATGGCAAACACGAGCACAGCAATCAATATTATTAGTGCCAACCAATTGACGTATCATTTTTTGAAACATATAGTTCTCTTCATTTGTACAACGCGCAGAAGAGATACCAGCGATTGAGTCTGAACCATGATCTTCTTTGATTGATTCAAACTTGTCTTTAATAAAATCTAAAGCCTCATCCCAAGAACAAGGAGTTAGCTCACCATTTTTTCTAATAAGAGGTGATGTTAATCTATCTTCATGATTATAAAATTTGAATGCATAACGGCCTTTCAAGCAAGTGTGTCCTTCATTTACAGCATCTTGTGGTGCACGAATTGATAATACTTCATCATTTTTAACAGCAACTTCTAGGTTGCAACCTACCCCGCAGTATGAACAAGTAGTGCGGACAGTTTTATCCGCTTCGACTGATTTTGATTGAAATACATCAGAAATCGCAGATGTAGGACAAGTTTGTGCACAAGCTCCACAAGAAACACAAGAGGAGTCGCCAAACAACATATCATTATCAGTGGTAATCCGAGATTCGAAGCCTCGCCCTGTCATAGTCAATGTGAATTGACCTTGAACTTCATCACACGCACGAACACATCTTGAGCAGTTAATACACTTAGATAAATCCATACGCATATATGCGTGAGATAAATCTTTTTCACGGTCACAATGGTTTTTACCTTTTGCATAGCGTATTCTACGAACACCAACGCTTGCTGCTACATCTTGCAATTCACAGTTGCCATTTACTTCACATGTCAAACAGTCAGGGGGATGATCACTAAGAACTAGTTCTACAATATTTCTACGCAGTGTCTTAACACTATCAGAATTGGTATAAATTCGCATACCAGGATTAATCGGTGTGTGGCATGAAGCAACAGTTCTCTTAGGTCCATCTTCAGTGTGTTGAACTTCAACTGAACAAACACGACAAGCGCCATAAGGTTTTAGGTTGTCGTCATCACAAAGTGTTGGGATAATTTTTTCACCCAAGGATTTGTTACTAAATTCTAAGATAGAGGTTGAATCATCAAATGGAAACTCAACATCATCAATGAATACGCCTTGTGGATTATCTGACATACTACTTCTCCATTAAAGGTTTAAACTCGTCAGCACAGTGCTCGAGTAAATTTTTTATTGCAAGTGGTAAACCACCACCTAAGGCACATAACGAACCTACTTCCATTGTCTGTAATAAATCATGGATCAATTCTTCTGAGAACTTCTGGTCTTTTTCTAAAGCTGATTCTAACATTTCTTTTCCACGAGTTGAACCCAATCGACAGGGGAAGCATTTTCCACATGACTCATGTTCCGTGAAAGCAAATAAATGTTTTGCATATTCTACTGCCGAAAATGACTTGGGAATACAAACAAAACTTGCATGACCAAGTAAAAATCCTTTCTCAGAGAAATCTTCAAAATCTAATGTCAGAGTCTTTAAGATATCAACTGGAACAACACCACCAAGGGGTCCACCAATCTGTATAGCTTTAATACTATCATTAAAGCCACCACCAATCTCATCAATAATAAAACTAATTGGGGTTCCTAAATCTACTTCATAAAGACCTGGATTATTAAAATAACCGTCTAGTGAGATTAATTTTGTACCTAATGATCTTCCATTTCCAATATTTTTGTAGAACTCACTACCAAGTTTAAAGATTGCAGCAACTGCTGCTAAACTTTCAACATTATTTACTACGGTTGGTTTTTTATATAAACCTTCAACTACAGGAAACGGAGGACGAACATCTACCTCAGCGCGACGGCCTTCAATAGAGGCTATTAGTGCCGTTTCTTCTCCACAAATATAAGCACCTTGGCCTTCGACTACATTCATATCAAAATCAAAGCCAGTTCCTAAAATATTATCACCCAGCAATCCCAATTCACGAAGCTTTGCTAATGCATCATTAGTAATAGTAATTGATTCAGGGTATTCTCCTCGAATATATAAAAAACCTTGCTTTGAACTAATAATATAGGCACAGATGACCATCCCAAACAAAACTTTTAGTGGCTGCTCTTCTAGCAAATATCTATCAGAAAATGCCCCAGGATCGCCTTCATCTGCATTACAAACAACATATTTAGTGGTAACTTCTTGATCCTTACAAAATTCCCACTTCATACCAGTTGGAAAGCCTGCACCTCCACGTCCACGAAGTCCTGAGTCTTTTAGAGTAGCAATTAAATCAGCTTTTTCAGTTGCAAAGCATACTTTTAGTAAATCTTTAAAGTCATCGTAACTAGAAAAAATCTTGTCTTCAACTAAGAACGATGTATTTGAAAATGACTTCATTGTATAAGCAGGACTGGTATGCTTGCCAGCAATAATTTGATCTAATTTATTGATATCATCACCGGAGTAATTTTCACCGTTATAGTTAAAGGCGCTATTCTCATAACACCTTCCAAGGCAAATCATTTCACCAACGTTTTCTTTTCCAAACTTTTGATTTAGTTTATCAGCAACCACCCCTTGGGTTCCTCTACAAAGACAAGCGCTTCCAGAACATACATAGGCTTTTTTGCTTTTAAAGTCTTCGCTTAGAAAGTCATAAAAACTCTTAGTACTATGGACCGTAGAAACACCCAAATTGTATTCGGCTGCAAGCTGAGAGTCACTGGCCTCTGTTGGACTAACTGAAATCTTTCCAAACAAGCTATTTTTGTCGTCCTTTTTTCCTGACAATAAACTTATATTTCTAGACATTTAATCTCCTAAACTCTTTCTCTAATGCGCCAAGCACCAGTATAGACATTATATTTATTTTTTTTGATAAAACCAACTAAAGTAATATCAAATTTTCTCGCTAAATCAAGAGCTAATGAGGTTGGAGCCCCAATACCTACTATCATTCCTATTCTAGACATCAACGCTTTTTGGATGATATCAAATCCTAAACGACCAGAACACATGACAAATTGCTCGAGCGGTTTCAACATATCATTACACCTTACATGACCTATCAATTTATCAAGTGCATTATGTCTTCCTACATCTTCAGCTAAGTGAAGAACTTTTCCACTCTCGTCCAATAATGCACTGGCATGAACTCCTCCAGTATTGGCAAACTGTTCCTGTCTTGACTTTAATATATTAGGTAATTCTGTAATCAACTCAATACTGACTATAGGGCCCGCTTTATCAATGTCTGGCTCATAGGCAATCTCTATAGCATTCAAAGTACCTTTTCCACATACTCCACAACTAGAGTTGACCATAAAATGACGCTGTAAATTCTTTAAATCTAATTGATTACCCCTTGTTAAAGTTACAATTAGCGAATTATCAACATCGTATTTACCCTTATTTTCACCATTAATATCAATCTTATCAATGGCAACTTTATCTTCGATAATGCCCTCTGAAAAAAGTAGTCCACTAACCAAGGCTTCATCATCCCCTGGAGTTCTCATTGTCACCATAAGTGGTTCAACTATCCACTCACTATCTTTAAAGTACCGAATAGCTATCTCTAGTGGCTCTTCAATGGCGATACAGTCTTTTGACTCTTGTAGGATTGAATTCTCAACCCTATGAATTTCATAGTCAACAGTATCGCTAATAGTCATAGCTTAAAAAAGGCCTTGCACTAGTCCATTTTCATCCAATTTAATCTTATCCGCAGCGGGAACTCTTGGCAATCCAGGCATGGTCATAATTGCACCACACACTACCACAACAAATTCAGCGCCTGCTGAGAGTCTGACTTCTCGAATCGACATTGAGTGTCCAGTAGGAGCTCCTAATAATTGCGGATCAGTAGAGAAACTATATTGTGTTTTAGCAATACACACAGGTAAATGGCCAAAGCCATTATCTTGATACCAATTAAGTTGATCTCTAACCACTTTATCAGCCAAAACTTCCTCTGCGTGATAAAGTTTTTTAGCAATGGTCTCTACTTTCTCTAAAAGAGGCAATGAATCATCATACAATGTTTTGAATTGTGATGCCCCTGAATCAGCCAACTTAACGACCTTTTCAGCTAAATCAGTTGCGCCCTTACCACCATGCTCCCAGTGGCTAGTGACACTTACTTCAATATTGAATTGCTCGCAATAATTTCTGATTACTTGAAATTCAGCCTCTGTATCAGATACAAATTTATTAATTCCAACAACCAGTGGAACTCCAAATTGACTTAAGTTTCGTATGTGTCTACCTAGATTTACACAGCCCTTATTCAGTGCTTCAGTATTCTCATTATTTAAATCTGCTTTAGAGACGCCGCCCTGATGCTTTAGAGCCCTAACTGTTGCAACTAAAACAACTGCGTCTGGTGCAAGCTCTGCTTTACGACACTTAATATCAAAGAATTTTTCTGCTCCCAAGTCTGCCCCAAAGCCAGCCTCTGTAATAACATAATCAGACATTTTGAGTGCTGTCTTTGTTGCAATAACTGAATTACAACCGTGTGCAATATTTGCAAAAGGGCCGCCATGAATTAATGCAGGATTCCCCTCTAAGGTTTGAACTAAATTTGGCCTAAATGCATCCTTTAGTAGGACCGTCATAGCATGGTGAGCATTAATTTGTTTTGCTCTAACTGGGGTCATGTCACGAGTATAAGCAATAATGATATTACCTAATCTTTCTTCAAGCTCTGACAAGTTTTGTGACAAACAAAAAATAGCCATTACCTCAGAAGCAACGGTAATGTCAAAACCATCTTCACGTGGATAACCATTTGTAGAACCACCTAGAGAAGATGTAATCCTTCTAAGAGAACGATCATTCATGTCAACAACACGTCGAAATACAACCTTTCTGCTATCAATGTTAGTTGAATTACCCCAATAAATATGATTATCAATCATTGCAGAGAGTAAGCTATGTGCTGATGTGATTGCGTGAAAGTCGCCAGTAAAATGAAGATTAATATCTTCCATTGGAATTACTTGAGCATAACCACCACCTGCGGCACCACCCTTCATACCAAAACAGGGGCCTAAGCTAGGCTCACGAAGACAAACTGTTGTTTGCTTACCAATCTTATTAAGTCCATCAGTAAGACCAACAGAGGTAGTTGTTTTGCCTTCACCAGCTGGCGTAGGTGTAACCGCAGTAACTAATATAAGCTTACCATTTTTGTTCTTTTGAGCGCCATCTATTGCATCCCATGAGATCTTAGCCTTGTCATGCCCAAAAGGCACCAAGTCCGCTTTATCAATATTGAGTTTTGCACCAATATCATTAATATGTTCACCGGTAACTTCTCTGGCAATATCAATATCTGTTTTATATTCGCTCATCATTTCTCCTAAATACACACAAAAGTAAAAAGGAATAGAATACTTCTTCACTTGATATTTTTCAAGTGAAAATAGCTCTTTAGCCCTTTAAAAAATCATAATTTGAATATTATCTTACAAAATCAATCTGGTGTTAATAATTAAATTCATAATCGCTTGAATTATAATAAATACAATAATACACCTTAATTAAATATTTGAATCTTCAAAGCTATCTTTGCGATCTTTAATGTATTTTAATAATGCTTCATCAATGGCAGGATCAAGTGGAGGTAACTCATACTCAGACAGCATTTTTTTATAAATACCGTTAGCAATCATTGCAGTATCTCTTGAACCGTCTTGAACCCACTGCTCAAAACTATTATCGTCAAGAACATCTGACATATAAAAAGCCTTCTTAAAATTCTTCTTAGTATGCTCACATCCTAAAAAATGCTTGGGCACTTCATCTGAAAGACTGCCAATTTCACGAATTGCATCCATTGCTTGACCATTTTCACTCATATCAATTCCCT
>ERZ1047821.232-NODE-232-length-47129-cov-9.875451_pt1 | contig 47129 bp, 48 predicted proteins | sample MGYA00383096_ERZ1047821 | MGnify/ENA primary metagenome ERZ1047821 (study PRJEB29581, sample SAMEA5548366) | metagenome | biome: marine; feature: coastal; material: water | depth 25 m | study: Short-term variability in the microbial, nano- and picoplankton... | reverse complement strand
AAACTAGATCAAGATCTTCCATTTGAACTTAAGCTTAAAATTAGGGATTTATAGATGAGTATTCAATTTAAGCTCTATATTTTAATGGCTTTAATGATTCCTGTTGCTCAATCAGAATCATTTACTATTATGACATTTAATGCCCAAAATCTTTTTGATACCAAGGATGATGAGGGAAAGGATGACAAAGCATATTTGCCATTAGAGCTCAAACAAAATGAAGAACATCAAAGATCTTGCAGTAATATTAATGTGAAAGCTTGGCGAAATGAGTGTTTTTTCTTAGATTGGAATGAAGAAACAAAAGATGCAAAATTACAAATACTACTAAATAATATAATTACCTATAATGATGGTGGTGCAGATATTATTGCCCTTCAAGAAATCGAAAATATGAATATCTTAGGACAACTATTTGATTTGCTTGAGCCTTATGGTTACATCGATTACAAGCTTTTAGATAGTTCTGATAAGAGAGGGGTAGATACTGCATTTATATCAAGATATAAGCTCTCTGATCCATCTTTGCATTACGTGAGTTTTTCACCAAAATTTGCTACTTATGATACGAGGCCTATTTTTAAAGTAACTGCATCAATAGGTAATAAAGATATAGTTATCTACAACCTGCATTTTCCCTCTAACTTTAATGATATCCAAATGAGAATAGAATCCTTTGATTTGTTAAGAGACCTTTTGGAATCAAGCAATGAACCTTCAATTGCTCTTGGTGACTTTAATTTAAGCTCAAAAGATGATTCCAAATTGAATATATATAATGATCAACAAGATATTTGGTATGTCTCTCACCTTGAGGGTTGCGATGGCTGTAAGGGAACTTCATATTATGGCTATGATAAAACATGGAGCTTCTTAGATGCGATATTTGTCTCCAGAGATAGAGGTATCAAATTTAATAAAGAAAGCATTCAACTGCACAAAACAGAATCTAATAGTTATGCTGATTCGGGGAAACCAATAAGATTTAATGCAAAAGCTAGAAAAGGTGTTTCAGATCACTTTGCAGTTGTAGCGGAGGTTATTGTTAACTAATTATAAGTTTGTTATTCCAATAGTGCGCAAAGATAAGCAGGCTACCAAAAAATATAGTTAAGGCAACCTCTAGGGTTGTATTAAAAAATAAAGCAAAAAATAGGCCAATAGTTCCAATGATCCCTAATCCCATGGGTCTCAGATTATCATGAAGTTTATATGATGATGGAAAGCTTATTAAGCCAATAATTACAACAAAAATAAGAAGAAGGGGGTGAAGGACTTCCTCAGATACTCTAAGAAATCCAGCAGAACTAACTCCACCAACTATGAGCACGGTATATATCAGACAATGAAGAACGCATAATCCTGAGAAGAAAATCCCTAATTTATCTTTCATTGATATTTATGCGAGGAGCTTACTTTCTCCAGCCACCCCTATCAAATATCCTTAGGTAGGTAAGCTGATCATGGTCTGAATCATTGATGACCTTACAGTAGTCACCAGATTGCACTAAAACAACATCTCCTGATGTTAGCTCATAAGAATCTTTGTGCTCAACACCATAAGAAGGGTCTGATCCATGGCCTTCATCGGAATTCATATATTCAATAACCTCCATGGTTCCTCTACCATTGGTTATGACATAAACAACGTCAGAATCAATAAGTTTATGACCATGAGTGCCTTTACCAGGTTGAATAACTGTTTTACTTGCTATAACTCTAGTAAGAAGATCATTTGTCCATACAGCATAATCCTCATTCACATTGTGAGGGGATCCGCCAACTCTAAAATTATTATATTTTTTTGCCATGAAGTTTTCCTTATGTTTTCATGATTATAGATATTAAACATAAACATGTCAGCATATTATTGTCATACTGTTGTTATTTAATTAAGTATAAATATAATGGGTATGCGCTTTTTGATATCAGCTTGCCGGCGCAACAAAATAGGCTAAAGAGAATTTCTTATTATTTCTCAAAGTTGTTTATTAATTTATTAAAGGACAAATCATGAGTAAAACATATACAAACCCAGAAACCATTGGTCTTCATGCAGGCTGGAGAAAAGATGAAAATACTAATTCTGTAGCTGTTCCCATTCATCAAACTACAAGTTTCCAGTTTGACGATACTGATCACGCTGCAAATTTATTTTCATTATCAGAGCTGGGTAATATCTACTCTAGAATCATGAATCCAACAGTTGCTGTACTAGAAGACAGAATAGCGGCGCTTGAGGGTGGGGTTGGTGCTCTTGCTGTTGCATCAGGACAAGCAGCATCTACAGTAGCTATTCAGAACTTAGCTAAAAATGGAGATAATATTGTTGCTTCTTCTCATTTATATGGTGGAACTTATAATTTATTTAAGAACGTTATGTCAGATATGGGGATAGAGGTAAGATTTGTAGACCCGTCTGATCCTCAGAATTTTGCAAATGCTACAGATGATAAAACAAGAGCGTATTATGGGGAGGTTTTGCCTAACCCAAGCTTTGAAGTTTTTCCTATTTCTGAGGTTGCTGAGATTGGAAGACCTTTAGGGATTCCGCTTATTGTAGATAATACTGCAGCTCCTGTGCTATGTAAGCCATTTGATCATGGCGCGGCTATAGTTATGCACTCAACTACTAAATTTATTGGTGGTCATGGAACTTCCATTGGTGGAATTATTGTAGATAGTGGTAATTTTGACTGGGAAGCAGTTCCTGAAAGGCAGCCAGCTTTAAATACTCCAGATCCTTCATATGGTGGTGCTATTTGGACTGAGGCAGTAAAGCCTTTAGGACCGATTGCATATATTTTAAAAGCAAGGACGACTATTTTAAGAGATATGGGAGCAGCTATGAGTCCATTCAATGCATTTATGTTTATACAAGGACTGGAAACATTAGCCTTAAGAATGAAAGAGCATACAAGTAATGCAGAGAAGGTAGCAGAATATCTATCAAATCATGATGCTGTTGAAAGAGTAATCTATCCCTCTAAGATGGAAGGTTATGCAAAAGAAAGAGCTGATAAATACTTAACTCGTGGAAATGGCGGTTTAATGGGATTTGAAATCAAAGGTGGAATTGAGGCTGGTAAAAAATTTATTAATGCTCTAGAAATGGTCTATCATGTTGCCAACATAGGAGACTCAAGAAGTCTTGCTATTCATCCTGGCAGCACAACTCATAGCCAATTAAATGAAGAAGAATTACTTGCAGCAGGAATTACTCCTGGTTTTGTTAGGCTTTCTATTGGCTTAGAGCATATTGATGACATTATTGCTGACTACGAGCAAGCTCTATCAAAAGTATAAGACAGATATATTTTGAACCAGGAATTAGTAACTTACATAGTTCTTGGTTCAGAATCTAGATTAAAAAATATTAAACTTCCATTAGCCAATAAATATGAAGAGTATTTATTAGCTAATTTTTCTTTAGATAATTCTTATCAAAATCAATTAGACAACTTAGTAACAAAATCAAAGGGTGAAGTCGTTGTATTTTTACCTCCATCTTCATTTCCAAATATAGAAGCAAAAGAGGCGCTAAAAAAAATTGCATTAATAGGTTTATCATCGTGGGGTTGGTTTGAATACAGCCTTAAAAGAAAAAATATTATTCAAAATATAAAAAAAATAACAACTTTGGTTAGAAGTATTCCTGACATAGAACAAGGTATTTTTTTTACAAAACGTCTATATTTTTCTGTTGGCGGGTCTGGCTCATTTTCTTCTGAAACTTTTGCTGAAATATCAAAAAGACTATATTCACGAATTGACCCACAAAAGCCACTTCCTGCTCTTATAATAAGAACCAAGAATCTTAAACTTAATTAGTAATATGAAAAAAATTTTAGTAGCAGAAAATCTAAGCTATAAAATTAATGAAACAAAACTGTTTCAAAATCTCTCCTTTTCATTAAATAAAGGCTCGGCAATTCATGTCTTAGGTAGCAATGGCTCTGGTAAAACATCCCTTTTAAAAATAATTAGCGGTTTAACAAGGCAAACTAAGGGATCTATTGAAAAAAATAATAATAAAGATATCTGCTTTATTGGTCATAAAAATGCCTTAAAACAGTATCTTACGGTTGAAGATAATCTATTACTACTGGAGATAGAAACTCACAATAGCCTTAAAAGCTTTCTTAAGTTACTGGGCTTGGAAAAGTTACTAGATGTCATGGTGGCCAACCTGTCATATGGACAACAAAAAAAATTAGCTTTGTTAAGACTTTTCTTAAATGATTCTGATTTGTTGATATTGGATGAGCCATGTGTTGGATTAGATAAGAAATCACAAGATATTCTTTGTTCATTTTTAAGTGATGAGTTAATTGCTAAAAAGGCTTTAATTTTTTCTTCTCATATATCTTTAGATATTAGTGCTGAATTTCTTCAACTTGATAAAGCATAGATTATGAAATTACTTAAATTTGAATTATTAAAACTTAGAAAAAAATCAAGAGGTTGGCTCGGCCCAATTCTTGTGTTTGTTTTAATTATGACTGCTTTTCCTTTGACCGTAGAAATTTTAAATAAAGATATGGGGCAGTCTTTCTTTTCTGTTTTATGGATAGCTATATTATTAGTCATGATGTTGGCAACTGAAGATATTTTTCTTGAAGATTTCAATGACGGTACTTTGGAGCAGATGGCAATTAAACACAGTTCACTTTCTAGTGTTATTGCTATGAAGATATTTATATATTGGTTATTGATAGGCCTACCAATTTCATTAATAGGAGCTTTATATGGGCTTGGCATTACAAATTCTTCTGATATGGCCATCAAACTAATACCAGTTTTAATGATTACGACTTATATATTTTTAAATGTTTTCAGCTTTGGGAATGCCCTAAGTCTTACAAAGGGATCAATATTAGGAATATTAATTACTATGCCATTAGTACTCCCATTAATGGTTGTTCTTGGAAAAGTGGTTATAGCTATAAATTTTGGTATGAATTTTTTAGGTTTTCTTTTTCTCTTATTAGGAATCTTATCGATTATAATAATAGTATTACCAATGATTATCTCTTTTGTTATCAAGGCGCATTTAGAGTAATTTTGGCTTAAATCTATTACCTATATTGTGATAAAAAAGTTTATACATCAGTTTGCATCACCTAAAACCTATTTATTTCAGGTTGATAGAGCATACCCTTATATTTTTTATATCTCCTTATTTATTTACCTTGGGGCACTTTTCTGGGGTTTATTTCTAACATCAGAGGATTTTGTTCAAGGAAATTCATATAGGATCATATACCTTCATGTGCCAGCTTCATTTATTTCACAGTCTCTATACCTAGGAATGGCATTTGCAAGTGCTATTTTTTTAATCTGGAAGGTAAAACTATCTGCTTATTTGGTTAGATCAATTGCCCCAATAGGAGCTGTAACTACATTTATAGCTTTAGTTTCTGGTGCTATTTGGGGTATTCCTACATGGGGAACATGGTGGGCATGGGATGCAAGAATTATCTCCACCCTTATTTTATTTATAATGTATTTAGGACTTATTTCTCTTCATGACTCATTTACAGATAACGAAAAGGCAGATAAATTTCTAGCAATCTTAGTTATCGTTGGCTCTGTCAACATTCCAATCATTAAGATGTCAGTTGAATGGTGGAGCACACTTCATCAAACAGCATCGATTACAGTAACAGAGAAGCCTGCCATTGATCCTTCAATGCTTTATCCGTTGTTTGGTTCAATTATTGGTTTTACTGGTATTGTTATTTGCCTTGTAATCCTGTCTTCTAAAGTTCAGATTCTTAAGAGAGAAAAGAATAAAAGCTGGGTAAAAGATTATGTTTAATTTTAAATTTAATTCTATTTCAGATGCTATTTTTATGCAGAGCTCTAATGGTCAGTATCATGGATTGTATGTCTGGTCTGTTGTCTTAATAGTGCTGTTATCTATATCAGTAACTTTTTTGGTCTATAAGGCGCAAATTAAAAATATTGGTAAAAAAATTAAATGAAGGCAGTAAGAAAAAAAAGATTAATCACAGTCCTGTTATTGTTAGTTACTTCGGGTCTTGGAACGATATTAATTATTAAAGCACTTGATTCTAATTTAGACTTTTTCTTCACTCCATCTGAAATATTTGCTGAAGATCTTCCTGAAAATAAAAGAATTAAAGTTGGTGGAATGGTTCTCGAGGATTCTGTTGTAAGAGATGGAACTAATATAGTTTTTCAAATTACAGATTACGAAGAATCTATTGAGGTTGAATTTAACGGCATTGTTCCTGACTTATTTAAAGAAGGAAGCGGTGTTGTTGTTTTGGGGTATCTTTTAGAAGGTTCAATTAAAGCTGAAAAAGTTTTAGCAAAACATGATGAAAACTATATGCCCCCAAGCTTGGATATAGAAAAATAAATGTTAATTCAGATCGCTCATTTTTTAGCAATTCTATCTACTGGTTTATTTTTAACTACTTTTGTATTTTCATTTCTTTTCACTAAAAGAGATATAAATATTACAAGGTTGATATCACGAATCTATTCACATGCCTTCTTGATGCTGACTTCATCTTTTTTTATTTATATTTGGTTGGCACTTAATGATAACTTTAGTGTTTTATACATAGCTCAGCATTCAAACAGCCAGTTACCCAGTTTTTATAAAATAACATCCATATGGAGTGCCCATGAGGGCTCTATGTATCTTTGGATAGTATTTTTATGCCTATGGGGATTTCTATATAGCTCATATTCTCCTAATGATAATATTCTCAAGGCACGAACCATTGGTGTTATCTCATTGATAGCTGTTGGATTTTTATCCTTTCTTTTATTAACTTCAAATCCATTCGAAACAATATTACCAATAGCGCCTATGGATGGGGCAGATATAAATCCCGTTCTTCAGGATCCTGCTTTAGCGATTCATCCACCAATGTTGTACCTTGGTTATGTTGGTTTTGTCATAGCTTTTGCCAATGCAATATCATTTTTAATAAACGGAGATAAAAGTATTAGGTGGGAAGAATCTGTCAGAATATGGTCAATCTCAGCATGGGTTTTTCTAACTGTTGGTATAGCTCTTGGAAGCTGGTGGGCATATTATGAATTGGGATGGGGAGGCTATTGGTTCTGGGATCCGGTAGAGAATGTTGCTCTCATGCCGTGGCTGGCAGCCACTGCGTTTATTCATTCATTAAGCGTTTCTTCTAAGTCACAACTTTTAAGAATTTGGACTATTCTTCTATCCATTATAGTTTTCTCACTTAGTCTGTTTGGAGCATTTATAGTCAGGTCTGGGATTATTGATAGCGTTCATTCTTTCGCAAATGACCCCGAAAGAGGATTATATTTATTAAGCTTTACTGGAATATTGGTTTTCACATCTTTAATTTTATTCTCATATAGATTGCCTTTATTGGCCTCAAAAAAACTTATAACCTCATTTTCAAAAGAGTCTTTTATTTCAATAAACAATATTATTTTTGGTACATTAATTTTTTCAACAATGCTTGGAATCTTATATCCATTGATATATGAGTATTTGTATCTTCAAAAAATAAGTGTTGGAGCACCTTTTTATAATGCAATTTTTGTTCCAGCTACCATCCTTGCATGTATTTTCTTATTTTTTTCAATAGACTCTAAGTGGCAAAGAACCTATCGAATTATAAATTCTTATACCTCAATGCTTCTTTCTGGAATATTCTCACTAGCATTAACCATATCCATTATGGTTTATTTCATAGTTTCAGATTTATGGATTTTAATTTCATTATTTACAGGTTTGTTAATAATAATTAGATATCTTTTTGTAATAGTAGATTTTCTTTTAAATAAAAAATATTCAAACCCTTATAGCATTGCTGCTCATATTGGCTTGGGCTTGCTCATAATTTCAATATCATTGAATAGCCAATTTAGCTCTGAAAGAGCAATTAATATAAAAATTAATGGCGATGATATTTACAAAGATTACAGGATTAAATTTGATAATCTTGAACTTATAAAGATGTCAAATCATGATTCTGTAATGGCATCATTTATTATAAATAGCCCAAATGGCAAAACTTTTGTATTAAGTCCAGAAAAGAGGAAGTATTTTACTAGAGGCCAAATAACCACGGAAACAGCAATACATGCAACACCTCTCAAGGATATTTATTTAACACTTGGTGATCAGCTTGATGATGGAAGCTGGATTGTTAACATTCAATTCAATTATTTTATACGCTGGATATGGATTTCAGCTTTATTGATGGCAGTTTCAGGTTTATTCTTGGCCTTTTCTCTAAGAGATACTAAAAGATGATTACTTTATTAAGGTTTCTAATTTTTGTTATCCCAATATCTCTAATAAGCTTTTTATATTTTTTTATAAATGATAATGATTACTACCCAGGAGCAGATTTCAAGGTTTCAGATATGCCTTTGTTTGAATTGAACTCCCTATACGAAAAATCAATAGTTACTAATTATGATCTAGAGGGGAGCTATCTTGTAAATGTCTGGGCTAGTTGGTGTATTACCTGCAGGATAGAGCATGGGTTCTTAGTTACTTTAAACTCTGAAAATGTTCCAATTATTGGTTTGAATTATAAGGATGATAGAAATGATGCGATTGAGTGGCTGGATAAATATAAAGACCCATATAGGCTCATTATTCATGATTATTCGGGTTCGCTGGCCCTTGATATGGGGGTTACCGGTGCTCCTGAAACATTCCTAGTTAAAAATGGAAAGATAATTGCTCACTTCAGCGGAGAAATTAATAAAAGAGTCTGGAGTGATGTTTTTGCACCAGTAATAAAAAAAGAAAAGGTGGTATGGAATGATCAAACATAGTTTTTTAACACTACTATTTTTTTCAAGCTTCATAATGTCTGATTCTTTATATAATTTTGAAAATGCCGTGGATGAAAAAAGGTTTTATAGTCTTATTAAGGAAATACGATGCCCAAAATGCACAAGCGGCTCTTTGGCAAGCTCAAATGCACCTGTCTCACAAGATATAAAAAATAAAATAATCGAACTAATAAAAGAGGGGAAGTCTGACAAAGAAATTAAAGAGTATATAGCTAGTAGGTTTGGCAGCTCTGTTTTATATAATCCTGGTTTTAATAAAGATACCTATATTTTATGGTTTGCTCCCTTTTTAATACTCTTGATAGCTTTAAGTATTTATCTTTTTAGAAGAAAAGCTTGATGATTTTTATTTATCTATTATCTTTTTTTGCGTTATTGCCAATCTTTGCTTACTTACTAAATCAAGGCACCACTAATAAGGGCTATATTCTAGGTATAGCAACTATTATTATACTTTTATGTATTTTTAGTTTTATTGGTAAATTTTCATACCTGGGCTTTTTTGAAGAACAGGAGTTAACAAATAAAATTAAAGACAATATAAAAAATGATAATGATATTTCATCTAAAACCCTTCAAAAATTCGAGCAACTCATTGAAGATGAAAATAAAATTTATTGGATGCAGGGTCTTATACTAGAGGCTATCGATAGTAAGAAATATAACTCTGCAGAAAACCTCATTACTTATTCTGAAAGGTATTTTAAATCTAGCGAAGAAAAATTTATTTTTTATAGCCTTTATAGAGATTTAAGGGACTCTAAATTTCCTTTATTTGCAAACGCAACAATTTTAATTGATTTTGATAGACCTCCAAATTGTTCAAATTATTCAGGACTAGTTGAGATTTTTATTATGAATGGGCCTGATATACCTATTGCAAAAATTAATGTTAACGAAAACACAATGGCTATTTTAAATAATACAAGCTCTTCTATTCCTGGATTTGATGTTAGTTCTGCCTATTTAAATAAAGAGACTGTTGATATTCAATTTTCGTTAATATGCAAAAATAGTGAGACTGAATATACAACAGAGGCATTGGTTTTACTTGATCAGAGCGAGCCTTCAAATACCTATAAAATTAGCTCAAATGAATGGTTAAAAAAGTAACAATAGTTTAATATATTCATAACAAAATAACTCTTCGCAATGCAGCTTAAACACATAAAACTAGCAGGTTTTAAAAGTTTCGTAGATCCAACGAAGATATCCTTTCCTACAAATTTAGTCGGCGTAGTCGGACCCAATGGCTGTGGTAAATCCAATGTTATTGATGCCGTAAGATGGGTGTTAGGCGAGCTTTCTGCTAAGAACCTTAGAGGCGAGTCAATGGTTGATGTTATTTTTAATGGTTCAGAAAATAGAAAAGCCTCAGGCCAATGCAGTATTGAACTACTTTTTGATAATTCAAGTGGGAAAATAGGTGGAGAATATGCGGCATTCAATGAGATATCTATCAAAAGGGTAATGAATAGAGATGCTCAGTCAACTTATTTTATAAACAGTACAAAATGTAGAAGAAAGGATGTTCAGGATATTTTTCTTGGAACAGGGCTTGGCCCAAGCTCTTATGCAATTATCGAGCAGGGCATGGTTAGCAGGCTTGTTAGCGCTAAACCTGAAGAATTAAGGACCCACATAGAAGAGGCCGCTGGGGTATCTAAATATAGAGAAAGACGAAGAGAGACTGAGAGTAGAATTAAGAAAACAAAAGAAAACTTATCTCGAGTAAAAGATATTAAAGATGAAATAGAAAGATTAATACGTAGGCTAGAAAATCAAGCAAATGCAGCTGAAAAGTATAATTCTCTGAAGAAGGAAGAATCAGAAAATCAAATTAATACAGCGATATTATTTTCATTAGAAGCTAAGAATAATAGAGATCAGCTTCAAAAAAATCTTGATGGTCTAAATAGGGACTTAAAGATAAAGCAGGCAGAGTCTGATACAAAGCAGTCTCAGATTGACGAATTTAGAACCCAAAATGAATCAGTTGTAGATTCTTATGAAATAGCTCAAAAGAATTTTTATACTATCGGTGCTGAAATTGCTAAGCATGAAGCCGACCTTCAAAACATATCTAAGTCAGAGGCATCGAATCTTGTAGCTCTAGAAAGAGCAAAAGAGAGCTATGAAAAAGCCGTAGAGAAAGAATCTACTTTTAAGGACCTTAGTCCAAAACAACAAGAACTTAAGCTTAATATATCAATAATTAAGGCTTTAGATGCTGTAAAAAATAAAGATGCTATTCTGGAAAAAATCAAACCTTTAGAAAATGAAATTGAATCCAAACAATCTGATTTAGATTCACGTGAAGAATTAATTAATACTGTTAAAGAAAAGCAAATAACTGCAAGCCAGCATGCAGATGAGTTAAAAAAATCAAGCTTTTCAATTGGTGGAAATATAGCTAGGCTTGAGGGCAGTATTCTCAACCTTGAGAAAGCTGAGTCTCAAGCAAACAAGGATTTAGTTTCTGCAAAAGAAAATTATGAAAAAGCTAAAGAAAAAGAATCTAGTACAGATAATTTAAGCCCCAAAGAAAAGACAATTCATCTAATCGACACTATTTCTGAACTATTAGTAAACCTTGGCTCTGGCGCTAATGTAATAAATGACAAAGTTAAGGAATTAAAAGAGTTGTTAATGAGCATCCTTAAAATAGCCTCAGACCAATCAAAATCATATACAGAAGAATTTCTGAAAAGACAGCATGAGGTAGAATCTACAATTCAAAAAAATTCGGAAGAAAAAATCTCAGCAAAACAAAACCTCGCAATATTAGTTAAGCAGCAAGAGAATTTAAATGAGGATCTTGCATCAAGCTTATCTGCTTTAGCTATATTGGATACAGAGGTACGAGAGTTAGATGGTGGTAAGTTATTTGTAGCAAATGAGGTGAGATCTCTCGAGAGGGATGTGAGTAATCTTAGGCTAGATTTAAGAACCTATGAGGTTAATCTGCAAAATGCATCTCAGGTTCTAGATAAGGCTCAAATTAATATTTCTGAATTAGATCATAATAAATATCAAGGAATGGACCTTAAGGGTTTAGAGATTTCTCTTGATGAGATACAAAAGAATATCAATGATCTGGGTTCCATAAATCTAGCTTCACCTGACGAATACCTTGATAGGCAAAATGAGCTCTCTGAAACTATAAAAAATAGTAAGGATAAGAAATTACAAATACAAAATGTAATGTCTGATCTTGTAAATAAAAGTTCTGATGCTGAATCTATTTTATTAGAAATCCGTCAAAAGCAATCTGAATTCAATGAAAGCATGAGAAACCTTGAGAACAAAAAATCTATAGCTGAATTAGACCTCAAGTCCATATCTGAAAAAGTTACCAACGTAAGACTTGATCTAAAAACATACGAAATAAATTTAGAAAACGCCAATACTAAAATAAAAGATGCTGGTATAAAAATTGAAGATATTGATTTCACCCAATATGATGGAATGCATATAAAAGATCTTCAAGATAGGCTTGCAGATATACAAGCTAAGATCATCAGGCTGGGAGCTATAAACCTAGCTGCTCCTGAAGAAATTGCTCAAGAATCTAAAAGAAAAGAAGAATTAGATGTTCAATACAATGATTTAACAGAAGCTCTTGATAAGCTTTCAGGCGCAATAAAAACTATTGATACAGAAACTAAAACTAGGTTTCAAGATAGTTTTGATGCAATAAATGCAAGAATGAAAGAGGTTTTTGCAAAACTCTTTGGCGGCGGGTATGCCGAATTAGCCTTGACTGAAGGGGATGCACTTAACGCAGGTGTTATAATAATGGCAAGGCCTCCTGGCAAGAAAAATTCATCTATTTCTCAGCTCTCTGGTGGTGAAAAGGCTTTAACTGCATTAGCATTAGTTTTTGGAATATTTGAATTAAACCCAGCTCCTTTTTGTATCTTAGATGAGGTTGACGCTCCCTTGGATGACCTAAATACAATGAGATTTATTAATATGGTTGAAGAGATGTCAAAAACTGTTCAGTTTATTTTTATTACTCACAATAAAGTTTCAATGGAAAAAAGTGACCACTTAATGGGTGTTACTATGCAAGAAGCTGGTGTATCAAGAATGGTTTCGGTTGATGTGAATCAAGCGCTTGAATTCGCAGAGGCCTAAATGCAAAATAACCTTGATATTTATCTTATAGGCCTTTCTGTACTAGTATTTTTAACTATTGTTTTTCTTTTTATTAGAAAGGTAGCTAGCGGAAATGATCTGAAGGTAAAGATCGAGGAAGTGTCAGATTCTTTTGAAATTAAAGAATATGATGATGTTAAGCTGGAAACTCAGAAATCATTTGATTTTGAAGAACAAGAATTTATAAACGATCAGGAGTTAGTAGTTCTCAATTTAATTTCTATGGATAAATCATCTTTTGATATTGAGCAGTTATTTGGTTTCATGAATAACTCAGAGGCTAAATTAACTCATGGGTTCTTCTCTATAAAAGGGCAAAATAATAAAGAAATTTTCAGAGTTGCCAATGCTCTAAACCCTGGAACTTTTGAAGAAAATACAAAAACTTTTGCTGTAATAATGGCAACAGATCTCAATAATGTAGAAGAGCCTTTGTTAGCTGTGAGAGAAATGGTTGCATTTGCTTACAATTTCTCAGAGAAGTTCTATGCCAATATTTGTGATGGCGAAAGATTGCCCATAACTAAACAAATGATTTCACATATTGAAACAAAAGCTCAAGAGGTTACAAGGCTCAGACAACTTAAAAATTTTGATTAGCAGTAAAGATAATGGCAAATAAATTACTCCCATGGCAAATTATTCAAAAACTTGAAAGTGATAATAGTAGGCTTTTTAAAGAAAATGTTGTTGAGGAGCACCTTAGCGAAATAGAAATTCAAGAAGGGCTAGCAATGTGCCTAGATTCATTAGTAACTTTTGGCGTTAAGCAGGTTCCTGAATCTGAACAAGATGGACCTGGGCTAAGCTGGACTGATTTCAAGTCAAACGCATTTTTATTAATCGAACGTGAAAAAACAGGTCATGCAGCTAGAGACCTCATAATTGAATTATTAAATCAAGCTACCGTAGAGCAATGGAATGACTGGTATAGAAGGATTTTAATTAAAGATTTAAGATGTGGCGTTAGTGAAAAAACAGTTAATAACGTTGCGAAGAGAATGGATATTCAATTTAGAGTTCCAGTATTTTCTTGTATGCTAGCTCATGATGGAGCCAAGCATCCAAAAAAAATTCAAGGGCCATGCTTGGTTGAGTATAAATATGATGGAGTAAGAGTTATTGCCATTACAAAGAATAATTCCACAACACTTTATAGCAGGAATGGCAAAATCTTGAGTAACTTTCCTCACATAGAAGAGGCACTTAATAAAAAAGAATTCAATGGTCTTGTTTTCGATGGAGAAGTCATGAGTGATGACTTCCAATCCTTAATGAAGCAAGTTCATAGAAAAACAAATGCCAAAACTGAAGATGCCTATCTTGCTCTATTTGACGTTCTGCCTCTTCAAGAATTTAATGAAGGCAAGAGCTTACTCAACACAATTCAACGAAAAGAAGTCTTAACCACATTATCAAATAATTTTAGTGATTGTATAAAACCAGTAGAATTTACTATTATTGATTTCGATACAGAGGCTGGAGAAAAAACCTTTGCCTCAATGAATAAGAAGGCCTTAAGTGAAGGATATGAAGGCTTGATGATTAAGCCAGAAAAAGCTTTATATGAGAGTAAAAGAAGTCATGCATGGCTTAAAATAAAACCATTTATTGAGGTAACTTTAAAAGTGGTTTCTATTCAAGAGGGTACAGGCAAGCACGAAGGCAAACTTGGTGCATTTAGTGTTGAGGGTGAGGATGATGGTAAGTTTTTTTCATTGAGTGTAGGGAGCGGCCTCACAGATGAAGATAGAGAGAATTTTTGGGCAGCAAAAGAATCACTCGTTGGACAGCTTATAGAAATTAGAGCAGATGCAATAACCCAAAGTATGGAAGGTGAGAGCTATAGTCTTAGATTTCCAAGATTTAAAACTTTTAGAGGATTTGATATTGGAGAAAAAATTTAATGCATCTTAAAAAAATAAAATTTTTGAGCATTTTGTGTATTGCTGTTTTCTTTCAATCATGTGTTACTAAACCACCTGAAAGTCCGGATAATATATGCCTTATATTTAAAGAAAAAAGAAGTTGGTATAAGGCTGTAATGAGAGCAGAAAAAAGATGGAAAATTCCTCCTTATGTTCTCATGTCATTTGTCTATCAAGAATCCAGCTTTAAGTCAGATGCTAGACCTGAAAGAGAAAAATTGCTTGGGTTTATTCCATGGTTTAGACCTTCAACTGCAGTAGGTTATTCTCAAGCACTTACTATGACATGGGATGACTATAAAGACGAGACTGGAAATTCACGAGCGAATAGAAAAGATTTCAAAGATTCAGCTGACTTTATAGGCTGGTACGCTAGTAAAGGTTATTACCAAGGATTTGAGCGAACCGATGCAAGATCTCTTTATCTCGCATATCATGAAGGCTATGGGGGCTTTAAGAAAAAAACCTATAGAAAAAAACAATGGTTAGTAAAGGTATCTGACAGAGTGCAAGCTAGATCCACCAAATATCAACAACAATACTGGGGTTGTGCTCAAGATCTAAAGAAAAAGAAATTCTTATTTTTTGGGTAGTTAAATATTTTTTAAACTAAAACCTAGATTCTGTATTTCATCTTGGAAGCTTTCTCCAGCAATCACAGATTTTTTAGATTCATTAAATAAATATTTTTTTGATACTCGAACTAAGTCTTCTATAGAGCATTCTTTCACTTTATTTCTAAATAGAAGTCTATCTTTCTGATTCTTGTGATCTAGCTCACTCATGAAATCGTTCATAGCTTCACCATATGGGGACATAGGCTTGTCAATGCTAGAAATTACACCTAAAACTCCTTCATCTAAATGCGCATTAGTAATATTGTTTAGCGACCACTCTCTCGCGTTATTAAATTCTGTGAAGGTCTCAGTACATTTAGGATCTCTATATGAAAAGAATTTAAACACACTGTTATGAGAATCTTGCATAGCCCCAGCTCCATACGCACCGCCTTTTTCTCTAATAGCGGAATGAAGATAGCCATTTCTTAGAACAGTTCCTAAAACAGACAAAGCAGGAGCATCCTCATGAGATGAATCAACTGTTGGGAAAGCTTCTGCACAAAAACAAACTTGAGATCCAGTTATCCACCCAATAGATTTATCTTGAATACTAATAAAATCCTGCTCATCAACATCAGCAGCATTTAATTCAGCAAATGATTTCAAGTTCATTTCATTCTGATCTAAAGATGAAGCCGTAAATATGTTTTTTGGTGTAAGAGATATTTTAGATTGAATAGATTTTAAATTCTTAATGTAGATATCAAGATTATCATTATTATCAATATTCTTTGATAAAAGACCTGTGTTACTAATAAACCTAACTCCTGAAGTAAAATCATTGGTTGAGGCCACCTCTGTTAACTGAGATGCGGCATTAGCCATAGCTAAAATATGGCCATTTTGAGTTAGTGATTGCTCGTTATCAGCTGAGATAAAGCTAAGCAACTCTTGAATTCTTTGGCGCTCATCAAAATTTGCTTCCTGCACAGTTCTCAGCATTAAATCTTGCATTAAATGCGCATTTTTTTCTAAACTTTTTCCACTAATTTTAAGAGCTAATTTATGTTCTAAGCCACCTGCATTTGGAATCATTGCAAATGATGCTGAGATACCACCTGTAATAGAAGATTGATATTTTTGAACATCTTCATATGAGTCAGAGCCCAGGCCTACATCTGTAAGAGAGCTTGTAAACAAGCTAGCAATTTTTAGCTCATCATTATCAAGTGCCTCACAGGGAAATAGCATTGAATGATAGACCAGGCCATTCGTTCCTGATTTATAAAAATAGTTTTCTATATTATTTGAAACACATATATTTGGCTTTGGGTAATTTCTTGATAAAGGAATATCATCTTTAGTAACTTTAGGAAGAATTTCTGGATCATCAATTTTTTCTTGACGTTTTTCTAAAGCCTCAGCCAAGGCAACAATTTTATTCTTATCATCGATTGTTAGGCTTTCAGTTCTTTGATGAACTTTTTTAACAATAGCATCCTCATTCCTTTTATTAAATTCTGTATCAGGGACTAAAGAGTAATTTAATTTATGAGGGTTATTAACCAAATGTTTCTCAATCAAACTCTCAATGTATTTATCTTGAGTTAACCTTTCTTTAATAATATTAAAAGCATTATCTAAATCTAAGATATTTAAAGGATCATCATTATGTATACATGCAGGCAGACATGTAAGCATAATTTGAAGTCCAAATGGCATGCCCGAGCCTGTTATTTCTCTCTGTCTAATTTCTAACTGGTGAAGAGAAGAATCAACTAGTTCTTTTGGAATACCATCTTGAATAAGATTCTGCAAACAATCAGTAATTAAATTTTCAACTGCAATATGTTGATTCTTTTGAACACCCTCAAGACCTGCAGCAAAAACCATTTCTTTTTGATCTGCCTCTAGCCCAGTAAGAGGTGAGGGCGATTTACCTAGTTTTGAATTTTCTAAAACTTTTCTTAACGGGGATGCGGAATTGTCTAACAGAATGTTAGACATTAAGTATGTCTCTAATAATTCAACAGGGTCATGACTTTCATTTAGCAACCAGCTAATAACTACATGGTGGTTATCTTCATCTCCTGGTAATGGGTTGTATAAATCAGAAACTATTTTTGGTGCGTCAATTCTATCTTCATTTTTTACAGCAATAACCTCAGATGATGGCTGAAAGCTTTCTAAAACATTTTTTTTAATAAACTCTTGGATTTGAACTGGATCTATCTTTCCATAGGTAAAGAATGTTGCATTGGAGGGGTGGTAATGTTTTCGATGAAAATTTACTAATTCCTCATGAGTGAGATCTAAAATTTTATCAGGATCACCCCCACTGTTATGTTTATATGTAGATGAGGAATATAAATGTTTTGACATTCCATGCCATAGCTGGCTTGTAACGGAGCTCATTGCACCTTTCATTTCATTATAAACAACCCCTTTAATTTCGATTTCACTTTCAATGTTTGTTTTGTCTTTAAATTCCAACCTGTGTCCTTCTTGAGCAAAATCAAGACTATCTAAATTAGGAAAAAATGCCGAATCAAGATATACGCCCAATAGGTTATCGAAATCCTTATTGTTTAATGTTGCAAAAGGATATGCTGTCCAGTCGCTTGATGTAAACGCATTCATAAAAGTATTAAGAGACCTTCTTATCATCATAAAAAATGGATCTCTGACTGGATATTTTTTTGAACCGCATAGGGCTGTATGTTCAAGAATATGTGCCACACCAGTAGAATCTTCAGGTATCGTCCTAAATGCAACCATAAAGACCATTTCATCGCTATCTGAATCTAGGTGAACATGCTTGCAATTGAATTCAGATTCATTATATATTTGAGCATTGAGATCTAATAAAGGGATATATTTTTGGTCTTGAAGGTTAAACATAATAAAAATCTATAAAAACATGTACACTTATTCTATGAAAATAATTACAAAATTAGCCAGTATATTAATTTTGGTAGGCTGCGCCACCACTCAATCCAACATCGAGGTTGATTCAATCGATACTTTTAACTTAAGCAATTATAACGACTTTTATATAAATATAAATGAATCAAATATAAGCGCAGAAATAAATCCAATTGAATTAGAGAGGTTTAAAAATAATCTCAAAAATGCTCTTGAAACGAGAGGCTTAAAATACTCATCAGACTCAAGCCTAGTTTTTAATATCAACCTAAGTAGTAAGGATAAAGTCCAATCCGATAGGTCTAACTTTCACTATTCAAGATATTATTGGAATAATTATATGTACGATAATAATGTGAGGACTGTAACTGAAAATATTCTTAGAATAAATCTTAAGGATGCTTCTAAAGATACAACTCTATGGACTGTAGTTACTGTCTGGAGATCTGATTACTCAAGCGCTATTGCTAATGAGGATAAATCTGACGTTCTTGTAGATGAAATAATGATTAGTTTTCTTTAGGATCTCTCTATAAATAAATGAGAGTTAACATGAGATTACTTAATCTTTGTTTTATCTTTATTGCATGTATTCTCATTTCTGCATGTTCTAAATCAGAACCAGTTGAAGCTCCAAAAATTTCTAAAGTTGAAAAACTAATAAATCACTCTGAGGAATTTAATAAAGAGGTATTAACATATGAAACTCCTGGCGGGAGGGTCCATATTGCTATCGGTTTTGGTATTGCTAATTCAATTATGGTTGAAGGCATTGATGGAAATATTATTATTGATTCAGCAGATAGTGCCTTTGAGGCTGAAGAAATATATTCTTTCTTTAAGAAAAAAAATGCAAATCCCATCAAGGCTGTTATATATACCCATAATCATGGGGACCACACTTTTGGAACATCATTTTATTTAACCTCTCAACCAGAAAGGCCCAAAATTATTGCGCATGAATCTACGGATTATTATATGCAAAGAATATTAGGGATAATTAATCCGATCGTTTCAGTTAGAAGTGCTCGAATGTTTGGAACCCAATTACCTGCAGAGGACTTGATTAATGTTGGCATAGGCAAAAGTCTCAATGTATCCAAATCAACACCAGGCTATGTAAAACCAGATACTACCTTTAAAGATAAATTAATCCTAGATATAGCAGGTGTTGAGATTCAATTATTTCATGCCCCTGGAGAAACCAATGATCAGTTATTTGTTTGGTTGCCAAAACATAACTCCCTTATGCCAGGCGACAATATTTATAAGACTTTCCCTAACCTTTACACAATTAGGGGGACTACTCATAGGGATGTAATGGGCTGGATAAGAAGCCTAGATCATATGAGAACATTTGACCCACAATTCTTATTTCCAAGTCATACAAGGCCTATAGTTGGAGCTGAGGTATCAGAAGCATTAACTGTATACAGAGATGCTATTCAGTTTGTGCATGATCAGACTGTTAGACTAATGAATGAAGGCTATTACCCTGATCAAATTGTTGAAATGATTGATTTACCTAAAGAGGTAAAAGAATCACCTTTTTTATATGAATTTTATGGAACGGTGAGATGGTCTGTTAAAAGTATCTACAATGGTTATTTGGGATGGTTTAATGGAAATCCATCTGACTTAGATCCACTGTCACGAATCGAAGAGGCTAAAAAATTCTCTAAGTTAGTAGGGGGCAATGTGGAGCTTCTTAAATCTTTAAATTCAGCAATAGATGAAGAAGATATGCAATGGGCACTCCAATTAAGCGATAGATTGATCGCTCTAGAATTCTCTTTGGATGAAACGAAAGCCCTGAGAAAAAAGGCATTAATACATATTGGTGAACGTTCATCAAACCCTAATAAAAGGAACTATTTTTTAACTTCTGCTATAGAGTTAAATGAAGCCTTTGATGGCTTTCCAGCGTCAGAGCGTTCCCCAGATTTGATCAATGAGATATCCACAGATACTTTATTCAACCTTCTTTCGGTAAAACTAAATCCAAACAATATTTATAAGAAGAACTATGTAGCTTGTTTTGAATTTACTTCAGGGTTGGTAAAAACAGTAACTATAAGGAATGAGGTCGCAGAAATTTCTAATAAGTTAGAAAAATGTAATATTACTATTAGGAGTAGCGAGGTAGAACTTAAGTTGGCCTTATCAGGTTTAAAAAATCCTGTTCAGTCTCTTGCATCAGGTGATATTGAGGTTAAAGGGGGAAAGGTTGAATTTCTTCAGTTTCTAGCTAGCTTCAAGTAACTTGTTTACCATCTAAATTTATCAAAATTCTCAGGGTTGGCCCACCCCTCAGAATTATTCCATGATCTTTTATTATTATATGTTTTAAGATTATAGGAGAAGCACATCTTGCCATCCTCTCTATTATTAAACTCAAGTTGAAATCCAAGCTTTATCATCATCTCTTGAGTTTCAACAGATTTTTTTGAATTAGTGCATATTAGAATCTTTTGGCTTAAAAGGTTTTTTATTTTTCCTATATCTGTTGGTGACAATTGAATATCATCAAGAACAATAAAAATGTCATCACCTGATTGAGGTATATCAATTATATTAGGGCTTATATTAATATTCTTGACATGAGTATTTTCTAAGCTTTTTGCTAATTTTGATAAATCCTGATTTGTTATTAGTTGGGCAGATTCACATAGCTCATCAACTAAAACACCATATATAAATTTGAAAATAAATTTATTTTTTTTGCTCATTTCATTAAATGTTCTACCGCTTCACGTTCAGAAGAAAGTTCATCTATAGACACTTGAAACTTTTGTTTAGCAAAATCAGATAGCTCTAAATCTTTTTTTATTGTAACTACACCATTACTATCTGTGGAAAGTGGAAAACCGCAAATTAAACCTTCAGGCACTCCATATGAGCCATCACTTTCAACCGCAGCACTGAAACTATCATTTATATCAGTAGGGTTTTCACATGCTATCACGGTGTCAAGTGCTGCCTTAGCTGCTGATGTTGCAGAAGATGCACCTCTTGCATCTATAACAGCCTTACCTCTTTGCTGAACAGTTGGCAGGAATTCATTTTCAACCCAGCTCATATCATTAATAACTGAAGAAACTGATTCACCATTTACAATTGCATTCTCTATATCTGGGTACATAGTTGGGCTATGATTTCCCCAAATAATCATATTGGATATATCATCTACATTTACATTAGTTTTTTTAGCTAGTACTGATTTAGCTCTACTTGAGTCAAGCATAGTCATTGCCATCCATAATTGAGTATCTTTGCCAGATGCATTTTTACCAATCAACGCATTTGTATTAGCTGGATTTCCAACTACTAGTATTTTTGCGTTGTCTTTAGCATTATTACCAATTGCTTTTCCTTGATTTACAAAAATACCACCGTTAATTTTTAGAAGATCAGATCTCTCTTCAATTTTTTTACCTTCATAGACAATACCTCTTGGAATACTTCCTACAAGTAAGAACCAATCAGCATCATGCGATGCTTCTTCAAAGTTATCTGTATACGTAACTTCACCCATATGCGGGAAATAGGAGTCTTCTAATTCCATAACAAGGCCTTTTAATTTACTAACGACCTGGGGAATTTCAACAAGACATAGATCAACAGTTCTATCCCCAAAAGTTTTACCATCTACCAGTCTTGGTATCAATGAATATGCTATTTGACCAGCTGCACCAGTTACCACTACTTTTACTCTTGAGCTCATTTTTTTTCCTTTATGAAATTTATTAAATTAATACGTAATTATATTCCTAAAAGTTAAATTAATTCTTGGCTTTTTAATTTTTTTTGTCTTTTTTATTTCATGTTTCCAGTATTTTTGAGTGTTACCATGCATGACAAGAAGCTGGCCATGATGCTGAGGTATTTTTAGACTAGTACCATCATGTTTATGCTTAAATGTGATCTCTCTTTCTTCTCCAAGTGATAAAGATGCAATAAGAGGCCTTAAACCGAGTTCTTTCTCATCATCAGCATGAAGGCCCATAGAATCAGATCCATTTCTATAAAGGTTTGCTAAAACAGAATTGAATGTGCATTTACAAACGGATTCTACTAAGAGTTTAATTTCAAATAATTCTTTGTTCCAAATATTTTGATCAAGAACCTTTCCTGAATAAGAATAACTTATGCCATCATCAGAATACCAAGCTTGAAGACGAGGAATCTTATGAGTTTTCCCAAATATTTTAATTTCTCCTTCAACCCAATTTATATTTTGTAAACATGCTTCTTGCCAGTTATTTAATATTGATACATGTTCAATATTTTCATAAATTGTTATATCAAGATTTGGGTAATCCTTGAGCTCATATTTTTTTAACATAGTAAAAAATTTAAATTTTGATTAGAATAATTATCTATTTTAAAACAAAGAATGACTTCCAACAAAAAGGAGACACACGATGAGTATAAGATTTGATGATCAAGTTGCAATTGTAACAGGTGCAGGCGGAGGAATTGGTAAAGAGCATGCCTTAGAGCTTGCAAGAAGAGGTGCCAAGGTCGTTGTGAATGACTTGGGTGGAAGTGTTGACGGAAGTGGAACTAGTGATGCTGCCGAAGCTGTAGTGCAGGAAATTAAAGATGCAGGCGGGGATGCAATGGCTAATGGAGCGAGCGTAACCGATTTACCGGCAATTCAGAATATGGTTAAAGAGGTTATGGATAAATGGGGAAGAATTGATATTCTTGTCAATAATGCTGGCATTTTAAGAGATAAAAGTTTCCATAATGTAACTCTTGATGATTTTAATTTAGTTATGGATGTCCACTTTCAAGGTACATTAAATTGCACACATACTATTTATCCAATTATGAGAGAGCAAGGGTACGGAAGAATTGTTTTTACAAGTTCATCTAGTGGGGTTTACGGAAACTTTGGCCAAAGTAATTATGGAGCTGCAAAAATGGCAATTGTTGGTCTAATGAATACATTAAAAATAGAAGGCCAAAAATATAATGTTTTTTCAAATTCAATTACCCCTGTTGCTTATACAAGAATGACTGAAGGTTTAATACCAGAAGATTTTGGAAAGAACCTACAGCCTGAGTATGTTACTCCTGCTGTAATTTACCTGTCAGGAAAAGATGCACCAAATGGAGTTATTATTGCTGCCGGAGCAGGAGTTTATGCAAGAATAATTACGCATGAAACAATGGGTGTCTCTTTGGGTACTGGAGAAGATATGACCCCAGAAAATATAGCAGCTAACTGGGATACTATTTCAGATATGGATGATGCTAGAGCTCTTCAGAATGGAGGAGAGCAAACCCTTAAAATATTTGAATTAATTAGTAAGCAGTAATTTATATCAAAAAACTAGGACGACTTGAAACCTGAATAATATACTCATTCAGGTTTCCGTAGTCCTCTATATTTAATTTATTTAACCGAACTAAAAACTGAAGAGAAGTTACCATTTGCAAGTCTGCATATGTAAACCTATCACCGGCTATAAACTCTCTTGATTGAATAATGGTGTCATAATTCTCTAGTTCTTTTATTCCTAATTTTCTTTGAGCAAGCCCATATTCTTCATTTTGATTCTCCATTGCACTCATGTGAGGATGGGTGTGCCTAAATCCATGCATTAAAGGCATCATCAATTCAAATGATACTCTTGAGTACCACATTTCAATTGATGCTATTTCTATTGGACTCTCTCCAAACATATTCGGTTCTGGATACAGGCATTCAAGGTATCTACACATCGCAGTAGTTTCTAATATCACTGTTCCATCATCCAATTGAAGGGAAGGTACTCTTGAGTTTGGAGCAATTGCCTTGTATTCCGGAGTCTTATGCTCTAGTTTTCCAAGATCAATATCAATTATTTCTATATCTGATATATTCTTTTCTTTTAAATATATTAGAACCTTTCTTGGGTTTGGAGCAAATTTGCTTGAATATAGTTTCATAATTTAGTTACCAACTATTGAGTAAATTACAATAAAGTGAAGTATTGCAGCTATACAAACTAGTACATGAAAAAATTCATGATAGCCAAAGTATTTAGGGCTAAAGTCTGGAAATTTCAACCCATAACTTATAGCGCCAAACGAATATATGGTACCTCCAGCTATGGTCAAGGCTAGATTAGTAAAACCCATCACAGATGACATTATTGAAAGATAGGGGATTGCTACATAGCCTGCGATTAGATATAAGCTGGCTCTCATCATTCTTGGTAGGTTTGTAAATAAAACCGCTTGCAATATACCAACTCCAGCTATTATCCAAATTATCATCAGTAACTGTAAACCTGTTTCTTTTGGAAGCACTAAAAGGCATATTGGCGTAAAAGTCCCAGCTATCATTATAAAAATTGATGAATGATCAAGTCTCCTCATGATACTTAAGACCCTAGGTCTCCATTTAACTCTGTGATAAAGGGCGCTAAATCCAAACATCATAAATATACCAATCGAATAAACAATCGTTGCCGTCAACTCAATTGAATTAGAGCTTTTTGATATTAGTGGGATGCAGGCTCCGATAGAGACGAAAAACATCCATTCGTGAAAATAGCCCCTTAAAAGGGGCTTCTTCATAATTTTTATTGACTTCTTTATTCCCAGTTCAGGGCTCCGCCAACTTGATATTCAGTGACTCTTGTCTCGAAGAAATTTTTCTCTTTTCTTAGATCTATAATTTCTGACATCCAAGGGAAGGGATTGCTTACACCCTTAAACTCTTCTTCAAGGCCTATTTGTGTCAATCTTCTATTAGCAATAAATTTGAGATATTCTTCCATCATTGCAGCATTCATACCTAATACGCCTCTTGGCATAGTATCTCTCGCATATTGAATTTCTAGTTCTGTACCTTCAAGAATCATTTGAGCAGCTTCTGATTTAAGTTCTTCATCCCAAAGGTGAGGGTTCTCAATTTTTATTTGATTGATAACATCAATACCAAAATTCACATGCATTGACTCATCTCTAAGAATGTACTGGAATTGCTCAGATGTACCTGTCATTTTATTTCTTCTTCCCATTGAAAGGATTTGCGTAAATCCACAGTAGAAGAATATTCCTTCAAGAACACAGTAAAACGCAATCAAGTTCTTGAGTAGTTGTTTGTCTGTTTCGACTGTTCCTGTTTTAAACTCAGGATTAGAAATTTCTTGTGTATATTTTAAACCCCATGATGCCTTTCTTGCTACGCAAGGTATTTCTCTATACATATTGAATATTTCACCTTCGTCCATTCCCAATGATTCAATACAGTACTGATACGCATGAGTGTGAATAGCCTCTTCAAGGCTTTGTCTTAAAATATATTGTCTGCATTCAGGGTTTGTTATTAACCTATAAAGAGCAAGAACAAGGTTATTAGCCACTAGTGAATCTGCAGTAGAAAAGAAGCCTAGATTTCTTTTAACAATTGTTCTTTCGTCTTCTGTTAGACCATCTTCTGATTTCCACAAAACAATATCATTTGTCATATTTATTTCTTGAGGCATCCAGTGGTTAGCACTTCCATCAAGGTATTTTTGCCATGCCCAATCGTATTTAAATGGAACTAACTGATTTAGGTCCGCATTACAATTAATCATCATTTTATCGTCGACTTGAACTCTTTGACCCATCACTTGATCAAGTTCAGCAATTCCTGCTGCTTCATCAAGGTTCTTAACAGCTTCTCTTGCTATTTCAGCTCTTGTTCCTTCTTCTATGATTTTATTTTCTGCAGAGGGTACTGGCGCTGCTGTATCCATTACTGGCTTTGCAGGAGCCTCTACTTTCTGTACTTCTTTTACACTTTCGCTGACATTTACTGCAGCAGGCGTATTGTTTTCTTCTTTACCGTAATCATCCCAATTTAACATTCCTTTTCTCCTTTATTTATTGGCAAGCTTCGCAATCTGGTTCTTCCAAAGAGCAAGCTGAAGGAACTGGAGCAGGCGCCCCAAGTTCTTGTGGTGCAGCTTCAGTTTCACCTGAACTCACTGCGTTTAGTTTTCCTTGCTGTACTGTAGATTTCTCTGTTGATGTAGCAGCAATAGATCTTAAATAATATGTAGTTTTCAGCCCTGAATACCAGGCCATTCTGTATGTGATATCAAGTTTTTTACCATCAGCATTACCTATATATAAGTTTAATGACTGACCTTGATCAATCCATTTCTGTCTTCTACTAGCTGCCTCAACTATATATCTTGGCTCCACTTCAAATGCAGTAGAGTAAATAGTTTTTATATCATCTGGAATTCTTGATATTTCTGTCAGACTGCCTTCAAAGTACTTAAGGTCATTGATCATAACGTCATCCCATAAGTTAAGATCTTTTAATTTATTAACTAGATGAGGATTTACGATTGTAAATTCACCTGAAAGATTAGATTTAACATATAGATTTTGATAAGTTGGCTCAACTGATTGAGTTACACCTGTGATATTGGATATGGTTGCAGTTGGAGCTATAGCCATAACGTTTGAATTTCTCATGCCATCAGCTACAACTTTTTTTCTAAGAGTATCCCAATCAAGTGTTTCAGATCTATCAATGTTTATATATTCGTTTCCTCTGTTCTCAGCCAATATCTCAATTGAATCCTTTGGTAGAATACCTCTGCTCCAAAGAGACCCATCAAATGACTTATAACTTCCTCTTTCCTTTGAAAGTTCTGTAGATGCGTGAATTGCATAGTAGCTTATTAACTCCATGCTTCTATCTGCAAATTCAACAGCTTCATCACTGCAATAAGCTATGTCTTGAACATATAAGGCATCTTGGAAGCCCATCATTCCTAAACCTATTGGTCTATGCTTGAGGTTTGAGTTTTTTGCTGTTTCTACAGAGTAGTAGTTAATGTTAATAACATTATCAAGCATTCTTATAGCTGTTGATACAGTCTTCTTAATTTTTTCTTGGTCAAGCTTCCCATCTTTCATATGCCTTGCAAGGTTAACGGAACCTAAGTTACATACAGCAATCTCATCTGCGCTTGTATTAAGTGTTATCTCTGTACAAAGGTTTGATGAGTGAACTACGCCCGCATGTTGCTGTGGCGACCTTAAATTACAAGCATCTTTAAATGTAATCCAAGGATGTCCAGTTTCGAAAAGCATTGTTAGCATTTTTCTCCAAAGCTCTTTTGCTGGGATTGATTTATGCTGATCCATTTCTCCTGCCGCAGCTTTTCTTTCATATTCTTCGTATTTCTCTTCAAAATCTTTTCCTATAAGATCGTGAAGTTCTGGTGTTTCTCCTGGTGAAAACAATGTCCAGTTCTTACCTTGCTCAACTCTTTTCATAAACAAATCTGGAACCCAATTTGCAGTATTCATGTCATGAGTTCTTCTTCTTTCGTCACCAGTGTTCTTTCTTAATTCTAGGAACTCTTCAATATCTAAATGCCATGTCTCAAGATATGCACACATTGCACCTTTTCTTTTTCCACCTTGATTTACTGCAACAGCTGTATCGTTTGCCACTTTAAGAAAAGGAACCACTCCCTGACTTTTTCCATTCGTTCCTTTTATGTATGAATTCATAGCCCTAACTGAAGTCCAGTCATTGCCCAGCCCACCTGCCCATTTAGAGAGCAAAGCATTATCTTTCATTGCTCCAAATATTCCATCCAGGTCATCTGGTATTGTTGTTAGATAGCAAGATGATAGTTGAGGTCTTTTTGTGCCAGAGTTGAAAAGGGTAGGAGTTGAACTCATATAATCAAAGCTAGAGAGTAATTTATAAAATTCTATTGCTCTATCTTCTCTGTTTTCCTCTTCCACCGCTAAACCCATAGCGACTCTCATAAAGAATACTTGTGGTAGTTCATATCTAACATCATCGCTATGAATGAAATATCTGTCGTATAAGGTTTGAAGCCCTAAATATGTAAACTGATTGTCTCTAGTGTGATCTATCGCAGCACCCATCCTGTCTAGGTCGAATGTTTTAAGAACTGGGTCTAAAATATCTAACTCTATCCCTTTATCTATATAAGCATTTAGTGCTTTTGGGTAATGCTTCTCCATTTCATCATATGTTGCTTCATCAGCAACACCAAGAAACCCCAAAGCTTCACTTCGAATTTGGTCCATGAGTATTCTTGCTGTAACAAAAGAATAATTAGGCTCTTTTTCAACCTTAGTCCTGGCTGACATAACAAGACTTGTTCTCATGTCGGCTAGTGATACTCCGTCATATAAATTTTTAAGAGCCTCTTCTAGTACTTCGTTCATTGAGACTGATTCAAGCCCTTCGCATGCATCATTTATTAGCATTGCAACTTTATCAATATCCAACGGAACCATGGTTCCATCACTCTTTTTGATGTTAATTTCTGGTCTATTGGCTATATCTATTTCTGGGGCTTCTTTTTTTCTTTCTTGAGTTCTCTCAGCTCTATATAAAATATAACTTCTTGCAACCTTTAGCTCCTCTGTTCTCATAAGCTGTAATTCAACCTGATCTTGTATTTCTTCTATATGAAGCGTTCCACCTGAAGGCATTCTTCTCTCAAAAACTTCAATAATACCTGTTGATATTTGATTTACTTTTTTATGTATTCTTTCACTAGCTGCTGCATTACCTGACTCTGTTGCAAGAAAGGCTTTGGTTATTGCAACCTTTATCTTATCTTCTTCAAATGCAACTACCTTTCCATTTCTTTTTATTACTCTTAGTTTGCCTGGAGCTGTTGTCTCAATATCATTAACTAATGGTTGTTCTTGGACGTTTATTGTTTTACTTGTTTCTTGTTGTGTTTCCATCTTTATTTTTTTGTCCCCAAAAAATTCTTACTCAAATGAGTTTTTTTACTGTTTGAAAGAGGTTTTGTCTTTGCTGTTGAGCAATCACCTTAAATTTCTCTTACTGCTAATATTACTAGTTGTGGATAAAGAATCAAGTAAAAAAACACTATATATTGTGACAATTTCATTTTTTTTCACTATATAGTGTATATAAGGTGTTTTTTTGCTGTTGGTAATTAGTTAATAAATTGTGGATAATTATACAAAGGACATAAAATTATGAAAAATTATTTAGCTATTGATCAAGGAACAACAAGCTCTAGATCAATTATTTTTGATTCTAGCTTAAACTCTATTAAAGATTCTCAAAAGGCATACGAATTATCTTACCCAGAAGATGGCTGGGTTGAGGCTGATCCAAAAGAAATTTTAAATACTGTTCTTTCTACGATGAAGGATGTCACCAAAGATAATACTGATATCACATCATGCGGAATAACTAACCAAAGAGAAACAACTATAGTTTGGTCAAAAAAAACGGGTGAACCTATTTATCCAGCCATTATTTGGCAAGATAGAAGAACTAGCTCAATGTGCTCATCACTTAAGGCTGATGGCAACGAAGAAATGGTTTCCAAAAAGACTGGTTTATTGTTAGATCCATATTTTTCTGCTTCTAAGATTAGCTGGATATTAGATAATGTTCCAAATGCAAGACACGATGCCGAAGCAGGTGATTTACTTTTTGGAACTGTTGATTCGTTTTTGATTTACAAGCTTTCCAAAGAAAAGAACCATTTAACAGACGTTACTAATGCATCAAGAACCATGCTTTTTAACATACATACTATGTCTTGGGATTTAGACCTTTTGAATTTATTTAATATTCCAATCTCTATGATGCCTAAAGTTAAGGATTGTGATTCTTTTTTTGGAACCATAGATGTTAATGGGAAAGATATTAGAATTAATGGTGTCATAGGAGATCAGCAAAGTGCTCTTGTTGGCCAAGCCTGTTTTAGCAAAGGTGATCTCAAATCAACTTATGGCACTGGCTGCTTTTTAATGGTTAATACCAAAGAAACACCAGTGATAATTAAAGAGGGTTTGCTAACAACAGTAGGGTACAGACTAAACAATGAAACCAGTTATGCACTTGAAGGAAGCATATATTCTTGTGGCAATATTGTTCAATGGTTAAGAGATAAGATGAATTTTTTTAGTTCTTCTGCCGAGAGTGAGGACTTTCTTGAAAAAAATGGTGAGTCCAATAATGTTAAATTCTTGCCCGCATTTAATGGTCTTGGCACGCCATATTGGAACTCTAATATCAGAGCAGGCTTTAGTGGTATTACTCAGAATTCAACTAAGGAAGACATGATTACCGCCGCATTTAAATCCATTTGCTATCAAACAAAGGATATTATTAATATTCTAGAATCTAATGGTATTTCAATTAACAGCTTACTTGTTGATGGCGGGATGACTGCAAATGAATCTTTTTTACAAATTCTAGCAGACTCACTTCAAAAAGAGATTGCCAAGCCAAGTAATACTGAATCAACAGCACTTGGTGCATGTATAGTTTGCCAAATTGCAGATGGGGTCAAAGTCGAAGAAATTAAAACACTGATCGAAAGCAAACACAGACCACAAAGTGAACTAAGCAAATTCTATAATAAAGATTATTCAGACTGGAAGAAATATATAGATTTATCTCTTTAGTGAGTATTTTTTTATTTTTATAGAAAGATATTTAAATCTTTTTCATATATGGCTATATAATAATTTTTTTTATCAACCTTTAAAAAATGTATACATACAAAATTTATAACAACATCGCGGAAGATGGAATTGAGATATTAACTAAAAACAACCTTCATATTGATGAAATAAATCCTGATTCATTATTAATTAGAAGCCAAGTACTGAGCGACAGTGATTTTAATAAATCACTAAAGTGCATAGGAAGAGCAGGCGCTGGTACCAATAATGTTCCTGTTGAAGATGCAACGGAAAAAGGAATTGTCGTATTTAATACACCTGGAGCTAATGCCAATGCTGTTAAAGAGCTAGTAGTGTGTGGCATGCTTCTTTCGTCTAGAGGCATTATTCAGGGCAATACTTATGCTAAAACGCTTTCTGGACAAGATAATGCAACACTTAACATCTCAATGGAGTCTCAAAAGAAAAACTTCAAAGGCAATGAATTAAAAGGCAAGACATTAGGAATCGTGGGTCTTGGAGCTATTGGCTCATTACTAGCTCAAACAGCAGAAGTAATGGGTATGAAGATAATTGGATTTGATCCTCATATTTCTGTAGATTCTGCCTGGAGGCTTCCAAGGGATGTTGAAAGAGCAGAAACCATGGAGTATCTTTTGAGTAATTCTGACTATATTTCTCTTCACGTCCCTCTTATAGAAGCTACAAAAGATCTTATATCTAAAGAGACAATCAAATTCATTAAAAAAGGCGCAAAACTAATCAACCTGTCACGTGGAGGAATTGTAAATAATGAAGATGTTATTGATGCATTAAATCAAAATATACTATCTGGCTTTGTTACAGATTTCCCAACACCAGAATTGGTTGAAAGGTCCTCTTCATTTCATGATGTTATATTGCTTCCTCATATTGGCGCAAGTACAAAAGAAGCTGAGGTCAATTGTGCGGTTATGGCTGCGGATCAGGTAACAAATTTCTTAAGAAATGGTGTGATAATAAACTCGGTTAATTTCCCAAGAATAAAGCTTGGGAAAACAGCAGAACATAGACTTGTCATTATCAACAAAAACGAGCCTGGAATGATAGGTAAAATCACAGATGAACTTGGTAGCAATAAAATTAATATTGCAGACATGACTCACAAAAGCAGAGACTCAATTGGCATTAGTTTAATAGACTTAGATGAAAAGCCATCAAAAGAACTGGTAAAAAATATTAAAAATATTGACCATGTAATAAGCGTTAGACTCTGTAAATAGTTTACAGAAATCGTCTTAAAATAATTAAAATAATTAGAACTTATGTTCTTTTTTGCTAATATATAAAAATCATTACAAAAATTACTTGTCAACAGTGGATTTAAGTGTTATTGAGTTATGTAACTTTTTTACATATCATGTACATTATGCTTGACATATTTTACTTAAGTTATTGATATGCGGTATTTAAATGTATTATTGTATAAATTTTAGACAACTTTACCAAACCCTTATTTTATATAGGTTTGAGGTATTAAAAATAAAGTTATCCATAACTTTATCCACAGATTCTGTGGATAAGATTTAATAGAAAATGACTAAATTTAATCACTTACTTCGATTACCAAACGACTGGCATAAGGCGCTCAAAGAGGAGGGTATTGCTATCGATTTATCTGAGCCAACTGCCCGGCTAGAAACCCTATTTAAAAATAAAAAAAATTTCTATCCGGAGGTTAATGATATTTATAATGCATTTAAATTATGTAGTTTTGAAGATACAAAAGTTGTCATACTTGGGCAAGATCCATATCATCAAAAAGCTGTTGCAAATGGCCTTGCATTTTCAGTTAAAAAGGGAAATAAAATACCTGCATCTTTAAGAAATATTTATAAAGAAATTCACTCGGATTTAGGATCAGTAACGCACCGTTCTGGAGATCTAAGTTGCTGGGCTAGTCAAGGCGTATTATTGATTAATTTTTCATTAACTGTAGAGGATTCAAAACCTGGATCTCATTTTTCAATTGGGTGGTCAAATGTAGTTGAATCTGTCATTGAGATTTTAAATAAAAAACATAATTTAGTTTATTTATTGTGGGGTGCAAATTCTATCAGCAAGAGGCATTTAATAAATGAAAAAAGACATGCTGTATTTACAGCTTCACATCCATCACCGCTTTCTGCTTATAGAGGGTTTTTTGGATGTAGACATTTCTCAAAGACAAATTCTTTTTTGTTAAAAAATAAAATTAGTCCAATTGATTGGTAGGCATTGAAAATAATTCATGCTTATCTGATTTGAGCAGCTCGTTTTGAATATCTTGCTCTATAAAACAATTATAAATTTTATAGTTTTCATATTCTAACCTTTCACCCAGAGGTTTGATTTTATTTTCCAGTGGGTACTCGGTATTTTCAATTACAGTACAGAAAGACCTCCTATTTACACCCAAGTAATGCATTCTGGCTATTATTTCCTGCCCTCTAAAACATCCTTTGGTAAAGGAAACTCTTAACTTGTCATAATTAAGCTCTAGCGGTCTATATAACGCTATATCATCAAAACAAAGGGAGTGGTTAAATGCTAATTTATTAGCAATTTTCCATTTAGTTAAGCTTATTTCATTAGAAATAGTGTTTTTATCTTCTACAATTTCTACTTCAAGATTAAATTTATTACTTATAAGAAATGAATTTTTGTTTCTTGATTTCTTAAGATTGTCGACAACATGACCCACGACTACCTCATCTTCTAAATGAAAACTAACTCCAAAAAATTTAGCATATGGAGTTAAATCTTCAACAAATGTTTCTATTAAGGATTCTTCAATAATTATTTTAAATTTTTTGTTAACTTTTTGAATCAAAAACCCTGCCATTACAAGACCTTTTTGATTGCATATGCAAGAGAGCTGAGATGACAAATCACTAAGCTCAGTAATATCTGAAGATACCTGGCCTTGAAGAAAGTCTTTTATCTTTTGATCATCACCTTTAAGATATAAGACTTTTAAAGATCTTAAATATAGCGAACCAAATGATATTAATTTATTTTGTATATCTATTTTCTTGTAAAATTATTCAATAACTACAAATATTTTAACCAATGAATCAAGAAATAAACAGAATATACTGGAAATGCAGAAGAGGAATGAGAGAAATAGATCTTTTATTAAGAGAATTTGCTCAAAAAAAATTGCCTATGTTGGATGAAGAGGACGTTAGTGTCTTTGATTCAATCCTTGATTATGATGACCAGAAGCTTTTTGATTATATATTTAAGAACGTATCTCTTGGAAGCTCTCAACACGAATCCTTTATTAACGACAACTTAAAAAAATTTACCAAGCAAGGAAACTTTTAATCTATTTGCCTGTCTTAAAGTAAAAGGAATTAATTTTAATGAAAACTAATGTCCCAAATGAAGACAACCTTTTAATAACGAAGGCACAAAGTGGTGACGAAGGAGCTTTTAAATTTTTGATGACCAAATATTATCCAAGAGTCTATGCATCTCTATTTGCATTTACTAAATCAAGAGAGGACTCAGAAGACCTTACCCAACTAACTTTTATTAAGGTATGGCAAAAGATTAATTCTTTTAGGGGTGATAGTGCTTTTTTTACATGGGTATATAGAATTGCAATCAACCTTGCAAAAAATCATTTTGCTAGCTCTGCATCCAAAAAAGATAAAGTAAATATATCATCGGATGATCTAGAAATTGATATTCCATCTTATGAAAATCCTGAAATGTCTTTGATGCATAAACAGTCACTTCAAAACATCCAATCCTATGTAAAAACATTACCTGAATCCCTCAAGACTGCCTTTACTCTAAGAGAGGTAGATGGCAAAAGTTATGAAGAGATATCCATTATTACAAATACACCTATTGGAACAGTAAGGTCAAGAATTTTTAGGGCAAGAGAAAGCATCATTAATTATATTAATGGAGGAAATGAAGATCATGGATAAAAATAAAGAGAGACTATCAGCGTTATTTGACGGTCAATTAAATGATATTGAATCTAGTGAAGTTTTGGCCTTATTGGAGTCGGACAAGGAATTACAAAATGAGTTAGCTGACTATGCCTTAATTCACTCTGCAATGAATGACGAAGAGCATCAAATAATATCAATAGAGTCTGGAAAGAAAACGAAAAGACCAAATATTTGGTTAACAAGCGGGCTGACAGCTGCGGCATCAGTGCTGATGACCGTTCTAATATTAAACGAAGGCAGCTTTTCAAGAATGTCTGTAAACACTGAAGCTCAAGATAAGCTTGCAGTTGCAATTAATAGCAATGAAGCGCAAGAAATTATAGAAAATAGTGGAAATAATCTAGTGGATCATGTCTTGAATGTTATTAACAATCCGGATTTCATGAATTCAACAAGTCAAAATATTGATCTAAGAAATGTTGGTTTTGCTTTACAGAATGATCAAAGGAGAACTTATAGAAGAGGCAATGAAAACTTTACTATAAGAGTTGAAAAAAAGAATTTAGGTCTTAATAAGGTTAGGTACTGGAAACATAATAATAAAATGATTTATCTAGTACCTTTAAATGATGGAACTGTTGTGACGATTTATGGAAACATCGATACTAAATCAGCTATAGAAATTGCTAGAAATATTAAAAAATAACGAGTCTACAAATATGAATATTATAAAAACTAAATCATCAGCCTTGATCATATCTTTATTATTTGCATCAAGCTTATATGCTTCAGGTTTACCAGGAAATATCTCTGAATTGGTTGATGATGCCGCTCCTGCTGTAGTTAACATAACCTCAAAAAGAGAAGTAAAACAAGGTCAGTCGTTTGGCTATGGAGGTATTCCAGAAGAGATGCTTGAAAGATTTGGTATTCCAAGACAGTACAGAGAAGCCCCTGAAAGAACAAGAGAGTCTATCTCTTATGGATCCGGATTTATCTTAAAAGATAATTATATTTTAACAAACTATCATGTTGTTAAAGATGCAACAGAGGTTATTGTTTCATTGTCTGATAGAAGAGAGTTTGTTGCTGAAATTATTGGAGTTGATGCGCTTTCTGACTTGGCAGTCCTAGAAGTTGATGGCAACAAGCTTCCAAAGGTTAAAGTCGGGGATAGTGATAAGTTAAAAGTTGGGGATTGGGTTGTTGCTATAGGATCTCCTTTTAGTTTTGATTTCTCTGTTACAGCAGGAATAGTGAGCGCCAAGGGAAGAAGTATTCAAAATAATAATATTGGTAATTATGTTCCTTTCCTTCAAACTGATGTTGCAATCAATCCGGGTAACTCTGGAGGCCCACTGTTTGACCTTGATGGAAATGTTGTTGGAATAAACTCTCAAATATATTCAAGAAGTGGAGGCTATCAAGGTCTTGCTTTCGCTATACCTGTTAATGTAGCTATAGATGTTGCAGATCAAATTATTAATACCGGTGAGGTTCTAAGAGGATACCTAGGTGTAAGAATGAGCGAAGTAGATAGTGACCTCGCCGACGCATTAGGAATGAAAAAACCTTATGGTGCACTCATTAATGATGTTGAAGACGGAGAGTCAGCTGATAATGCAGGCTTGCTTCCTGGTGACGTAATAATAGAATTTGATAACAAAGAAATAAAATTTAGCTCTGATCTTCCTCATGTAGTTGGACAACTTCAACCAGAAACACAGGCATATGCCAAGGTAATCCGAGATGGTGAAGAAATGCAGCTTAGTTTTTCCCTTGGCGAGCTCCCAGCAAGCAATGAATCCTTCGTGCCCGCTAAATCTCAAAATTCTTCTGACCCAATTGGTTTAAAAGTTGCTGAAATCGATAGAGATAATCCATCAATGTCGAATCTTCCTGAGGGCGTTATAGTTTCAAGAGTCAATCAAGGATCGCCTGCATCAGGAAAGATATCGCGAGGAGATGTCATCACAATGATGCAACATAAAGGTAAGAAATTTAAGTTTGAAGATATCGAGTCATTTGAACTAGCTTTAGAAAAATTTTCTTCTGGAGACAAAGTGGCATTTCATATAAATAGAAATGGCTCACGTCTTATAAGATCAATAACTATAAATTAGCATTTATAAGGAGCAATAGCTCCAAAGTTGCTCTATATAAATGTAAAATAGCTGCATCTCATGAAACATATTAGAAACTTTTCAGTCATAGCCCATATTGATCATGGCAAATCAACCCTGTCTGACAGATTGATAGAGTATTGTGGTGGCCTTACTAAAAGAGAGATGTCAGAGCAAATCCTTGATTCTATGGATATTGAAAGGGAGAGAGGAATCACTATAAAAGCCCAGGCAGTAACTTTAGAATATGTAAAAGGTGATATTCAATATCTTCTTAACTTTATCGATACACCTGGTCATGTAGATTTTTCATATGAAGTATCAAGATCACTATCAGCATGCGAAGGTGCATTATTAGTCGTTGACGGCTCGCAGGGCGTAGAAGCCCAGACTCTTGCAAATTGTTATACGGCTGTTGATCAAGGATTAGAGGTAGTTCCTGTAATTAACAAAATTGATTTGCCTCAATCTGAGCCAGAAAGAGTTAAGCAAGAAATAGAGGACATGATAGGTATAAATGCTGCATCTGCACCTCTTGTAAGTGCTAAGACTGGAGTTGGTATAGAAGATCTTCTCGATATGCTGATTTCAGACATACCATCACCTGATGGAGATCCTGAAGCACCGCTTCAAGCCCTTATTGTTGATTCTTGGTTTGATTCCTATTTGGGTGTCGTTTCATTAATCAGGATAAAGAATGGTTCTTTGAGTAGTGGACAGAAGTTCAAAATTCATTCAACTGGGCTAACCCATAATGCAGATGAGATTGGCATTTTTTCACCTAAAAAAGTTAAGAAACAAAAACTTTCTGCTGGCGAGGTTGGTTACCTTGTTGCAGGAATAAAAAATATCAAAGGCGCCCCTGTTGGTGACACGATCATGAACTCAGCGGATGAGACTACAGAAGTATTGCCTGGCTTCAAGAAAGTAAATCCTAAAGTTTTTGCTTCAATGTTTACAGTGAACTCTGATGATTACGAAAGGTTTAGAGATGCTCTGTCTAAGCTTGTTCTTAATGATTCTTCATTGGTATATGAGCCTGAGGTTTCTGATGCGCTTGGTTTCGGTTTTAGATGCGGATTCCTTGGCACTTTGCATATGGAGGTCATTAGAGAGAGATTAGAAAGAGAGTATGACTTAGATCTTATATCAACAGCTCCATCTGTTGAATATGAAGTTCTCAAAACTGATGGCACTGTCCTAAAGTGTGATAATCCCTCCCAGCTTCCTGCTCCAAATGACATAGACGAAATCAGAGAACCTATTGTTAATACTACAATACTTACTCCTAACGAATATGTTGGTAATGTCATAACTTTATGCACTGGCAAAAGAGGCGTCCAAAAAGATATGACTTATTTTGGCAATCAGGTATCAATTGTTTTTGAACTCCCTTTATCGTCAGTGATTGTAGATTTTTTTGATCAAATAAAATCATCCACTAAAGGTTTTGCATCCATTGAATACTCCCTAATTGGGTTTATCAAATCCGATCTAACTAAGATAGATATTCTTATTAATAATCAAAAGATTGATGCTTTATCAATGATTGTCCACAAATCATTTTCAAATCAAAAGGCTAGAGAAATTGCAGCAAATTTACAAAAGCTCATACCAAGGCAAATGTTTGATGTGCCAATTCAGGTAGCCCTTGGGTCAAAAATTATTTCTAGAGAAACAGTAAAAGCTCTTCGTAAGAATGTTACTGCTAAGTGTTATGGTGGAGATATTAGTAGAAAGAAGAAGCTCCTTGAAAAGCAAAAAGATGGAAAGAAGAAAATGAAACAGTTTGGTAAGGTTTCAATACCTCAAGATGCTTTCTTAAATTATTTTAAATCAGGAGAGTAATTTGTTAACAGATCCTCTATTTATATTTTCTTTATTAGGAATGGGTGCATGTCTTGGTGTTTGGATTAATGACTCCATAAAAAAACCTGAGACTAAAACCTTGCTTGTTGAGAATATTTCATCGGTTTCAACTGTATTTGGCCTGCTCATGCTTGTCAGTATTTTTATCAATGCAGGTGATCTTGGAGTGGTTCTTTTATTCGGATCACTAATCGCGCTTATTGTTCTTTTGTTAGGAATCGCACTTAAAAATAAAGAGATAATATCAACATCTAGAGGCTACTTTATCCCCTTATTTATTATTTTTATTCTAAGAACCTTTTTATATGAGCCATACCAGATTCCATCAGGCTCAATGATGCCAGGACTTAAAGTAGGCGACTTTTTACTTGTTGATAAAAAATCATATGGTTTGAAAGTTAACAGAGTGGGTGGGCCTTTTGCCTTAGATCATGATCCTGATTATGGGGATGTTGTAGTTTTTATACCTCGTAACAATCCGGTGCCTTATGTGAAAAGACTTATCGGCAAACCTGGTGATTCAATTAGGGTTATCGATAAGAAAATATATATAAACGGTGTTCAGGTTCAAAAAGATTTTATTAAATCAGAAAAAGAGACTATTACTAAAAGGTTTCGAAACAGCTCTGGTGAGATTTTTACTCGTGAAAAAGAGGTTGTGGTCGATTATTTTACAGAGTCTCTTGGAGACGCCATATTTACTACAAGAAATATTAGAGGTGAGAATGTTCAATATCCCTCAGAATGGACTATCCCAGCAGGTCACTACTTTGTGATGGGTGATAACAGAGATAACTCAAATGATAGTACTAAGGATGTAGGTTTTGTACCTAGAGAAAATTTCTTTGGGACTGCAAGTTATCTGTTCATGACTTGGGAATGTTGGGCTTGTATCCCACATTTCTCAAGAGCTGGTAAGATTAATTAATGAGTTATAAGGAACTTCAAAGCAAGCTAGGATATAGCTTTAAAAATATAGAACTACTTAAACTCGCTCTTATACATAAAAGTTACAGTAACACCACTAATAATGAAAGATTAGAGTTCTTGGGGGACTCCATCCTCAATACAGTCATTTCCCAGTATCTTTTTTTAAAATTTAGCAATGAGAAGGAAGGTCTTCTAACAAGAATGAGAGCATATCTTGTGAAGGCTGAAACTCTTACGATGAAAGCTGAAGAACTTGGCCTTATTGATTACATACAGCTCTCAAAGGGAACAGCCAACCTTTCAAGAGAACGAAAGAACTCAATTTTAGAAGACTCATTTGAGGCTACTATAGGAGCTATTTTTTTAGACTCAGGATGGGATCAAGTAAATTTGATTGTTTTAGGAATTTTTAATAACGAATTAAAGCACTTATCAGCCGACATGAGTTTTAAAGACCCAAAAACTGAATTACAAGAATTACTTCAATCAATGAAACTAAATCTTCCTGTTTACTCTATCGAAGAAATTGCTGGTGGGGGTTTTAATTGCAGTGTTAACTATGATGATAATATTTTTTCTTCATCTGGAATAACAAAACGTTCAGCTGAGACATCAACCGCTACCAAAGTTTTAGAGTACATGAGGAATGTTCATGACTAACTACTGTGGATATATTTCTATCATTGGTAAGCCCAATGTAGGCAAGTCAACTATTCTTAATCATATCCTTGGAAAAAAAGTATCTATCACTTCAAGAAAATCTCAAACCACTAGAAATAATATATTAGGTATTAAGACATCAGAAAATAAACAAATGATATTTGCTGATACACCTGGCATGCATATCAAATCGCCAAAAACGATGAATAAAGTTTTAAATCGCTCAGCTCAAAGCTTAATAGATGACTCTGATCTCATTCTATTTGTAGTTCAGCGACTAACCCTCGATGAACAAGATTTGTCGGTGCTCGAAAAACTTAAAGAGGCAGGCTCTCAGGTTATATGTGTTGTAAACAAGGTAGACCAAATTACAGATAAAAATAAACTCTTACCAATGATGGCCAGATTGATGGATGAGTATAGCTTTTTGGATATTATTCCAATCTCTGCAATTAATGATGAGGGCATATCAAATTTAGAAGAGCTAATTCACAAGTACTTGCCTGAAAATGAGCATATCTATGGCGAGGAAGGAATTGAAAGCCAGCATCGGGACACTTTCATGATTTCTGAATTGATTAGAGAGAAGATCATAAGAATGCTTGGTGATGAGCTCCCGCATGATACTTTTGTGCAGGTCGAGCTTTTAGAAGATGAGAAGCATATTCTAAAAATTCATGCTGTTATCTATGTTGTTCGTGATAGTCAAAAACAAATAGTCATTGGTAGAGGCGGCTCAACACTGAAGAAGATTGGGCAGCAGGCAAGAATAGAACTGGAGGAATATTTTAGTAAAAAAGTTTTTTTAAAAACTTGGGTCAAGGTAAAGAAAAATTGGAATACGGATTCAGATTATATTCAGAGTCTGGGAGTTGGCGGCAGCTATGAGTCTTAGTGACTGGGATGAATGCTTCTTGCTGCATCAAAGGTCATTTGGAGAAACAAGCCTTATAGCAGAGGTCTTCAGTAAAAATAACGGAAAAATGTCTCTTATGGCAAGAGGCGCAAAGAAACCAAAATCCAAGTTCTTTGGATATTTAACGCCCTTTACTAAGCTTCAAGTCACCTATTCTGGCAGATCAGACATGAAAACTCTGACCAACATTGATAGAGACTTTTCGACTACTACCAACAGTTTTTCAAAAACAAGCTACAGCCTTTTATATATCAATGAATTACTTATGAGGTTACTCCCAAAGGATGCCGCCCAAGAAGATCTATTCTTTTTATATGAAGAATTTCTAAATAAAATAGTAAGAGGTGATGAATTAGAAATTACCTTGAGACATTTCGAGTTAGATCTTTTAGATATGTTGGGATATGGACTGGACTTTGAAAATGATATTGACAGAAATGAAGCCATTGAATCAGAGAAGAATTATTCTTTTATTCCTGAAAGAGGGTTTAGGGAGTCTATGAATTCAAATTTCTCTGGTGCGGATATTATTAATATTAGAACAAGAGAACTTTCAAAGGTTTCTAAAAAATATTTAAAGCACCTTACCCAGACAGCTATTCATTTTTGTTTGGATGGAAGAGATCTTGAGAGCAGAGATATTTTTAAAAGGATCAAAATATGATCTATGGGATTGGCACAGACATAGTTGAAATTAAAAGAATAGCAGAAATGAAGTCTTTGGATTCGTTTGCAAAAAAAATATTATCTGAACATGAGCTTGTTAAATTTAATGATATGAAAGAAGCCAAGAAAGTATCTTACCTAGCAAAACAATTTGCTGGCAAAGAAGCAATTGCAAAAGCTTTTGGTACTGGCTTTAAAAATCCAATTCAAATGAACAACATAGAAGTAATAAGAAATGAGGAAGGAAAACCTATTTTCAATCCTCTGAATGGCCTTGCAGAAACAATGATAGACTTGGGAATTACAAAGACACATGTTAGTCTTGCAGACGAAAGAGACTACGCAACAGCATTTGCAATATTAGAAATATGAAAAATATTATTTTATTAGGTCCTCCTGGGGCTGGAAAGGGTACTCAAGCAGACTTGATATGTGAGTTATGCAATATTCCAAAAATAAGTACTGGCGACATGCTGAGAGAGGCCGTGGCTTCTGGAAGTGATTTTGGAAAAAAGGTATCCCATATATTAGACACAGGTGGATTGGTCTCAGACGAGATCATTGGCTCTTTAATCGAAGATAGGCTAACTAAGCCAGACTGTGCAAATGGCTCGCTATTTGATGGCGTTCCAAGGACACTTGGACAGGCCAGTAAGCTTGATGAGATGGGAGTGAACTTTACTCACGTTATTGAGATAAGTGTTGATGATGAAGTTATTGTAAACAGAATGTCTGGAAGAAGAGTTCACCCTGGGTCGGGGAAAAATTATCATATTGATTTCAATCCTCCAGCGAATGAGGGTGTTGATGATGATACCGGTGAGCCTCTAATACAAAGAGAGGATGATAAGCCAGAGACTGTTTTAAAAAGGCTAGATGTCTATCATGAACAGACCAAGCCTTTATCCGAATTTTATAAAAACAAATCATCTAACAGTGATCTTGTATATTTTAGTGTAGACGGCTCAAGGGCTGTTGAGTCTGTATTCAAAGAAATATCAGACCAGATTTAGCTTATGAAGGTCATTGCAATTCAAAGCTCTGGGGATCAGACCTCGGTCAGTATTATTAATAATGATGATATTCTTTCTTATTCCTTAGATCACGAAAGAAAAGACCGACCAGACTGGAACGACATGCTTCAAAATATTGGACTTAACACAAATTTTTCTTTTGCAGATATTGACCTTTTCGCATATGCAAATAGTACTGGCTCATATACAGCGACTAGAAGTGTTGCAAGCTATCTCAAAGGTATTTCTGTAGCATTGGATAAGCCTCTTATGGCAATTAGTGCTGATAACATAGATGAGCTTTCAGCTGACTCAATTGCAAAATTAGCTTTGGATAGTTTCATACAATCAGATTTTGATGCCTCGTTATTTGATCCTGATAATGCTAATCCCATATATGCCTCAGACCCTCAATACAAAAAAATAAATGAGTGATCTTTTTTTAAGTTTTATTCTTGGGCTTATTCAAGGACTCACTGAGTTCTTGCCAGTATCCAGCTCAGCCCACTTACTTTTCCCTAGCCTGCTATTTGGTACTAATGACTTAGGATTATCCTTTGATATTGCCGTCCATGCAGGAACACTCATTGCAGTGATCTATTACTTTAGATCTGAGCTCACCAGTATGACAGTGGCGGTTTTAACTAATACAGAAAATGTATTGGGTCACAGAAGATTATCTTACCAGTTAGTCCTTGCAACTATGCCGATAGTTTTGTGTGGTTTGTTTGCGTCCGATATGGTGACCAATAACAGGGATAGTATTGAGAGTATTGCTTTGGCAAATATTATATTTGCAGCACTTCTATTATTTGCTTATAAATTTAGTTCTAGATCAAAAGAACTAATAGAACTCTCAGTTCTTGCAGCTCTTTTTGTTGGAGCCTTTCAGGTTTTTGCACTATTTCCAGGGGCATCTAGATCAGGCACGGCTATAACAGCTGCACTCTTAATTGGCTTAAATTTAAAGGATGCATCAAGGTTTGCCTTTCTTTTAGCGATTCCTACTATTTTAGGAGCTCTCGTTTTTTTATTAAAAGACATGATGTCATTCGACGGGTCAATTGATTTGCTACCTATGATAATTGGGTTTGTAACTTCTATGATCTTTGCTTTCTTAACAATTAAATACTTTCTGGCATTTGTAGAGAAAATTGGAATGTACCCATTTGTTATTTATAGGGTCCTTCTTGGAGCGTTATTAGTCCTCTTGATATGAGTTGTTGTATATTCGCACAACCGGGTAAAGCTCCAGAATCTATTCAATATATTTCTGATTATCTAAGCATGAGAGTTGTAAATGAAATTCCCTTGTCTGGATCTTTTATTGATTTTAGAGAGAATGGCCTTCACTTTACAAAGGACTCAACTAATTTATCTAACTTTCTTCATGTGGACTTCTTATCTGGGCCAATGGGCTGGCGTTTAAAGAGAACTGAGCATGAGACCTCTTTAAAAAAAGCCATAGGTAAAAATAAGGAAGATATAACTATTTTTGATGGTACCGCTGGGCTTTTATCGGATACGATTATTTTTCTAGCTCTTGGTCATAAGGTTATTGCTTGTGAGCAAAGCAAGATCATATTTCTTTTAGTTAATGATGCTATAGAAAGAGCCAAGACCGAGTTACCTTTTCTTGAAAACTTGGTTCTGTTAAATGGTAAGTCCGAGACCCAATACAAAGAAACTCAAAATATTGATATTGTTTATCTCGATCCTATGTATCCAGAGCCAAGCAAGAAGGTTCTTAGATCTGGCGATATAAGTACTATTAATCACATCTTACAAATCGAGAATATTGATGACGGTGGGGATGCAATCTTTTTTAGTGTCAAAGACAGCAACTTTACAAAAATGATTTTAAAAAGGCCTATCAAGGCTGACATAATAGACAAAAATATTAACTATCAAGTCAAAGGTAAGTCCACTAGATTTGATATTTATATATAATACGAGCAATAAACTAGGAGTTATGTAATGAACCCATTCGCAATGATGAAAGATGCTAAGAACATGGAAAAAATGATGAAGCCGGCATTGGAAAAATTTATGAAGGAAGCAGGATTTGTAAAAAAAGAAGAGCTTGAGCCAATGAAAAGAAGAATCGCTGAGCTCGAAGCAGAGGTAAATAAGTTAAAAGGCTAATTAAACTCTATGACTACAAGCCTTAAGGAATCAGATATCTCAAGAATTATTGAAATGGCATGGGAGGACAGAACTCCTTTCGATGCAATTGAGGCAACTTATGGCCTTAATCAAAATCAGGTTGAGGATCTCATGAGAGATAATCTAAAAAAGAACAGCTACACACTATGGAGAAAGAGAGCCCGAGGAAGAAAAACCAAACATGTGGGCTTGAGAGAATTTGGTGTTGAAGGTAGGCACCATTCCTATGATCAACACAAATATAAAAAATAGCCATCTCAGAATAGAAAACCTGTTTAAATCTATTTTTACAGAAGTTCCTAACACTTCAATATCCCTTAATGATGAATCAGTCATTATTGAACACAAAGATCAATCCAACCCAGATGCTGCATCAATAGAAATTATTAAAATAGAAGAGGTCTATAAAATTTCTTACTGGGATGGGTATTCATTAGCTGAAGATGAAATCGAGAAGGACCTCAATAAGGCATTAAAGATCTTTAAAAGATTTTCAAAAAAGATGGCTAAGAATTTAATTAGATTTAGTAACTAATTAGATTATCTTTTAGGAAGTGTACCCATATGTTTTGCAATGATGCCGAGCATTATTTCATCAGCGCCACCACCAATGGATGTTAACCTGCCATCACGAAACGCTCTTGATACTGGCGTATCCCACATATAACCCATACCACCCCAGTACTGAAGACAGCTATCTGTTACTTCTCTACCAAGCCTTCCAGCTTTTAGTTTCATCATGGAAGCTTTCATAGTTACGTCTTCACCATTAATATATTCTTCAGTTGCGCTGTAAACCAATGCTCTCAATAGCTCTACTTCTGTTTGCAGTTCAGCTAGTCTGAAGTGAACCACTTGGTTATCAAGAATCGATTTACCAAAGGCCTTTCTTTGGCTTGTGTACTCAACAGTATCTTTTATAACTTGATCCAACATTTTGAGAGCTCCTGCAGCACCAAAAATTCTTTCCTCTTGGAATTGCTCCATCTGGTATCTAAACCCATTACCTTCTTCCCCAATCAAGTATCTTTGTGGCACTCTCACGTCGTCAAAAAATATTTGAGCTGTATCCGATGATCTCATTCCTAACTTATTAAATCTTTCTGAAAGGGTAATTCCAGGCAGGTCCATGGGAACAACAATTAAAGATTTATTGCTGTGGGGGCTGCTATCAGACGTATTGGCCAAAAGACAAATAAAGTCAGCCTGAGTGGAGTTAGTGATCCACATTTTAGTGCCATTAATTATGTAGTCATCACCATCCTTAACTGCTGAAGTCTTGATAGCTGATACATCTGAGCCAGCTGTTGGCTCACTTACAGCAATCGAGCAAACCATATCTCCTGAGATAGCCGGCGCTAAAAAGTCTTGCCTTAATTGATCATTTCCATATTTGGCTAGGGCAGGTGTCGCCATATCTGTTTGAACACCTATTGCCATAGAGACACCGCCACTTGAAATAAGTCCAAGCTCCTCAGCAAATACTACTTGGTAGCTGTAATCTAGACCCATTCCACCAAACTCAGTAGGCTTCGAAATTCCTAGAAGACCAAGGTCACCCATTTTTTTAAAGAGATCATGAGCTGGAAATATTCCCTCAGTTTCCCATTGATCAGTATGTAGGTTTATTTCTTTATCTATGAAAGCTGAAACAGTTTCACGAATTGCTAAATGTTCTTTATTTAAGATCATAGTTTCATTATATAGAAAAAATGATATTATTTTTTTATCATGCTATATTTTTAATATGTGTTTTTTTAAGTTATTTTTATGAAAAAATTATCTGTTGCATTTAGTTTAATTTTTATTGTTTCTTGCGGAGGCGGTGGTGGCGGTGGTGGCGAGCCAACCCCAGTAGCCCCATCTCCAGTAATTAATTTATCTGCAGAACCGCTAAAAGTTTTAGCTAAATCTAAAACATAGTTATTGACTATGAAATTTTTATTTATTTTAAGTAATGCAAAATCAAGTTTATGACCTTTTACAGTTTGA